>Ga0209577_10000470_pt1 | contig 41010 bp, 37 predicted proteins | sample GraSoiAngelo_109_FD_185874 | JGI IMG/M metagenome (GOLD analysis project Ga0209577, IMG submission 185874) | Grasslands soil microbial communities from the Angelo Coastal Reserve, California, USA - 14_0903_12_20cm (SPAdes) (version 2) | ecosystem: Environmental > Terrestrial > Soil > Grasslands... | reverse complement strand
CGACTTTACCGCGAGTCCGCGGCGGCTGCGAAGTGGATCTCGCGGATGACCTTCGCGGGCGCGCCCGCGGCGACCGTCCCGGGCGGGATGTCCCTCGTGACCACGCTGTTCGCCCCGATCACGCAGCGGTCGCCGACCGTGACCCCCGTGTTGACCACGCAGTTCGTGCCGAACCAGCAGTTCGAGCCGATGGTGGTCGGTCCCTTCGAGGTGAAGCCCTGCCACGTGACCGGCAGCTCCGGGTCGTCGTAGCGGTGGGCCGCGTCGGAGACGAAGCACCAGTTGGCGAACATCGTGTGATCGCCGATCGTGACCCGGTCCTGCGCGGCGATCATCGTGCCCATGTTCAGGAAGCAGCCCTCGCCGATCTCCACCCGGCCGGAGTCGGCGATGGTGATCCAGCAGCCGGGCTCGAGCAGCGTGCCCGCTCCGATCGTGAGCCGCCCATCGTCCAACGCTTCCAGCACGTTCCCCTGGATCGGGAAGCGGATGAACGCCTCCGCCCGGAGCATGTGCAGGCGGATCCGGGCGCGCCGCAGCGGCCGCGAGTTCCGCTCGTACCAGCGCCACTTCTGGAAGTAGAGCTTGGCCCGCGAGCTCACGCGGCCGCGGCGAGCTTCTTGCGCGGGCCGCGGCGCCGGCGACCAGGTGCGGCGGCGGGCTCGACGATGCCCGCGAGGAACCGCCCCGTGTGCGAGCCGGTCGTGGCCGCCACCTGCTCGGGCGTGCCGTAGACGACGACGCGGCCCCCCTCCTCGCCCCCCTCCGGGCCGAGGTCGATCAGCCGGTCCGCGGTCTTGATGACGTCGAGATTGTGCTCGATCACGATCACGGTGTTGCCGTTGTCCACGAGGCGGCCCAGCACGTCGAGCAGCCGCTGGACGTCCGCGAAATGCAGCCCCGTGGTGGGCTCGTCGAGTATGTAGAGGGTCTTGCCGGTGGCCACCTTGCTCAGCTCGGTGGCGAGCTTGACCCGCTGGGCCTCGCCGCCCGAGAGCGTGGTGGCCGGCTGCCCGAGGCGGATGTAGTCGAGCCCCACGTCGTGCAGCGTCTGGAGCCGGCGCTTGATCTTCGGGATGTGCTCGAAGAACTGGAGCGCCTCCTCGACCGGCATCTCGAGCACGTCCGCGATGGTCCGACCCTTGAAGCGGACCTCGAGGGTCTCGCGGTTGTAGCGCTTGCCGTGGCACTGCTCGCACGGGACGTACACGTCCGGCAGGAAGTGCATCTCGATCTTGATCTGGCCGTCGCCGCGGCACACCTCGCAGCGGCCGCCCTTCACGTTGAACGAGAAGCGGCCGGGCTTGTAGCCGCGGGCCCGGGCCTCCTGGGTGCGCGAGAACAGCTCCCGGATGTGGTCGAAGAGGCCGGTGTAGGTGGCGGGATTCGACCGCGGGGTACGCCCGATCGGCGACTGGTCGATGTTGATGATCTTGTCGATCTGCTCGAGCCCGGTCACCCGCCTGTGCGCGCCGGGCCGCATCTTGGCCCGGTGGAGGCGGTTGGCCACCGCCTTGTAGAGCACCTCGTTGACCAGGGTGGACTTGCCCGACCCGGAGACGCCCGTCACGCAGCAGAAGACGCCAAGCGGCACCTTCACGTCGATCCGCTGCAGGTTGTGCTGCGCGGCGCCCTCGATCTCGATGTGGCCGGCGGGCCGGCGCCGGCGGGCGGGCACCTCGATCTGGCGTTCGCCCGCGAGGAACTCTCCGGTCAGCGACCCGGGCACGCGCATCACGTCCTCCGGCGTACCCTCCGCCACGATCCGCCCACCGTGCTCGCCGGCGCCGGGACCGAGATCCACGATGTGGTCGGCGGCCCGCATGGTGCCCTCGTCGTGCTCCACGACGATCACGGTGTTGCCGAGGTCGCGCAGCCGCGCGAGCGTGGCGATCAGCCGCGCGTTGTCGCGCTGGTGGAGCCCGATCGAGGGCTCGTCGAGGATGTAGAGCACGCCGACCAGGCTGGAGCCGATCTGGGTGGCGAGCCGGATACGCTGCGCCTCGCCGCCGGAGAGCGTTCCCGCGGCGCGCTCGAGCGACAGGTAGCCGACGCCGACGTTGTCGAGGAACCGCAGCCGCTCGTCGATCTCGCGCAGCACCAGACGGGCGATCTGGCGCTCGGTCTCGGTCAGCTCGAGCCGCTCGAACCACTCGATCGCCCGGTGCGCCGACATCCGCGTGACCTCGTGAACCCCGCGCCCCCCCACCCTGACGGCGAGGCTCTCCGGCCGCAGGCGGGCGCCATCGCACTCCGGGCAGGGCCGCACCGACATGTACTCCTCGATCTTCTCCCGGCTGTAGTCGGAGTCCGTCTCCCGATAGCGCCGCTCCAGGTTCGGGACGATCCCCTCGAAGGTCGTGGTGTACGAGCGCCGGCGTCCGAAGCGGTTGCGGTACGAGATGTAGAGCCGGTCGCCGTTGGTGCCGTACAGGAAGCAGTCCTGGACGTCCTCGGGCAGGTCGTACCAGGGGGTGTCCATGTCGATCTCGTAGCGGTCGGCGATTGCCTGGGTCATCTGGTCGTAGTAGTTCGAGGCCGAGGTTGCCCAGGGCAGGATCGCCCCCTCGCCCAGGGACAGGCTCGGATCGGGCACGATCAGGTCCGGGTCGATCTCCATCTGCGAGCCCAGGCCGGTGCACCGCGGGCAGGCCCCGTGCGGAGAGTTGAACGAGAACATTCGCGGCTCGAGCTCGGGCATCGAGGTGCCGCAGTGGAGGCAGGCGAAGCGCTCCGAGTAGGTGCGGACCTCGCCGCTCGTCGGGGGGACCTCCGTTCCGGAGCCCCCGCCCTCCGAGGGGACCAGCTCGATCTCCACCATCCCCTCCGCGATCCCGACCGCGGTCTCGATCGAGTCCGCGAGCCGCTTGCGGATGTCAGGCCGCATCATCAGCCGGTCGACGACGACGGCAATGTCGTGCTTGAACTTCTTGTCGAGGGCGATGTCCTCCTCGAGCCGGCGAAGCTCGCCGTCCACCTTGACCCGCGTGTAGCCGTCCGAGCGCAGCTCCTCGAAGAGCTTTCCGTACTCGCCCTTACGGCCCCTCACGACGGGCGCGAGCACCATGAAGCGGGTGCCCTCGTCGATCGTCATCACCTGGTCGATGATCTGCTCGGCCGACTGGGCGGCGATCGGCCGGTCGCAATTGGGGCAGTGGGGGTGCCCGATCCGGGCCCAGAGCAGGCGCAGGTAGTCGTAGATCTCGGTGACCGTGCCGACGGTCGACCGGGGATTGCGCGAGGTGGTCTTCTGGTCGATCGAGATCGCGGGCGAGAGGCCCTCGATCGAGTCCACGTCGGGCTTGTCCATCTGGCCGAGGAACTGCCGCGCGTAGGCCGAGAGCGACTCGACATAGCGGCGCTGGCCCTCGGCGTAGATCGTGTCGAATGCGAGGCTGGACTTGCCCGATCCCGAGAGCCCGGTGATCACGATCAGGGCGTTCCGCGGCAGCCTGACGTGGACGTCCTTGAGGTTGTGCTCGCGGGCACCGGAGACGATCAGCTCGCCGGACTGGTTCACATAAGCCAGTCTAGGCCCCGGTCCCGCCGGCCCCGTTCGACGGTCATCCGGGTCGGATGCGCCAAATCGCCACGCCGTGCCGGGCAAGCCGGGCACGCAGCACGCCCGCCGGGCCGAGCGCGACGGTGTCGCCGGTCCACAGCTCGCGCGCCACGTACGCGGGGGCCTGGGGCAGCCCGGGGATGCTCGCCAGGCTGACCTTTGCGTCCCTGGACCGGGCCGACCGGTTCAGCAGGAGGACCGCGGTGGCGCGGCGAGACAGCGTCCGGACCCAGGTCTCCACGTGGTGACGGCGGCGCACGCGGCGCCCCTGGCGGCCAAGCCGGTCCTGGTCCACGGCGATCACGCCCGCGTTCTCGAGCACGCTCCGGGAGGCGCCCGCCATCGCGTCGAGGTCGTAGCCGGCCAAGAGCGGCGCGGCGAGCATGCTCCAGAGGCTGAAGTGGGCGCGCTCCTCCGCCCTGGTGAGCTCCCGGTCGCCCACCTGGAGGATGTCCGGATCGTTCCAGCCCCCCGGGCCGGCGAACTTGAACAGGGGCGCGTCGAGGTCGAGGGCGGCCATCACGCCGTGCCAGGTGCCGTCGGCGTCGGCGCCGATGCGCCAGGTGTTCCCGTACGCGGCCGCCCAGCGCCACGGCTTCTTCACGCCCGGCGTGCTCACGGTCACGAGCATGCGCCGGCCCGACCGGGCGGCCGCGCGCTCCACCGCCGAGTAGACCTGGCGCGGGTCGGTGCCGTGCGGCACGCCGCACCAGTCGACCTTCACGTAGTCCACCCCCCACCGCGCGAACGTCTTCATGTCGCGCCGGTAGTGGCCCTGGCTTCCGGGCAGGTCGTGGCTGCAGATCGTCGGGCCCGCGGACGTGTAGATCCCGTAGCGCAGGCCAAGCGCGTGGATGGCCCGGCCGAGGTCCGCCATCCCGTGTGGGAACCGCTCGCGGTCGGCGTGGAGGCGCCCCCTGGTGTCCCGTCGCGGCGCCTCCCAGCAGCCATCGACGTTCACGTAGCGGTAGCCGAGCCGCGCCATACCGGTCTCGACCAGCGCTTTCGCGTTCTGCAGGACGACCTTCTCAGTCACGCCGCAGTGCGCCGTGTACCAGCTGTTCCAGCCCATGGGCGGCGTGCGCGCCAGCCCGTTTTGCAGAGCTTTCGCGGGCGTCACGAAAGTGGCGACCGCCACGAGCGCGAGCGTTAACGCGACCGTCTGGTTTGACCGAAGCATCGAAGGGGCAACTTAGAGGCCGTTGCCGGGTTGTGCCGAACGGGGTCAATACACTCGTCGCGCTCGACCTCCTTCCGCAGGGGCTTTCGTATGACCGGACTGTGCAATACAACGCTGGTCGCGGCCATCGTCGCGACGTGCCTCGCCGCCACGGGCGCGCCTGCGCGCGCCGCGAACCGGATGGAGGTGGCAATCCAGGACGACGGCCCGCTCGTCTCCAACACCCCCATCAAGCGCAGCAAGGACCTCAAGCTGGCGGCCAAGCTCAAGGTCACCTGGATCCGGGTCAACATCCCGTGGTCCTCGGTGGTCAACCACCCCCACCGCCGCACGAAGCCGAAGCACGTCCGCTACAGCTTCAACGGCTACGACAAGCTCTACCTCGCGGCGCGCAAGCGCGGCATGAAGCTCCAGATCACGATCAGCGGCTTCGCCCCCGCCTGGGCCACGGGGAACGGACGGGTCGGCGACTACCGCATCAAGACCAAGTACTTCACCAGCTTCGTGAAGGTCGTCGCGCGGCACTTCCGGGGTCACGTCGCCCGCTACGGCATCTGGAACGAGCCGAACTACGTGAGCTGGCTCTCACCGATGAGCGAGGCACCGAAGATCTACTACCGGATGTACACGAACGCCTGGAAGTGGATCAAGAAGATCGACCCGAGGGCCAAGATCCTGTTCGGGGAGACCGCCCCGTACGCGCAGAGCGGCCGCGCGACGGCGCCGATCTGGTTCATCAAGCGGGTCGTCCACTACGGGAAGGTCAAGGCCGACGGCTTCGCCCACCACCCGTACGACTTCCGCCACTCCCTCTACTACCACTATCCCGGCAGGGACAACGCGACGCTGGAGACCCTCTCGAACCTGACGCACGCGCTCGACAAGCTCGCCGCCGAACACCGGATGAACACGCCGCTCGGCGCGCCGCTCGACCTGTACCTGACCGAGTACGGCTTCATGGCGAGCGGGAGGTACGCGCGGGGCGAGAGCTTCCGCGCCAAGTACCTCCCGCGCGCGTTCCAGAAGGCGCTGGACAACCCGCGCGTCAAGCAGATGCTCCAGTACCTGATCGTGAAGCCGCCGGCGCGGTCAGCGTTCTTCGACACGAGCATCGCGTCCAAGAAGGGCAAGGTCGGGAAGACCTTCAAGGCGCTGGAGCGCTGGGCGAAGAGCGCCGCCAAGAAACACCAGATCGCCCGGGCGACACCGCCGAAGTCCGCGGCGGCCTCGCGCTAGCGGCGCGGGCCTCCCCCAGTGTCCTAGCGGTGCGCAGGTGAGCGCAGGGCGGCCTCGCCGCCCGCGCCGACCGGTGCCGCCGCCCGCTCGCCAAGCCGCTCCGCCTCCTCGGCGGAGAGGCGACTGAGCTCGACCATCCGGGCCTCGATCTGGGCCCCGCCGACGAACGGCATCACCCCGCGCAGGACGATGGCCGCCTTGACCCAGGCCGGATGGGCCACCCAGCGGGAGCGGCGCTCGATCCCGCGCACGATGGCGTCAGCCGCCTTCGAAACCGGGTGGGTGCGGGCGAACGGCCCCCGCAGTCCGCTTCGCATGAACGCGAAGTCGCTGCGCTCGTCGCCCCCGCGGACCATCTCGGTGTCGATCCATGAGAAGTACGCCACGCCCACGTCAACCCCGGTGTGCTTGACCTCGATCCGCATGGCGTTCGCGAACGCCTCGAGCCCGGCCTTGGCCGCGGAATAGGCCGCGATCATCGGAGGGTGCGCAACCGCCGCCACGGAAGCGACCGGCAGGAGGTACCCGCGGCTCGCGGTCACGTGGGGCAGGCACAGCTTGAGCGTGCGGATCGCTCCAATCAGGTCGACCTCGAGGACGCGCTCCATCGAGGCGAGATCGGAGTACGCCACCGGCAGCGCCGCGACGATGCCCGCGTTCGCCACGGCCACGTCGACGCCGCCAAAGCGCTCGACTGTGCCCTCGACCGCCTGCTCGAGCGCCCCGGCATCCCGCACGTCTGCCTCGAACCAGACGGCCTCCGGCCCGCACTCAGCCGCAACGGCCTGGAGCAGCTCGGGCTCGAGCCCCACGAGCGAGAGGCGCGCGCCGCGCCGTGCCAGCGCCTTGGCTGACGCGGCGCCGATGCCGCGAGCGGCCCCGGTGATGAGGATCGTCTGACCCGCGATGTCCGGCCTAGGCACAGGCGGACCCTACAGCGGGCAATAACGGGGCGGCAAGGCGCGTGGGGGTGGCCGGCGCCGTCGTTCGTCGCTGCCGGCTATTGCCGTTCAGGAGGCAGTGGGGAACGCCGCGCCGGACGGGACCCGCCCGCCTGAGCGGCCCGTCCCTAACCCGTCAGCCGCCGACCCGCGCGTAGACCTCGTCGAGCAGGGCGTCCTGGTCGTCGAGCTCGAAGTTCTGCGCGAGGTAGCGGGCGGTCTCGTCGCGCGGCGTGCCGTTGAGCGCCATGTTGAGCGCGATCAGCCGGGCACCCTCCGCGCCGCGAATGGACCGGCCACCCGGCTCAGCCGCCGGCGGCTCGGGCGCGGGCTCCGGCTCGGGCACGGCTTCGGGCTCCGGCTCGATGACCGCCGTGTCGGCGCCGATGTCCGCGGCCGGCTCCTCGACCGCCTCGGGCTCGGGCGGCGCGGCCTCCTCGTACGCCTCGGCCTCGGGCTCGGCCATCGGGGCGACCTCGGGCTCCGCGGCGACGTCGGGCTCGGCGAACCGTGCACCCTCGGCCGACGTCGGCTCGAGACGGGACTCGCGGATGCCCGCGAACTCGGCACGGAAGGATTCGAGCTCCGTCTGGAGGGAGCTGGCGCCCCCGTTCAGGTTGTCCACCAGCGTGCTCGCGGCGGAGCGCAGGTTGGCGAGCAGGCTGTCGATCTCGCCCTCCACCCCGTTCGCCCGCTCCAGCATCCGGTTGCTGGCGTCCTCGGCCTTGCTGACCCGGTCCACGGCGTCGGCGTCAGCGCGCTCGCGGGTCTCGCGCGCGCGCTGGCTGGCGTCGGCGGTGATGCGCCGAGCCTCATCCTCCGCCTGAGCCTGGATGTCGGCGGCGCTCTTCTCGGCCGCCTCGACGATTGACCGCACCTGCTCGGCCGCGGCGCTCGCGAGCGATGAGGGGGACGGCCTCTGCTGGCGCTTGAGCTCGGCCACGGCGTCCCCGATCTCGCGCAGGTGCCGGTCGACCTCGTCCGGGTCGTATCCCCGCCGTGTGGCGGAGAAGTCATTGCGCTCGATGAAGTGACGATCCAGTTCCAAGTTAGATGTCCCCCAGTTACTGTCCTTACAGAGGCGCGCAGCGTACCGCAGCCGCGCTGAGGGCGTCCAATGGGTACGCCCGCCCCGTCAGGCCCGCGCCTCGGCTTCCTCGAGCTCCTGACGCAGGGCCTTGATCTCGTCGCGGAGCTTGGCCGCGTACTCGAAGCGGAGGTCGTCAGCCGCGAGCAGCATCTCCTCCTCGAGCTCCACGATCGTGCGCGAGATCTCTTCCGGCTGCATGCCGTCCCGGTCGCGGCGCCGCGAGCGCCGGCTGCCCCGGGGGACCTTGGATTCGAGCGCCAGGAAGTCCGTGATGTCGGAGATCCCCTTCCGGACCGTCTCGGGGGTGATCCCGTGCTCCTCGTTGTACGCCCGCTGGATCGCCCGGCGCCGGTCGGTCTCCCCGATCGCGCGGCGCATGGCCGCCGACTCCTTGTCGGCGTACATGATCACCCGGCCGCGCACGTTCCTGGCCGCGCGGCCGATGGTCTGGATCAGCGAGGTCTCGCCGCGGAGGAAGCCCTCCTTGTCCGCGTCGATGATGCAGACCAGCGACACCTCGGGCAGGTCGAGCCCCTCCCGCAGCAGGTTCACCCCCACCAGCACGTCGAACTCGCCGAGCCGGAGGTCGCGGATGATCTGGATCCGCTCCAGGGTGTCGATCTCCGAGTGGAGGTAGCGGACCCGGAAGCCGTACTCCATCAGGTAGTCGGTGAGGTCCTCGGACATCTTCTTGGTGAGCGTGGTGACCAGGGTGCGCTCGCCGTCCTCCGCCCTGGCGCGGACCTCGTTCATCAGGTCGTCGATCTGGTTCCTGGTCTCCCGCACCTCGACCTCCGGATCCACGATCCCCGTGGGCCGGACGATCTGCTCGACCACCCGCGCGGAGTGGGTCTCCTCGAACTCGCCTGGAGTGGCCGAGACCATCACCACCTGCGGCACGATCGCCAGGAACTCGTCGAAGGTCTGGGGCCGGTTGTCGAGCGCACTCGGAAGCCGGAACCCGTACTCCACGAGCGTCTGCTTGCGGGAGCGGTCGCCCTCGTACATGCCGCCGATCTGGGGAATCGTCTGGTGCGACTCATCGACGAAGCAGACGAAGTCGTCGGGGAAGTAGTCGAGTAGGCAGTAGGGTCGGGCGCCCGGGGCGCGGCCGTCGAGGATGCGCGAGTAGTTCTCGATCCCGTTGCAGAAGCCGAGCTCGCGCAGCATCTCCATGTCGAACTGGGTGCGCTGGCGGAGCCGGTGGGACTCCAGCAGCTTGCCCTGGGCCTCGAGCTCGGCGCAGCGGGCCTCGAGCTCGTCGCGGATCTCGCCCACCGCGCGCTCGACGGTCGGCCTGTCGGTGGCGTAGTGGGTGGCGGGCCAGATGCCGATGTGCTCGAGCTCGCCGAGGATCTCGCCGGTGAGCGGGTCGAAATGCTGGACGGCCTCGATCTCGTCGCCGAAGAACCGGGCCCTGAAGGCGGTCTCGGAGTAGGCGGGGAAGACCTCCAGCGTCTCGCCGCGGACGCGGAACTTGCCGCGGCCGAGCGCCTGGTCGTTGCGGCTGTACTGGATGTCGACCAGCTTGCGCAGGATCTCGTCGCGGTCGACCAGCTCGCCCTTCGCGAGGAGCACCATCTGGGCGTCGTACTTCTCGGGCGAGCCCAGCCCGTAGATGCACGACACGCTGGCCACGATCACCACGTCGCGGCGGGCGAACAGGGCGGCCGTGGCCGAGTGACGCAGGCGGTCGATCTCCTCGTTGATCGAGGAGTCCTTCTCGATGTACAGGTCCTGGCTCGGGACGTACGCCTCGGGCTGGTAGTAGTCGTAGTACGAGACGAAGTACTCGACCGCGTTCTTCGGGAAGAACTCGCGGAACTCGTTGCACAGCTGCGCCGCCAGCGTCTTGTTGTGAGCGATGACGAGGGCCGGCCGCTGGACCTTCTCGATCGCGAACGCCATCGTCGCGGTCTTGCCGGAGCCCGTCACCCCGAGCAGCGTCTGGAACCGCTCCTCGGCCAGGATGCCCTCAGCGAGCTGGTCGCGCGCCTTCGGCTGGTCCGCGACCGGCGTGTAGGCGGGGTTCACCTCGAACTTGGGCATGGCCAGCTGAAGCTAGCAGTCGGGGTAGACCGGCCGGCTGGCTACTTGTAGCCCAGCTCGCGGGGGTAGTGCTCGCGGTAGTCCTTCTGGTGGCGGAAGACGCTGTCGACGTATGCGCGCGTCTCGGGGAAGGGGATGTCGTCCCTGGTGAACGAGCCAGCGCCTCCCGCCCGCGAGACCCACCTGTTCACGTTGGTCTCCCCGGCGTTGTACGCGGCGATCGCCAGGGTCTTGTTGCCGCCGTAGCGGTGAAGGAGATAGCGCAGGTAGTAGGAGCCGTAGGCGATGTTGACCTGCGGCGTGCCGAGGTCGCTCGGCACGAATGCCGTGCCGCCGCTGCGCTTGGCGATGAACCTCGCGGTGCTCGGCAGGATCTGCATCAGGCCCTTCGCCCCGGCCGCCGAGGTCCGGTCGCTGAACTTGGACTCCTGGTAGATCACCGCCGCGATCAGCGCCGGATCGAGATGCTTCTCGCGCGCCTGCTGGCGAATGATGTCCTCGTGGCGCAGGGGGAGGGTGATCTCGCGGAGCGCCTTCTCCCCCGGGCCCAGCCACAAGGCCACCGCGCCCGCGATCACGGCTACCACGAGCAGGGCCACGCGGCGCCGGCGGCGCGTGGCCGCCTGCCGGCCCGCGCCGGATCGGTAGATGCGCGTCTCGCTCCCGGCGGTGGTCGGGGTCAAGCCTCAATCCTCGCAAGGACGGCGGCCAGGTCCCGCTCGAGCTCCTCGAGCGTGCCGTCGTTACGGACCGCGAAGTCCGCACGTTCCGCCTTCTCCATCTGGCCCAGCTGCCGCGACTCGCGCGAGGCCACGCCGGAGTGGCCCCGGGCGTCGATCCGCTCGGCGCGCAGGTCGTCGTCGGCCACGACGGCGATGGTGAAGTCGACCACATCCTCCATCCCGGACTCGAACAGCAGCGGCACCTCGACCACGGCCGCCCGCGGGCGCGGCTCGCGCGATTCCAGCCCCGCCCGCCACGCTGCGATCCGCTCCCCCACCTTCGGCCAGAGGTAGCGCTCGAGCCACTCGCGCTCGCCCTGGTCCTCGAACACGACGCGGGCCACGGCGTCGCGGTCCACGCGGCCGCCCGGGGCCACCTCGGCGCCGAGCCGCTCGGACAGGTCGCGCCCGGCCGCCTCGCTGGTGAGGATCTCGTGCACGACCGCGTCGCTCGACAGCGTCGCGGCCCCGAGGCGCTCGAGCGCCTCCAGAGCGGCGGATTTCCCCGCGCCGATGCCTCCGGTCAGCCCAACGAACGGGATGCCGGCGCGGGCGTTCGCGCCCGCAGCCACCTAGGTGGTCTCGTCCGGCGGAGCTTCGTCGGTCGCGGCCGGCTCAACCGGCTCGGCGGTGTCGTCGGGCGCCGTCTCGGCGGCCTCGGCCGCGGGCTCGCCGGCCTCCGGAGCGGGCTCGGCCTCCGGAGCGGGCTCGGCCTCCGGAGCGGGCTCGGCCTCGGCGGCCTCGGCCGCCCCCTCGCCGCCCGCCTCCTCGGCCCCGGCGAACACGTCGTCGGAGAGCCCGAGATCGCGCACTTCCCCGATCTCCTCGCCCTCGCCCTCCGCGGGCGGCGGCTCGCCGGCCGACCGCAGGGGCAGCTCCTGGTCCTCCACGCGCTTGGCGCTCAGGCTGAGGCGGCGGCGCTCGGAGTCGATCTCCAGGATCTTGACCCGGATTACGTCGCCCTGGCTGACCACCTCGCGCGGGTTCTCCACGTGGTGCTGCGCGAGCTCGGAGATGTGCACGAGGCCCTCGACACCATCGAGGATCTCGACGAACGCGCCGAAGCTCACGACCTTGGTGACCTTGCCCTCGAGCTCATCGCCGAGCGAGTAGCTGTCCACCACCCGCTGCCACGGATCCTCCTGGGTCTGCTTGAGCCCCAGCGAGATGCGCTGGCGCTCGCGGTCGATGTCGAGGACCTTGACCGGCACCGTCTGCCCGATCGAGAGGATCTCCGAGGGGTGGTTCACGTGACTCCAGGAGAGCTCCGAAATGTGGATCAGCCCGTCGATCCCGTCGAGGTCCACGAAGGCACCGAAGTCGACGATGTTCGAGATCGCACCCTCCACGATCTCCCCCGGCTGGAGCCGGTCGAGGATCTGCTGGCGGACCTCCTTGCGCTCCTCCTCGAGCACCGCACGGCGGGACAGCACCACGTTGTTGCGGGAGCGGTTGAGCTCGATGACCTTGCACTCGATGGTCTGGCCGAGGAAGTCGTCGAGGTTCTGGACCCGGCGGATGTCCACCAGCGAGGCGGGCAGGAAGCCGCGCACCCCCAGGTCGATTATCAGGCCGCCCTTCACGACCTCGATCACGGTGCCCTCGACCGGCTCGCCCGATTCGGCGGCGGCCTCGATCCTGCGCCAGGCCTTCTCGAAGCGCGCGCGCTTCTTCGACAGCACGAGGCGGCCGTCCTGGTCCTCCTTGGTCAGGACGAGGGCGTCGACCTCCTCGCCCATCTCCACCTCGTCGTGCGGGTTGGCCGACTTGCGGATCGACAGCTCGGCCGCGGGGATGACGCCCTCGGACTTGTAGCCGATGTCCACGAGGACCTCGTCCTTGTCGATCCGGACGACCTTCCCGCTCACGACATCGCCCTCGCTGAAGTGCACCAGCGTGGCGTCGTAGTTGGGAACGATCTGTCCGTCGACCTCTATCAGGAGCCCGTTCGAGCCGTCCACGGCCTGGGGCTGGGTCAACGTCTCTGCTTCCGGCACGAGGCGCAAGGTTAGCGGCCCGATACGCTCATCGCCATGCCTCGCCGGAGGACCAAGCGCGGTGCCGAGCGCACGCCCCTGGCGGCCGATCCCGACGTCCTGATATGCGGTGCCAGCTTCGCGGGGCTGGCCGTGGCGCGCGAGCTGAGCGGCAGCGGCGCGAACGTCCTGGTGCTCGACCGCTACGAGATCGGCGAGCGGCAGACCTCGGCCTGCGCCGCTCCCACGGGGTGGCTCGAGCGGCTCGGGCTCGGGCGCTCGATCCGCCAGACCTTCCCGGACCTTGTAGTCCACACACCCCACGTACACGCGCGCTACCGGCTGCCCTGGACGTTCTCGACCTTCGACTACCCGGAGCTGTGCGAGCTCCTTGCGGCCCAGGGCGACTTCGGCTTCGAGACCGCCAAGGTCGAGGGCCGTACGGGGGCGACCGTGCACACCGACCGCGGCGACGTATCGGCCCCGCTTGTGGTGGACGCGCTCGGCTGGCGCCGCGTGCTCGGGAGCGGCTACCAGCCGCCGGACGCCCCGCTCTCGCGAGGGCTGGAGGTGCACCCGGGCGGCAAGGGCGGCGACCTCGAGATCTGGATCGACCGCCGCTACGTGCCGGCTGGCTACGGCTGGAGCTTCCCGGCGCGCGATGAGCTGCGGATCGGGGTCGGCTCCTTCGACCCCCGCTTCCACGTGAAGGACACCACGGTCCTGCTGGCGGAGGACCTCCGCTCCGAGCCGGTCGGCTACCAGGGCAACTGGATACCCCACAAGCTGCGCGCCGCCGTCGAGGACGGCGTGTTCTTCGTGGGCGACTCCGCCGGCCACTGCCTGCCGCTCACCGCCGAGGGCATCCGCACCGCGTTCTACTTCGGGATCGCGTGCGGGCGCGAGCTGCGCGAGGTGGTCGCCGGCACGCGCACGCGCGAGGCGGCCCTGCGCCGCTACGGCGAGTTCAGCGACTCGCACGAGTGGAAGTTCCGTTGGATGCTGCGCGCGCAGCGCCTCGTACCGCGGGTGCCGCCGCGCCTCCTCGGTCCGGCGATCAGGGCGATGGGATCGAAGCGCTTCGTGGACTGGTCCTTCGAGCACTACCTGCGGATCGCGTCGCCCGAGTTCGCGGGCGAGGGGCGGCCGGCGCCCGAGCCGCTGCGCGCCGCGGCCTGAGGCAGCCAGCCTCCGCTTCCAAGCAGTCGTGCCGCGAGGTGGATGGCACCCGCCCCGGCGGTGAAGACGATCATCGTCACCACGCGGTTAGCCGAGTGGAACGAGTTAGGTGCGAGCCAGACCTCGATCGGCGGTCGCCCAATCCAGTAGATCCAGAGCAGGACCGCCAGCATCAGCCCGATGGTCGCCAGGTAGAAGGTTGCCTGGCGCCGCGCGGTGGAAGTGACGATGCACGCAATCGCGAGCATCAGGAAGCACGGGAAGACACCCAGCCAGCGGCCCGTCATCGCGAGCTGACTGCCGAGGCTGTCGATCGCCGACCCGAGCCGGTCGAGGCGGCCCGTGAGATACCCGACGTCGAGCGAGGTGCCGAGCGAGGGAAGGTCGTCGTTCTTCAGCCCGTGTGCCGATCGCCAGAGGATCCACGGCGCCGCGCCGGCGGCGGCGACCGCGGACGCGCCGAGCCACTGGCCCCAGCGTCGTTCCCTCGCAACGCCGAGAACCACAGCGGCGCCGACCAGCACGGCCGCCGCCGCCGTCTCGCCCTCGTTCTTCGCATTCGCGGCGCCTGCCAGGAGCACGGCTCCGAGTAACGCGTACTCGTACCGTCCCCCGTCCAGCCACAGCCCGATGGCGAGGGCGCCCGTGCCGACGAAGCACGCGACGGTCACGTCCGCGTAGCCGACCATCACGATCTGCGACGCGTACGGCGACAGCGCGAGCGCGGCCAGCGGCGCAAGGACGATAGGCATGCTCACCCCGCGCGACCGGAGCAGGAACCCCACGGTCCACACGAACGACGCGAAGAGGATCCACAGCGAGATGTGCCACTCCTGGAGGTGGACACCGCCCATTGCCCGGAACGTGAGCGACTCGAGCAGCGGCTGTAGGACCGGGTAGTCGAGATGCGGTGGATGGGCCGGCCGGGCCAGGAAGACCTCGGGCTTCAGCCGGCCGCCGAAGTCGTAGAGCGCCCGCCCCTTGAACGACCAGAACGCCCAGTCGTCGCCGAACGTCGCCAGCTTGGCGTACGCCGTCGCGCCGACCGCGAAGTAGAGGCCGATGGCTGCGACAGCGACTCGCGAGATCAATGTCTCCATCCCCCCGGCCGCCTCGAGCACGGCCACGGCAGGGGGCCGGCCCCGCCGCCGGAGCCAGAGGCGGATCGCGACGAAGCCGATGGCCAGGAGGACGCTCGTCAGGGCGAGCTCCGGAAGCCGGATCGGCACTCCCACCACCAGCAGGAGTACGAGACAGGACATCACCGCCGCTACGCCGCTGAGGTACGCCGGCCCGAGTCGAGCGGGGATATCGCGCACGCGCGAAACCATGCCGAGCGCAAACAGGAGCGCCATCCCGACCGCCGCGAAGACGGCGTGGATCGCCACGAACCCGCCTGCGGCCCTCACGGGACCCTCGCCACCGCGTAGTCGAAGCCGAATCGCGAGATGACGGCGCCGCGACGCCGCAGCTGGTCCAGCTGGGCCCGGGGTGGGGCTCCCCAGAACACCAGGTAGTGGGTCTGCTCAGGCGTCGCCACCTGCAGGCGCGGCAGGAGCAGGAACCTGATGCAAAGCCCCTGGTGCCCCAGGGGATAGCCGGGCTGGAAGTAGTACCGCTCGCGGGAGGGCACCTCGCGGCCGACCAGCTCGATCGCATGGACGTCGATGCCCGTGGTGACCATGCAACGGGATCGCCCGCCCTCGGAGCTGACATGCGAGAACGTGCGGCGCTGGACGTCGAGGGCATGCCAGCTCTCGCGGAAGGCTCCGGCACCGAGCGCGCCCAGGAGGACCAACCCGGCGACGGCGGCGGCCCGCCCGAACCCGAGCGCCAGTCCAAGTCGCCGCAGTAGCGCCATCAGCAGCAGCGCGGCCAGGACGACACCGACGGTCTGACCGATCAGCGATGCCATGTTGCGATCAGAACCCGCGGCGCTCGCGGTCCATGGGCGAGGGGCCGCCGGGCCCGAGCGAGCGATGCCGGTACCAGTAGCCGGCGAGCCAGACCGTCGCCATCACGATCGTGACGATGGTCGCGACGGCGGCGTCGCGGAAGCGGACCGCTCCGATCGCCGCGAAGAACAGGAACACCACCACCAGGCCTCCGCAGATCGCGATGGCGGCGGCGGCCGCGGTCCGGATGAAACGGGTCCGATCCTCGGCGCGGCGATCGCGGCGGCGCCTGTCCGGCGTGCGCCGGCGCTCCTCGAAGACCGGCGGCTCCGCGGTCACTCGCGTACTACCAGGAACACGCCGGCCGCGAGCAGCGCCACCCCCACCAGCCTTCCTGCGGTGACCGGCTTCTCGGGCAGCCCGAACGCGCCGAGCCGGTCCAGCACCACCGCGGTGGACAGCTGGCCGGCGATCGTGGCGGCCGTGACGCCACCGGCGCCGAGCGTTCGTACGCTCACCAGCACGGTCGTGACGTAGGCGGCGCCCAGCAGTCCGCCGGTCAGGTAGTACCAGGGGAGCTTCGGGACCCCGGAGAGGTCGACCTTCGAGCCGCTGAGCGCGGTGATGGCGAGCAGGATCGCGGTGCCGACGACGAACGAGATCGACGCCGCGGTGAACGTCCCGACCGTCTTCCCGAGCTTCGAGTTGACCGGTGCCTGCATCGCCACGAGCCCGCCGGCGATCGCGGTCAGGCCGACCGCCACGCCCCTATCCACGGCCCCTCACTTGGCGGCCAGCCAGTTCTCGCCGGACCCGACGTCCACGGCCAGCGGCGGGTCCAGGTCGTAGGCGCCGGCCATCTCGCGGACGACGATCTCCGAAGCGGCGTCGACCTCGGGCTCGGGCGACTCGAACAGGAGCTCGTCGTGGATCTGCAGGACCAGCTGCGTGGACAGGCCCGCGTCGCGCAGGGCCTCGCGGCAGCGCACCATTGCGACCTTGATGATGTCGGCGGCCGAGCCCTGGATCGGCGTGTTCACGGCCAGCCGCTCGCCGAGGGAGCGCGTGCCCCACTTGCGCGAGCGCAGCTCCGGGATGCGCCGGCGGCGCCCGAGCAGCGTGGTCACGTAGCCGTCCTCGGTCGCCCGCTCGATCGTCGTCCCCATGAAGTCGCGCACCTTCGGGAAGCGCGCCAGGTAGCGCTCGATGAACTCGCCCGCCTCGTCCTTGGGGATGTCCAGCCGGTCGGCGAGCCCGAACGCGGAGAGCCCGTAGACGATTCCGAAGTTGATCATCTTGGCCTTCGACCGGAGCCCGGCGTCGATGTCCTCAGGCGTGACCCCGAACATCTCCGCCGCGGTGGCCGCGTGCACGTCCTCGCCACGGGCGAAGATCTCCTTGAGCACCTGCTCGCCGCAGATGTGCGCGAGGATTCGCAGCTCCACCTGCGAGTAGTCGGCCGAGATCAGCCGGTGGCCGTCCTCGGCCACGAAGCAGGCCCGGATCTCGCGGCCCAGCTCGGTCCGGATCGGGATGTTCTGGAGGTTTGGGTCGGTGCTCGACAGCCGGCCCGTGGTGGTGGCCGTCTGGTTGAAGGTGGTGTGGAGCCGGCCGCGCTCGTCCACGAGCTCGGGCAGCGCGTCCATGTAGGTGCTCTTGAGCTTGGTCAGCTCCCGCCAGGTCTCGATCTTCTCCACGATCTCGTGCTCGCCGCGGATCGCCTGAAGGACGCGCGCGTCTGTTGAGAAGCCGGTCTTGCCGCGCCGCTTCCTGGACAGCCCGAGCTTGTTGAAGAGGACTTCGGCCAGCTGCTGGGGCGAGCCGATCGTGAACTCCTCCCCCGCCAGGTCCCAGATCTCGCGCTCGAGGGCGGCGATCCGCTCCTCGACCTTGGCCGAGATCTCTCCGAGGAGCCTGGTGTCGAGCTTCACGCCCGCGCGCTCCATGTCGATCAGCACCTCGACCAGCGGAAGCTCGACCTCGTGGAAGAGCCGGGTGAGGCCCTCGCGATCCAGCTCCCCCGCCTGGAGCTCGGCCAGCGCGCGCGTGACCACCGCGCGCTCGGCGAGCCCGTTGCCCCCCTCGATCCGGGCGCCGATTCCCTCGCGGTCCACGAGCTCCCGCAGCGGGTAGGCCCGCCCCGCAGGGTCGAGGAGGTAGGCCGCAACCATGGTGTCGTGCGCCAGTGGGGGCGCGTCGCACGGCTCCTCGGAGGCCGCGAGCGTCTTCCAGTCGTGGGCCACGAGCGGGCGGTCGCCCCAGGCGAGCGTGATCGCGGCCAGGGTCTCCGCCTCCCCGGTGATCACGTCCCCGCCCGCGTACCCGGCGAACCGCAGCGTGGGCTCCGGCCCCACCGCCTGCTCCTCCTCCGGGCGCGCGGGCCGCTCCGCTGCGAGCGTCGCGGCCTCGCCGTCCAGGCCCGCCAGCTCCGTGGGCGACGCCTCGACCGCCCGCGCCTCGATCACCTTCTCGGGCCGTTCCTCGGGAACGGCGCCGTCCTCGCCGAGCGCCTCCTCGAGCCGCTCCAGCGGGGCCCGCAGCTCGAACTCGCGGAAGAACTCGCGCAGGCGCGAGCGGTCGGGCGCCTCGGTCAGGCGCTCGGCCAGGTCGATGTCGACGTCGACATCTCGCACTGCCGTGGCGAGCTGCTTGGAGATGCGCGCGTCCTCGGCGTGGTTCGTGAGGTTCTCCTTGCGCTTGGCGCCCGAGATCTGGTCGATGCTCTCCAGCACCGCCTCCAGGCTCCCGAAGCGCTGCAGCAGCTCGGCCGCCGTCTTGTCGCCGATCCCCGGGACGCCCGGGATGTTGTCCGAGGTGTCGCCCTTGAGTCCGTAGAAGTCGGGGATGAGCTCGGGCGGGATGCCGTAGCGCTCGATCACCGCTTCGCGGTCATAGACCTTGGTCTCGGTGATGCCGCGGCTCGTGGCCATCACGCGTACGCCGTCCTCGATCAGCTGGAAGCTGTCGCGGTCGCCGGTCACGACCATCACCTCGATCCCCTCCGCGCGCGCCTTCCCCGCGAGCGTGGCGATCACGTCGTCCGCCTCGTAGCCGGCGACCTTGACGTTGCGGTAGCCGAAGGCCTCCACCAGCGGCTCCATCTGCGGCCACTGCTCCGACAGGAGGTCGGGTCGCTCCTTGCGATCGGCCTTGTACTCGGCCGAGATCTCCCGGCGGCCGGACTGGCCCGCGTCCCAGACCACCAGGGTGGTCTTGGGCCCATACTCGGTGAGGATCTTCACCAGCATCGAGGCGAAGCCGAAGATCGCGTTGGTGGGGACGCCCTTGGAGGTCGCGATCGTCTCCGGCAGGGCGTAGAAGGCGCGGTATACGAGGCTGTTCCCGTCGATCAGGAACAGCTCGCGGTTGTCGCCGGCGGCCACGGGTCGATCATAGGCACGCGCGCCGAGCCTGGGGGCCGCGCGAACGGCTTCGCTACGTTTGCCGCCTCATGGCGGAGATTGCTCCAACGGCGCTCGACCACGTGGCCCTCTGGGTGGCCGGCCGCGACACCCTCGCCGCGTTCCTCTGCGACCACCTCGGGATGCACGAGATCGAGCGCACCGGCAACTTCACGCTCGTCGGCGCCGACGCCCGGCTCGGGAAGATCACGCTCTTCGACGCCGAGGGGCCGCGCGAGCCCGGCGTGCTCGGGCGCGTGGTGCTCGCGGTCTCCGACCTCGACTCGGCCGTCGCGGCCCTGCCGAACGACCTGCCGCGTGAACGCCACTCCGACGACCTTGTCGCCTTCGAGGGCCCCGAGGGGCTGGGCCTGGGGCTCGAGCGCCGGGAGTCGCCCCAGGTCGAGTACGACCTGAGCCACGTGCTGTTGCGCGTCCCCGACCCGGCGCGCGCACGCGGAGAGCTCCTCGCGCTCGGATTCGAGGAGGACGGCGAGCGGCTGGCCGTGGCCGAGAAGTCGCTGCTCCTCGAGGTGGGCGACGCGGGCGGCGGAGAGCGCCCGCTGCTCAACCACCTGGCCCTGCTCGTGGACTCGGCCCAGGCGGTGAGCGACGAGGCCGAGAGCCGCGGCCTGGAGATCGCCGACTTCGTGGACGCAGAGAACACGATCGCGGTCTTCGTGATGGGACCCGACGGGATCAAGCTCGAGTACGTCGAGCACAAGCCGAGCTTCTCCCTGGTCTAGGTGACGGATCTCCTGGTCGCGGGTGCCGGCATGGCCGGCCTTGCGGCCGCGGCCGAGGCGCGGGCGCTCGGGGCCAGCGTGACGATTGTCGAGCGAGGCGACCGCGCGGGCGGCTCGATGCTCCTGTCGAGCGGCGTGGTCTGGCGCTACCGCGACTTCGACCGGTTCCGCGCCGAGTGCCCGGACGGCGACCCCGCCCTCCAGCGTCCCGTCTTCGAGAACCTGGACCGGGACCTCCGCTGGCTCGAGTCGCTCGGCGCGCACGTGGTGGCGCGGGAGACCGGGAACCCGCTCACTGTGGGCGTTCGGTTCGATCGGCGGTCGGTCGTCGATGCGCTGCTGCAAGGGGGCACTGAGGTGAGGCTTGGAGCGCCGCTTCACGACCTTCCCGAGCGCGGACCGGTCGTGCTCGCGACCGGTGGCTTCCAGGCCGATCGCGAGCTCGTTCGCGAGCACGTGACGCCGGAGGCAGATCACCTGCTGCTGCGGGCCGCGCCGTGGAGCGCCGGCGATGGCCTCCGGGTGGGGCTCGCTGCGGGCGCGTCGCTCAGCGCGGGCATGGAGCAGATCTACGGGCGCAACATGCCGGCCCCGCCCGCGCGCGTCGACGAGAGAGAGTTCGTGCGACTCGCGCAGCTGTACGCCCATCACGCGACCGTGATGAACAAGCGCGGCGAGCCGTACGTCGCTCGCAACTGGTCGGAGATCGATGTCGTGCAGTGGACCGCTCGCCAACCACGCGCGCGGGCGTGGTTCGAGGTCCGACGGCCGGCACTGAGCGAGCGGGTGCGGGATCGCACGGTGGCCGAGATGATCGAGGCTGCGGCCCGCGCCGGCGCGCCGGTGGAGCGGTCCAGTCACTCGGTGAGAATCGAGACCGTGGCCGGCATCACGTCCACCCTCGGCGGGCTGCGGATCGACGAGCACGGGCGCGTGGCGGACGGCGTCTTCGCCGCCGGCGGCGACGCCGGCGGGATCGCCACCGGCGGCTACGCGAGCGGGCTCGCCTCGGCGCTCGTGATGGGCCGGATCGCGGCGCGCTCGGCGCTCGGCCTCGCGTAGTGCGAGCATAGATCCCGGATGGCGCCTGTGCGGGGCACGCTGAGCCTCATTCGTGCCCTTGGTCGAGACCGCTTCGCGAGACGGCTGGCAGTGATCGTGCTAGCCGCGCTCAGCCTGCGAATCGCGTACGTGATCGGACTCGCCGGCGATCGATATTCGCCAGGGCCGGCCGGAGACTCGATCTACTTCCACGACCTGGCAAACCTCATCGCTGCCGGCCGCGGGTTCATACAGCCCTTCTCGCTCGAACACTTTCATCGCGTCGTGCCCACCGCGGAGCACCCCCCGCTCTGGCCGCTGGTGCTCGCGTTCGTCACCAAGCTCGGAAGCGGTTCCATAGTCGCCTTCCGATTGGTAAGTGCGACGCTCGGGGCAATCACCGTGGGGCTCATCGGGCTGCTCGGACGCCGTCTGGCCGGTGATCGTGCAGGGCTCCTCGCAGGTTGCGTTGCGGCCGTGCATCCGCTTCTCGTCGCGGCCGACGGCTCGATGCTCAGCGAGACGCTGTTCGGCCTGCTCGCCCTAGCGGCCCTGCTTGCCGCGATCTGGGTTCGCGGCAGACCGACGGCGTGGCGCGCCGGTGTTCTAGGCGCGCTGATCGGTCTGGCAGCTTTGACGCGCGGGGAAGGACTGTTGCTGATACTCCTCCTCGCGCTGCCGGCCGTATGGCGCCCGACCAGCGGTCGCGGGCTCCGGCTTGGTGCAGCGGTCCTTGCGGCCGTCGTCGCGCTGGCCCCGTGGACGATCCGAAACGCCTCCGCATTCCACCGCCTGGTTCCGGTCTCGACGAACGATGGCACGCTCATCAACGGCGCGAACTGCGCTCCCACCTACCACGGCACACTCCTCGGCTTCTGGAGCGTGAACTGCCGCTCGCCGATCAGCTCGCCGAACGAGGCAAAACAATCTGCCAAATGGGCCGCAGAGGGCATCCGCTACGCGCGGCGGCATCCCGGCCGCCTGCTGGCAGTCGTCGTTCCGGTGCGCATCATGCGCACGCTCGACCTGTGGCGGCCGGCGCAACAGGTGGACCTGGCGGAGGGCCGTGTGCGATGGGTCGAGGCCGCCGGGCAGGCATGCTTCTGGCTGCTCGTTCCGCTGGCCGTATACGGGGCCGTTCTCATGCGCCGACGACGCGCGCTGCTCTGGCCACTCGGGGTACCGCCGCTCCTCGCGCTCACGATGAGCGTGACCGGCTACGGATACCCGCGGTTTCGCTTCACCGCAGACCTGGTCATCACAATCCTCGCGGGCGTCGCACTCGCCAAGCTCCTCCCGGCCGGAACGCGGCGGCGAGCGTAGTGAGCGGGTTCCGCACCCGGTTCCTGAAGGGGCGCGGTTGACCGGTGGAGCACGCCTTCGGCAGCCAGTTCACGGTGGGGATCGAGGAGGAGCTCCTCCTGGTGGATCCCGAGACGCACCTGCTCACGCCGATCGCCGCCCAGGTGCTCGCGGCGATGGGGGCGCCGGAGGCGACCGCCTCGCACGAGGCCTACGCGGCGCAGATCGAGCTCCGCTCGCCGCCGTCGCGGGACGCCGCCGAGGCGGGCGACGCGCTCAGGAGCGCCCGGGCCGCGGCTCGCGCGGCGGGCGCGACGCTCATGGGCGTCGGCCTCCACCCGGCGGACACCGACGGCGACTCCGAGATCGTGGACTCCGAGCGCTACCACCGCGTGGCGCGAATGATGCGCGGGCTGTTCGCGCGAACGCCCGAGGCCGCCCTGCACGTGCATGTCGGCATGCCCGACCCGCAGACGGCCATCAGGGCGTTCAACGGCCTCCGCTCCCACCTGCCGCTGCTGCAGGCCCTGAGCGCCAACTCGCCGTGGTGGTTCGGCCGTGACTCGGGCCTCGCGAGCGCGCGCTACGCGCTGGTCCGCACCTATCCGGGACGCGGTGTGCCCGCTGCCTTCCCCGACTTCGACGCCTACGTCCAGGCAACGGAGCAGACCCTCGCGGCGGGCGGGATCGACGAGTACACGCTGCTGTGGTGGGACGTGCGGCCGCATCCGAAGCTCGGGACCGTGGAGCTGCGCGAGATGGACGCGCAGACCTCGGTGGAGGACGCGGCGGCGCTGGGCGCGCTTGTCCAGGGGCTGGCACTCGAGGGCGCGGAGGCCCGTGTCCGCCACGCGCCGCCCAGCGACGCGATCGCGATGTCCACCTTCCGCGCCGCGCGCGACGGACTCGACGCGACGATCCTCGACAGCGGCGCGCTCGCCCCGGTCCGCCAGGTGGCCAGGGCGACCGTCGAGCGCGTCCGGTCACAGGTCCGGGAGCTCGGCTCTGACGCTCCCCTCGACGGGATCGAGCGCATCCTCGCGACCGGGGGCGGGGCGGGCAGGCAGCGCGCCGCACACGAGCGCGGCGGGATGCGCGAGGCCCTCGACCAGCTGGTCCGGGAGACGAGCGACGAGACGGCCAGGAAACCCGCCTCCTAAGCAGAATTCCCCGCATATGACGCTCTGTAGGATGGTCCTCCCGCGGGGGGCCGCAGCGGCCAGCCCGCAGTCCCGCCATCCACAACCATGTCGTCGCCCAGCGCCCAGTTCTCGCTGACCCTCCGCGTCGAGTTCGACCGCCGCCCGGGCATGCTCGGCGTGGTGGCCACGGCGATCGGCGACGCCGGCGGCTCGATCGGCGACATCGAGACGATCGAGCTCGGCGACGTGAAGGCGATCCGCGAGATCACGGTCGACGCCACCGACGCCGAGCACGGCGAGGCGATCGCCGCCGCGGTCGAGGCGGTGGAGGGCGCGAGCCTGCTCGAGACCACCGACCGCACCTTCGAGCTCCACCGCGGTGGCAAGCTCTTCACCGGCCTCAAGACCGGGATCCGCACCCGCGACGACCTCTCGATGGCGTACACGCCCGGGGTCGCGCGCGTGTGCTCGGCGATCGAGGCCGATCCCGAGAAGGCGTTCGAGTTCACGATCAAGCGCAACACCGTGGCGGTCGTGACCGACGGCACCGCTGTCCTGGGCCTCGGCGACATCGGGCCGGAGGCGGCGCTCCCGGTCATGGAGGGCAAGGCCGTCCTCTTCAAGGAGTTCGCCGATGTCGACGCCTTCCCGATCTGCCTGGACACGAAGGACCCGGACGAGATCGTCCGGGCGGTGAAGCTGCTGGCCCCCTGCTTCGGAGGCATCAACCTGGAGGACATCTCGTCGCCGCGCTGCTTCGAGGTCGAGAGCCGGCTCGTGGAGGAGCTCGACATCCCGGTCTTCCACGACGACCAGCACGGCACCGCGATCGTCGTCCTGGCGGCCCTGATCAACGCGTGCCGGCTCACCGAGCGGAACATCGAGGACCTGAAGGTGGCCATGATCGGAGCGGGCGCGGCCGGGGTCGCGGTGGCCAAGATCCTCATGGGCGAGGGCGCGCGGACGATCCTGGCCTGCGACCGGCGCGGCTCGATCCACTCGGCGCGCGAGGACTACCTCGATGGGTCGATGAACACCCCCAAGACCTGGCTGGCGGAGAACACGAACCTCGAGCAGCAGGAGGGGAAGATCGCCGAGGCGCTCGAGGGTGCGGACGTGTTCATCGGCCTATCCGGGCCCGGGCTGGTGGAGGCCGACGACCTAGCGCGGATGAACCCCGACCCGATCGTCTTCGCGATGGCGAACCCCAACCCCGAGGTCACACCCGAGTCGGCCGCTCCATACGTGCGCGTGATGGCCACCGGGCGCTCCGACTACCCGAACCAGATCAACAACGTGCTGGCCTTCCCGGGCGTCTTCCGCGGCGCGCTCGACGTCCGGGCATCGGAGATCACCGAGGAGATGAAGCTGGCCGCGGCCCACGGCATCGCCAGCGTGATCACCGACGACGAGCTGGACGAGGAGAACATCGTTCCCTCCGTCTTCAACCGCGAGGTCAGCCACGCCGTGGCCGAGGCCGTCTCGCGCGAGGCCATGCGGAGCGGGGTGGCGCGCGGGCCGCGCCACCTCACCCGCGTCGCGTACTAGATGCGCGTCGCAGTCACGGGGGCCACCGGCACGATCGGCTCGGAGGTCGTCCGTGCGCTGCAGGAACGCGGCGACAGCGTGGTCGCGCTAAGCCGCGATCCGGACCGGGCCCGGGAGCGGCTCGGTCCGGACGTCGACGCTCGCCCCTGGGCCGACCCCAAGTCCGAGCCCGCGCCTGCGGACGCGCTCGCGGGCTGCGACGGCGTGGTGAACCTGCTCGGGGAGCCCGTCGACCAGCGCTGGAGCGAGGCGGCGAAGCGGGAGATCCGCGACTCGCGAGTGCTGGGGACCCGCAACCTCGTGGAGGGGTTGCGGGCGGCCGATCCGCGGCCCCGCGTGCTGGTCTCCCAGTCGGCGAGCGGCTGGTACGGCCCGCACGGCGACGAACCCGTGGACGAGAGCGCGCCGGCGGCGACCGATGACTTCCTGGCGGGCGTGGTGGTCGACTGGGAACACGAGTCGAGGAAGGCCGAGGACCTGGGAGTGCGCGTCGCCACGACGCGCACGGGTGTCGTGCTGGCCGAGGGGGGCGGCGCGCTCGCCAAGATGCTCCCGCCGTTCCGCATGGGAGTCGGTGGGCCGGTGGCCGGCGGCCATCAGTACGTGCCCTGGGTGCACGTCGACGACGTGGCCGGCGCGATGCTGTTTGCGCTTGACACGGCCGGCGCGAGTGGGCCGATCAACATCGCCGCACCCGAACCGGTCACCAACCGCGAGCTCTCGAAGGCGCTGGGGCGCGTCCTGCACCGACCAGCGGTCATGCCCGTCCCCGGTTTCGCGCTGAGATTGCTGTACGGCGAGATGGCGACGATCGTGACGACGGGCGTGCGCATGGTGCCCGGCCGGCTCCGCGAGCTCGGCTACGCGTGGAAGCGCCCCGATCTGGAGGATGCGCTCCGGGCGGCTAGCAGCCGAGCCGCCTGAGCCTCGCACGGTAGACGTCCATGTCGGCGCGCTTCCAGTCGTCGTGCGTCTGGCCGCGCAGTGCCGCGACCCGTTCCCGGTGGTAGGGCGAAGCGAGACTCTCGTTGTGACCGATCACGTCGCGCACGGGAATGCCGAACCGGCAGCGAAGCCAGCGGGTGAGCTCGAGCGACGCGTCGAGCTGGCGGCGGTCGCCCAGGATCTGTGCGTCGGTCGTACCCACGTGCTCGATTCCGATCGCCGTGTAGTTGAGACCGACCGTGTGGCGGCACATGAGCGAGACCGGCACGAGCCGGTAGATCGTCCCGTCGCGGTCGACGACGAAGTGCGCGCAGATGCCCGGCAGCTCGTGGAGCTCGGGGTCCCGGCGATCGGGCGCGAACATCGCGTACGCCCGCGCGAAGGTCCCCGTGCCGGTGTAGTGCTCCACTACCACGTGCGGGGCGCTGAGACGGTAGGTCGACACACCGTAGTGGCGTTCGGCGTAGGCGGCCGTCTCCCGCCGGCGGCGCGCGCCGAACGGGATCGGCCGCGCGACGATCGGCGGCGGGGTGAGCTCATGCGGCCGCGCGGCCGGCAGCCGGACCTCGCGCGGTGAGGCGTGATGGGTCGTGCCGCATCCCGCGAGCGCTCCCAGGCAACCCAGGAACGCGAACCCCCTGCGCACTACCGGTCTTGAGAGTGCTGATCTTTCACGCCGCGGGCGCGCGCCTCGGCAACGGTCTGCCCACCGCGGCCGAAGGGAAGCGGGCCCTGGAGCTTCCACTTCGAGTCGCGCTTCGCGGGCACCACCACCCACACGAGCACCGCCACGAGCGACAGCAGCAGCCCGGTGGCGAGGCCGGAGCGCTCCCCGTAGCCCTTCCGGTCCGACAGCCAGGAGGCGATGATGCACCCGACCAGCCACGCGTAGAGCAGATAGAGCGCCTTGGCGCCGATGAGCGCGATCGGGAGCGTCATGTGCCCAGGTACGCCCTCTGGACCTCGGGGTTCCGGCGCAGCGCGTCCGAGCGGTCGGTCAGCGCCACCGTCCCCGTCTCGAGCACGTAGCCGCGCGCGGCGACCTCGAGCGCGAAGTTCGCGTTCTGCTCGACCAGCAGGATCGTGGTGCCCTGTCGGTTGATCTCCTCGATGGTCTCGTAGATCCGCTCGACGAGGATCGGGGCGAGCCCCATGCCCGGCTCGTCGAGCAGCAGCAGCTTTGGGCTGGCCATCAGCGCGCGCCCGATCGCCAGCATCTGCTGCTCGCCGCCGGACATCGTGCCGGCCTTCTGCTTCTCGCGCTCCTTGAGCCGCGGGAACAGCTCGAAGACGCGCTGCATGTCCTGGCCGACGCCGTTCGAGTCCTTGCGCAGGTAGGCGCCCAGGTCGAGGTTCTCGCGGACGGTCATGCGCGGGAAGATATGGCGGCCCTCGGGCGAGAGCGAGATGCCGCGCTGGACGATCTCCTGCGGCGGTGTCTCGCCGATCTCCTTCCCGTCGAAGCGGATCGAGCCCTCCCTTGGCGGAGTGAGCCCGGAGATCGAGCGGAGCGTTGTGGACTTGCCCGCCCCGTTCGAGCCGATCAGCGTGACGATCTCGCCCTTCTCGACCTCCAGCGAGATCCCCTTCAGCGCCTCGATGTTGCCGTAGAAGGTGTGGACGCCGGATACCTCGAGGAGCGCCATCAGCTCTGCTTTCCGAGGTAGGCCTCGATCACCCGCGGGTTGTTGCGGACCTTCTCCGGGGAGCCCTCGGCGATCTTCTCGCCGTGGTCGAGCACCGTGATCCGCTCGGACACGCCCATCACGACCTTCATGTCGTGCTCGATGAGGAGGATCGTGATCCCGCGCTCGTCGCGCAGCTTGCGCATGAAGTCGGTGAGCCGCGCGGACTCGGCCGGGTTCATTCCGGCGGTGGGCTCGTCGAGCAGCAGGAGCTTGGGATCCGACGCGAGCGCGCGGGCCACCTCGAGCCGGCGCTGGTCGCCGTACGAGAGGTTGATCGAGATCTCGTCGAAGTGCTCCTCGCGCAGCCCCACGTAGCGGAGGGTCTCGCGCGCCTTCTCGTGCGACTCGCGTTCCTCGCGACGCTGGCTCGGGGGCCGCAGTATCGACCGGAAGATCCCGGCGCTGGTGCGCGAGTGCAGGCCCACCAGCACGTTCTCCACCGCGGTCATCGTGGCGAACAGGCGAATGTTCTGGAAGGTCCGCGCCATGCCCATCGAGACGATCTGGTCCGGTCGCCTGCGCGTGATGTCGCGCCCATGGAACGCGATCGTCCCGAAGGTGGGTCTGTAGAGCCCGGTGAGCATGTTGAAGAAAGTCGTCTTGCCCGCGCCGTTCGGACCGATGATCGAGACGATCGAGCGCTCCGGGATCGTGAAGCCCACGCCGTCCACGGCCACCAGGCCCCCGAAGATCTTCGAGACTCCGGCCGCCTCGAGGATCGCCGGCGCGGGTCCGCCGGGCGGAGCCTTCTCGGTGACCGCTGTCGCTTCCATCGCTATGCGCTCACCTCGTAGAGGGACTCGTCGCTCGCCAGGCCCTCGGTCAGCTCGAGCTTCCTGCGCCGCTCGGGTACGAGGCCCTGCGGGCGGGCGATCATCATCAGCACCAGCAGGAAGCCGAAGATCCCGAACGAGATCTCGGACGCGGTGAAGTTGAGGCCGAAGAGATCGTGAGGTGCCGTGTGGAACGTGGTCGGAATCAGCTGTTGATTGATCACCGACAGGGCGATCGCGCCCACCACAGTCCCCCAGATGCTCCCCAGGCCGCCGAGGATGATCATGGCGAGCACGAAGATCGAGAACGAGAACTGGAACTGCGTCGAGTTGATGGCCTGCGTGTACGTCCCCAGGAACGCGCCGGCAGACCCACCCAGCGCGGCGCCCATCGCGTAGGCCAGCAGCTTTGTGCGCACCAGCGGCACCCCCATGCTCGCCGCCGCCACCTCGTCCTCGCGGATCGCGATCCACGCGCGCCCGAGGCGCGAGTCGCGCAGCGAGAAGTTGATCACGAGCACGATCGCGATCATCACCAGACCGAGCCAGTAATACGGCCGCAGGTTGAGGGCGTTGTCGAACTGGGTGAACAGGTTCGGCTGGTCGACCGGCGAGATCGCCGTCTGGCCGGCCGTGAGCGTGAACTTGCCGATGTGGATCGCGTCGCCGTTGAGGGCGACCGTGCCCGCGATCTCGCCGAAGGCGAGCGTGACGATCGCGATGTAGTCGCCGCGCAGGCGCAGCGTCGGCAGCCCGATGATCGCCCCGGCGATCGACGTCAGGATCATCGCCGCGATCACGATCAGGATGAAGTTGAGGTGGATCCCCAGCAGGTGCGCGGCCTGGCCGCTTACACCGACGTGGATCCCGGACTTGCCGCCGTTGATCGCCTCCGTGAACCAATCCGAGCCGAACCAGCCGATCGAGTAGGCGCCGATCGCGTAGAACGCCACGTAGCCCAGGTCGAGCAGCCCTGCGAACCCGACGACGATGTTCAGGCCGAGCGCAAAGATGATGTAGGCAACCGCGTAGATCGCCGTGTCCAGCGTGTTGTCGAGCGGGCCGTAGAGGTACGGCAGGAACCAGGCGATCGCGAATACCGCCGCGGCGATCGCAAGCCCCGACCAGCGCCTGCGACGGAAGTCGGCCAAGGTGTCGCGCATCCCCGTCAGGGCCGCCATCTCAGCCGGCCTCCCTCGTCTCCTCGCCGATGAGCCCCTGGGGCCGGAACACCATGATCAGGATCAGGTACGCGAACACGACCACGTTCGTCCACTCGGAGCCGAAGTTCTTGCCCAGCACCTCGTGGATCCGGTTGTCGGAGAGCTGCTGGATGATCCCGATGATGAAGCCGCCCAGCACGGCGCCCCGCACGTTGCCGATGCCGCCCATCACCGCCGCGGTGAACGCGATGAGCCCGGCGCGGAAGCCCTGGAAGAACCAGATGTTGGTCTGGTACAGGGCGTAGATCAGCCCGCCGGCGCCGGCCAGCAGGCCACCTATCAGGAAGGTCAGTGAGATCGTGGTGTCCACGTTGATCCCCATGAGGCGCGCGGCCTCCGGGTCCTGTGCCGTGGCGCGCATGGCCTTGCCCAGCCGGCTCTGGGAGATGAATGTCGTCATCACGAGAACGAGCGGGACCGTCAGGCCCACCGCGAGGATGTCCTGCCGGTCGATCGTGACCCCGCCGAGGTTGATGACGTGAGTCGAGCCGCGGATGAGGTCGGTGACCCCGTGCTGGGAGCCGCCGAGCCAGAGCTCGCCGACGTTCTGGAGGATGAACGAGAAGCCGACCGCGGTGATCAGGGGTGCGAGCTTGGGCGCGTTGCGCAATGGCCGGTACCCCACTCGCTCGATCATCACATTGATCGAGGCGCACACGAGCATGCACACGATCAGCGTCACCACCAGGCCGCCGACCAGGCCCAGCGTGCCCGTGGTCAGCGTCAGGCCGAGCGTGCCGAACATGCCGTAGCCCACGAACGACCCGATCATGAAGAGGTCGCCGTGGGCGAAGTTGATCAGCTCGATGATCCCGTAGACGAGCGTGTAGCCGACCGCGACCAGCGCCCAGATCGCGCCGTTCGAGATCCCGGCAACCAGCACGTTGCCGAGCTTCACGAGGCTGTGGCTCGGCTGGAGGAGGTCGTGGATCGCGAAGTAGACCGGCCCGGCCGCGAGGAGGATGATCAGCCCGTAGCGGCCAAGGAACGCGCGCACCGCGGCCACCGGCGTCGTGGCCGCGAGTGGCTTCCCGGTTATGGAAGCGGCCTCCACGAGTGCCTCCTGAAGATTGGACCGGAGAATCCGGGGCCGGTCAACGCATCAGGCGCCGCCGGCCCCGGATCTCTCAGCTCCGCTCGATCAGCCGGACCCCACCAGCGAGGGGTTCGACTTGATGACTCTGTCGAACGTCAGCGTCTTGCCGACGATCTTGTAGAGGCCGTAGTCGGTGAGCGTGGTGTCACCGTTCTTGTCGATCGAGTAGGTCCCCAGCACGCTCTTGCGGTCCTTCGTGCTGAAGACTGCGTCGGTCACCTTCTGCCTCGTCAGCGTCCCTGAGGCGGCCGCCTTCTGGATCGAATCCAGCAGCAGCGAGGCCGACTCGAACCCGTAGATCGCGTACGGGTCCGGGTGGGGCTGGTGGTACTCGGTCGAGAAGTCCTTGAAGAACTTCTTGCCCGTCGGCCCGAACGTCTTCGGGTCTAGCGTCGCGATCGTGCACTTGAACTGCGGCGCCAGCGTCGTCGGGATGCCCTTCGTCGGATCGGCCGACGCGTTCAGGCAGATTCCGTCCGCGCCGTAGAGCTTCACGCCCTTGTCCGCGGTCGCGACGTCCTTCATGAGCTGGACGCCGTTCTGCTCGATCTCACCCGTCTGGATCACGCACGGGGCCTTCACGTTCGCCGCGAGGGAGCGGTAGTTCGCCGCCTTCGGGTCGTACGCGTCGTTGCCCTCGATCTTCATCGGCACCTTCGGCGCCACGAGACCGATGTTCCGCGCCAGTCCGGCCGAATAGGTCGTCTTGGAGTTGAACACGTGGATGCTCGAGCAGCCGTCCTGCTTGGCCGCCGTCACGAGCGCCGCCGCCTGGATGGTGTCCTTCGGCACCACGCGGGCGTACGTGCGCTTGCCGGTCGGGTAGTACTTGTCCGGCTCGCCGGGCTCGTGACCGGGCGCCGTGCTCGTCAGGCCGACGTAGGTGTTCGCCGGGCTGATCTGCGTGATCCCGGCCTTGTTGAGGATCGGGATCGTGACCTTCGAGATGCCGGAGTTGTACTCGCCGACGTAACCGATGGCGGAGCTGTCTTGAACGGCGGTACGCGCGTTCTGCGCGCCCTTGCCCTCATCCGCCGCGCCGGTCGAGGCCAGCGAGTCGTCGAGCGGCTTGTACGTGACCGTGTACTTGCCGACCTTTCCGCCTCTGTCCTTGACGGCCAGTTTCACGCCGTTCTCGATTGCCTTGGCCTGGTCGCCCGAGGCTCCCTGCTCCGGAAGGCTCGAATAGACAGTCAGGCTCGTGCCTGTGATCTTCGCGGTGGGTCCGCCGCCGCCACCACCGCCGCCGCACGCGGAGACGCCGACGGCAAGCGAGGCGATGGATACCGCCGTCACCAACCAACGTGCTCGCAAAGTCCTCTCCTCCTTAGGGTTCCGAGACGGGCGGGATCGTACTCCCACCTGTGCGCGCGCGGCAACCCGCATGCAAGCGGGTTTTCAGGGCACTGGACGCATGCCCAGGAACGTCAGGGTGCCGCCGATCCGCCGGTAGCCCGCGAAGCGGGTCACGGCCGCGTCGCCGCTCAGCTCCACCCGGTAGGTGCCGAGCACCGAACGCCGGGTCCGCGGCCGGAGCGCGGCCTGTGCCACCGCCGCGCGGTTGCCGGCGTGGCGTCCGGCCGCCCGGATGGCGTCGAGCACGATCTGCATCGCGTCGTACCCGTACAGCGCCTCGGGCGCCACCGGCGAGCCGCTCTGGACGCGCAGCCGCCTGAGCACCCCTCGCGCCCAGCTTCCGTACAGCGCGGGCGGCGCCGCGGGCTTCAGCACGTCCGCAGGGGGTCCACCCCCATCCGGTGAGGTGGCGAGCGCGCTCGACCCGTACACGGGTGCTCCCGGCAGCGCCCGGCCGATGGCGTTGAGAAGGCGTACGGCGTCCGGGTCGCCGAGGCCCGTGTAGAGGACCGCCTCCGGAGAACGCAAGGCCACGTCGCGCGCGAGGCTCGAGTAGTCCGCGACCCCGTGGCGGGCCTCCTGCACGGTTGTGACGGTCACGTGCTCCCGCGGCGCGGCGACGGCGGCCTCGGCGGCGAGCTCGCGGCCGAAGAGCTCGTCGTCGCGGACGATCGCCAAGCGGTTCGCACCGCTCGCGTGCACCCAGGCGACGATCGCCGCGGCCTGCTGGGCGTCCGTCGGCACCAGCCGGATGAAGTTGCGCCTGCCGCCGTGGTAGTAGCGCGCGGGCAGCTCCTCCGGCTCGGCCGGATCGGCGCGGGTGAGCGTTGTGAGCCCGTCGCCGGGTGAGACCTGGAGGAGGTTGTCGCCGCTGGTCACGGGAACCGACACCGCCGACGCCCCCAGTCCCAGCTCGCCCATGTAGGCGATTGCCGTGCGATCGTCCACCGCGCGACGCGCATTGGCCTCGACCGTCGCCGGATCCCAGGCCTGGCCGCCCGGCACGGCGCTGTCGAGCTCCACGAGCCGCACCGCTCTGCCGGCCACGCGCCCGTGTGCGTCGGCGAGGGCGAGGCGTTCGCCCGCGGCGATCGCGTCCGCGACCCGTGCCGACACGCCGGCGCGCGGCAGGCTCGAGTAAACCGTCAGCGCCGCGCCCTTCGGCACCCCGGCGACCCCCGTGGATCCGCAGCCGCCGGCTGCGGCGGCGAGCAGAGCGAGCAGGACCCAGAGCCGTGGCCATCGGCGTCGCGGGTATGTTGGGCGGCTGATGCGCATCGGGGTCCTGACAGGCGGCGGAGACTGCCCGGGGCTGAACGCGGTGATCCGCGCGGTCGTGCGCAAGGGCATCGACCGCCACGGACACACGATCCTAGGGTTCCGCGACGGCTGGCGGGGCCCGATCGAGAACCGCTGGGAGGAGCTTACGATCGAGTCGGTCCGGGGGATCCTGCCGCGCGGGGGGACCATCCTCGGGTCGTCGCGGACGAACCCACTGAGCCGGGATGACGGCGTCGAGCGGATCCGCGCGACGCTGGCCGACCTCGAGCTGGTCGGGCTGATCGTCATCGGCGGAGAGGACACGCTCGGCGCGGCGGCGCGCCTGTACGCGGATGGGCTGCCGATCGTCGGCGTGCCGAAGACGATTGACAACGACCTCGGCGGAACGGACATGACGTTCGGCTTCGACACCGCCCTCCAGGTCGCGACCGACGCCATCGACCGCCTCCACACCACCGCGGAGAGCCACCACCGCAACCTCGTGGTCGAGGTGATGGGCCGCCACGCCGGCTGGATCGCGCTCCACTCCGGGCTGGCAGGCGGCGCCGATGTGATCCTCATCCCCGAGCGTCCCTTCGACATAGAGGAGGTCTGCAGGCTGATCAGGCGCCGCCACGAGCGCGGCCGGTACTTCGCGATCGTGGTGGCCGCGGAGGGGGCCACGCCCGTGGAGGGCACGATGGAGATGGTGGCCGGCAGCGGCGTCGACGAGTTCGGGCACGCCCGGCTGGGCGGGATCGGTCAGCGGCTCGAGCGCGAGATCGAGGAGCGCACCGGCTACGAGACCCGGACAACCGTGCTCGGCCACGTGCAGCGCGGCGGCACGCCGACCGCGTTCGACCGCGTGCTCGCCACCCGCCTCGGGGTCGCCGCGATCGACGCGGCCACCGAGCAACGCTGGGGGACGATGGCCGCGCTCCGCGGGCAGCGCATCGAGCTGGTCCCGCTGGAGGAGGCGGTCGCCGAGCTGCGGACCGTCCCGGTCGAGGACTACGAGGCGGCGGAGACCTTCTTCGGGTAGGACGCCCGGCTGTGGGGTTCTCTCAGACCCCCTAGGAAGGGTCTGAGAGAACCCACCTCGGCCCCGCGCTGGGACGTGGTCGACCTAATGCACGTAATAGATGCTTGAGGTCGACCACGTCTCGTGGTTGTCCGCAATTTGCGGGCGTCCCCAGTCGGGGCGAGTCGGCGACTACGGCCGCAGGCGCTCGCGGATGAAGGGCTCGACGATCCTCGCGGCCGCCGCCGAGACCACGAGCAGGGCCGTGATCATGAAGGAGTCGAAGGGCTTCACCCCGAGCGCCCAGAGGACGATCCAGATGACGAGCCCGACCGTGAAGGCCACAAGCACCTGCATCCGGCGGGGACCCTAGCGGAGCGCGGCCGACAGCTCCGCCACCGCCTCGCCGACCGCGCGCGGCCCGCCCTCCCCCGCCGCCCGGACGAGCCGGCTCCCCACGATCACCCCATCTGCCAGGTCGGCCACCCGGCTGGCCTGCTCCGCGCTCGCGATCCCGAAGCCGACGGCCACCGGCAGCCTGGTGGCGGCTCGGACGCGGTCCACCGTGCGCTCGAGCTCCGGCGGGAGCTCGTTGCGCTCACCGGTGGTCCCGGTGACCGAGACCGTGTAGACGAACCCGCGCGCGTCCCCGCCCACATCGCCTATCCGCTCGGGGGTGGTGGTCGGCGCCACGAGCGGCACGAGCGCCAGGCAGTGCCGGTCACACGCCGCACGCAGCTCTCCCGCCTCGTCGTGCGGGAGGTCGGGCACGATCAGCCCGGCCGCCCCCGCGGCCGCGGCGCGCTGCACGAACGCCTCCGCCCCGCCGGTGAGCACCAGGTTGGCGTAGACCATCAGCACCACCGGGATGCGCTCGGACAGCTCCTCGCACACCCCCAGCACATCGCCCGGCGTGACCCCGGCCGCGAGCGCGTGGGTCCCGGCGGCGTGGATCACCGGGCCGTCGGCCAGAGGATCCGAGAACGGGATGCCGAGCTCCACCAGGTCGGCGCCCGCCTCTGCGCACGCGACACCCACGCGGAGCGAGGTCTGGACGTCGGGGAACCCGCCCATCAGGTAGGGCATGAGCGCCGCGCGGCGGCCGTGGGACGCGAACGCCGCCGCGATCCGCTCGGGACCGTCGGTCACGTGCGCTCTAGGACCTCGGCGAGATCCTTGTCCCCGCGGCCCGAGAGCGTGAGCAGGTTGACGTCGTCGGGCTCGCCGGGATTGGCGAGGAGCCACGCGATCGCGTGGGCCGGCTCGAGGGCCGGCAGGATTCCCTCCAGCCGCGCCGTCTGCCTGAAGGCGTCGAGCGCCTGGTCGTCGGTGACCGCCTCGTATCGCACGCGGCCGGAGTCGCGGAGAAGCGCGAGCTCGGGGCCTGACCCGGGATAGTCGAGGCCCGCGGAGACCGAGTGGGCCTCGAGCACCTGGCCGTCCTCATCCTGGAGCACCGCCGACAGCGCGCCGTGGAGGATGCCCCGGGCACCCGTGGTCAGCGGCGCGCCGTGGCGTCCGCTCTCGAGCCCCTCGCCGCCCGCCTCGACGCCCACCAGCTCGACATCGTCGTCGTCGAGGAACGGGACGAAGGTGCCGATCGCGTTCGAGCCGCCGCCGACACAGGCGATCACCCGGTCCGGCAGCCGCCCGGCCACATCCAGCACCTGGGCCCGAGCCTCGTCGCCGATCACGCGCTGCAGGTCGCGGACGATCGCGGGATAGGGAGCTGGGCCGACGGCCGAGCCGATCAGGTAGTACGTGTCGGCGACGTTCGCGACCCAGTCGCGGATCGCCTCGCTCACGGCTTCCTTCAGCGTTCGTGCGCCGGCCTCGACCGCCCGGACCTCGGCCCCCAGCAGGTTCATCCGCTCCACGTTCGGCCGCTGCCGGCGCATGTCCTCGGTTCCCATGTACACCACGCACTCGAGTCCGAGCAGCGCGCAGACGGTCGCCGCGGCCACGCCGTGCTGGCCGGCGCCCGTCTCGGCGATCACCCGCCGCTTGCCCATCGCCCGCGCGAGAAGCGCCTGCCCGAGCGCGTTGTTGATCTTGTGGGCGCCGGTATGGAGGAGGTCCTCGCGCTTGAGGAGCACCTGGGTCCCGGCCTCCGCCGACAGCCGGCGGGCGGTGTGGATGGGCGTCGGGCGCCCCACGTACTCGCGCAGCAGGAGCTCGAGCTCCGCGCGGAAGCCCGGATCCGAGCGGGCCTCGACCCACGCCGCCTCGAGCTCGTCGAGCGCGGGGATCAGCGTCTCGGGCACGTAGCGCCCGCCGTAGGGCCCGAAGCGGTGCTCGACCGCCGACTCGGTTCGCTCGCTCACGCCGCGCGCGGGGCGTCGCCGGCCGCGTCGGCCGCGCGCACGGCGGCGATCAGGGCCTCCACCTTGGCCGGGTCCTTCCGGCCGGGCTCCGCCTCGGTGCCGCTCGCGCTGTCCACGGCGAAGGGGTGCACCGCGGCGATCGCGTCGCCGACGTTCTCCGGATCGATCCCGCCGGATAGGACCACGGGTATCCGCGAGCGGTGATGGCGGGCGAGCTCCCAGTCGAAGGTTTGGCCGGTCCCGCCGTGGAGGCCCTCCGCGTGGGTGTCGAGCAGGTGGAGGTCCGCCTCGCGGTACGCCTCGAGCCTGCGCACCGCGGCCGCATCCTTCACCCGTGCGGCCTTCATCACCCTGCAGCCCGTGCGTCGCGCCGCCTCGCGGCAGTAGGCGGCGCCCTCGTCACCGTGGAGCTGCAGGATCGTGATCCCGCAGAGGTCGGCCAGCCGCGCGACCTCGTCGAGCGGCGCATTCACGAAGACCCCGACCAGCTCCGCCTTGCGCTTGAGCGCGGCGCCGATCTCCTCCCCCGCGGCCGGGTCGCACGCGCGCGGGCTCTCCGGATAGAAGATCGCGCCCACGGCCCAGGCTCCGAGCTCGGCCGCGAGCAGGGCATCCTCCGGGTGCGTGACACCGCAGATCTTGACCTTGGTCATCTGAACCATGGTAAGCGCGGATACACTCCCGCAACTTGGGCGCCCACGACATGGAGGACTTCTGGGACGCTCGCGCGCGCGAGGACGCCTTCTGGTTCGTGGACAACCGGCGCACGTACGGGGCGGGCGACGACCCGGCGTTCTGGGAGGCCGGGGAGCGGGCCGTTGAGGGCCTGCGCGCCGAGCTCGGCTGGCAGCTGTCGCCAAACGACGTAGTCGTAGACGTCGGGTGCGGCGTCGGTCGGCTTACCCGTGCGCTGTCCAATCGCGTGGCGCGCGTCATCGCCCTCGACGTGTCCAGCGAGATGCTCGCGCGGGCGCGACGTCTCAACCCCGACCTCGCCAATGTCGAGTGGCTTCACGGTGACGGGCGGTCGCTCAACCCCGTCGCCGACGGAAGCGTGGACGGCTGCATCTCGCACGTGGTGTTCCGCCATCTGCCGAGCCCCTCGATCACGCTCGGATACATCAGGGAGATGGGCCGGGTGCTTCGCCCCGGCGGGCGCGCCGCCTTCGATCTCTCGACCGACCCCCTCGTCCACAAGCGTGACCGGTACAAGCGCAGGCGCCTGGCTACCGCTCTCCGGCTCGGGCCCCGCGGTACGGCAAATGAGGCCTGGCTCGGATCCGCAGTGGATCTCGCCGACGTGCACGCAGCGGCAGCGGACTGTGGCCTCAGGGTGGAGCGCACGCTCGGCGAGGGAACCGACCTCTGCCTGGTCCTGGCCCAGCGTCGCTAGTGCCCTGAGTCGAAAGTTCGGTATCAGCTTCCCGAGTGGCTGGGCGCGTGACGACGCACGAGATGAGTCGATGCAGGGCATCGGCGATTCCCCCGGGTGGCGTCAGGCGGGTCCAGACGCCGGGAAGGTGCGCTTACGACTCAGGGCACTAGACCACTAGGTAAAACAGGGGCCTGGCCCCTGTTCCCACTAAGCGCGCGAACTAAGGGAACGGCAGGATGCCACCGCCACCGCCACCTCGGCCCCGGCTAGAACTCGGGGCGGTGCTCGGCCGCTCGCCGAGCGTCAGGGTGATCGCGCGGAGCTTGCCTCCGCGGTAGAAACCGATCTGGATCGTGTCGCCCGGTTTCTTGGGCGCGATCGCCGCGGCGATGTCGTCCGGCGCGGAGATTCTGTGGCCCGAGACGCTCACGATCACGTCGGCGCCGGTGAAGTCGGTCTGGCTCCTTCCCGGGTGGAGCCCCGCCTTGCGCGCGGGGCCGGTGACGGCGACCACCACGGCCCCGTGCGCCCCCGGCACGTGGAGCTTGGACGCCGTCGACTTGCTGACCGCCGTCGTGGTCACGCCGATGTACGCGTGGGCGATCCTGCCGCTCTTCTCGAGCTGCGGGACCACCTGCTTGGCGGTGTTGATCGGGATGGCGAACCCGATCCCGACCGAGCCGTTGTTCCCGCCGGTGGCGATCTGGGCGTTGATGCCGATCACGCGCCCGTGGCCGTCTAGCAGCGGCCCGCCAGAGTTACCGGGGTTGATCGAGGCGTCGGTCTGGAGCACATGGTCGATCGAGAAGCCGTTCGGCGAGTCGATCGAGCGCTGGATGGCGGAGATGATCCCTGTGGTGACGGTGTTCTCGAGGCCGAAGGGGTTGCCGATCGCGATCGCCGAGTCGCCCACCTGGACCTTGCCGGAGTCACCGAGGACCAGCGGCCGGAGCTTGATGTTCGACGGGTCCACCCGCAGCACGGCGAGGTCCGTGGAGGGGTCGCGGCCCACGATCGTGGCGCTCACCGGGTCCTGCTTCCCGAAGCGCACGGTGACGTCCTTCGACGTTGCGCCCTCGACCACGTGCGCGTTGGTCAGGATGTCGCCGCGCTTGTCGAGCGCGAACCCGGACCCGGTCGCGGTGCCCTGCTGGGTGCCGCCGAACAACGACGGCGTGCTGCTGCGCACGTTCGCCTCGACGTACGCCACGCCCGGGCCGACGCGCTTGTAGATCCGGTGAACGGCGCCGCCGGCCGGCCCGCTGTCACTCGAGACGGGGCTCGCGTCGGTAATCGCGCCGCCACCCGACACGACGGTCTTGGTCTCGGTCGTATTGATCGCGCCGGTCCCGATGAGGATCGCTCCGATTACGACCGCCACCAGGCCGCCGACGACGCCGGAGGCGATGTACGCCGAGGTGGGGGTCTTCGTCATCAAGGCGTTACCTGGTCTAGCTGAGGGGGGTGAAGGTGGTCTAAGAGCCGCCGCCGGACGGCTGCCCCGCACGCCGCGGAGGCAGGACCAGCAGAGCTCGCAGCTTCACGATAGGGCCTCGTCCCTCGCCCAGCCCACGCCGCAGCGCTCGCCGGTCGAGCCGCACCGGCAGCGCACGCGCCCGGCTGGCAAACCGGCGCTGCCGGAGGGCGCGCGCGTAGCGCGCGGCGCCGGGGCCGGCGGTCACCCCCAGGCGCCGCTCGAGCTCGAGCAGCGTGGTGCCAGGCGGGATCGGGTAGCCGAGGCGCTCGAGCGCGTAGCTCAGCTCTTGGAGCTCCGGGTCCTGGCCGGCCCGGCGGACCCGACGGGCGCGCGCGATCGCCGCCAGCCACAGCGAGGCGATCCCCGCGAGCGGGATCCCGAGCACCGCCAGCAGGACGAGCCACGGGCGAGTGCCGGATGGGCGACCGGCGCCGCCGGCGACGTCCGCGGGGCGGGCCTTATGTCCGGCGCCGGTGTCCTTCGCGCTCTCGTGGCCGCCGACCGCGGCGCTCGGGAGCCGATCGCCGCTGGCCTGGGCGGATGCCGGCGAGAGCGACGGCGTGGGATCGAACGGCACCCATCCGATCCCGTCGAACCACACCTCCACCCAGGAGTGCGCGTCGAGGTCGCGCACCCGGTACTCCTTCGTGTTCGGATCCGGTATCCCGGGCGCGAACCCCGCAGCCACTCGCGCGGGTATGCCGTCCATGCGCAACAGCAGCGCCATGGCGCCGGAGAACTGCTGGCAGTATCCGATCCGATCGCGGAAGAGGAATGCGTCGAGCGGCAGCGCGCGAAGCGCGGGGTGCTCGTCGTAGGTGAAGCCGCGCTCAAGGTAGCGCTCGACGTTCTTGACCACGTCGTAGGCCGTGGGCTGCCCGGCCGCGAGCCGGCGCGCCAGCCGGTACTCGCGCGCGTACGGCGAGGCGAGGATGAGCCGGAGCACTCGCGGATCCGCACCCGGTTCCGCACCTGGGACGGGCGCCCCGACGGTGCGCGGGGTGACGTTGCTCGCCCCGTCCGGCGGGGGCGGCTCGCGCAGTGCGGAGTCGCTCCGCCGCGGAAGGTCGAAGTACGTGTACGAGAGGAACTGGGTCTGGAAGCGGTGCGGCGCCGAACGCATCTGGGCCGCGGATGGATCGGGCACGTAGCTCATCACCGAGTAGTCGGCGCCCTTGCTGAGCGGCCCGTCCAGGACCCGGATCGTGCCGTCGGCGGTGCCGATCACCGTCTGGGTGCCGTCGACCGAGTACACGGTTCCGGCGCCGATCAGGAAGTTCGACTGCAGCCCGCTGATCGTGAAGTGGATCCGCTCGTCCCAGCGCGTGTTGCGGTGCAGCGGCAGCTCGGCGCTCGGGTCGGAGCTGGATCCCGCGCCGGAGTGCACCCAGCGGAGGCCGTCGAAGCGGTCGAGCGTCTCGGCCTTCCAGTAGTGCGGGTGCGGCGAGCGCGCCAGCAGCAT
>Ga0209577_10000468_pt1 | contig 41045 bp, 33 predicted proteins | sample GraSoiAngelo_109_FD_185874 | JGI IMG/M metagenome (GOLD analysis project Ga0209577, IMG submission 185874) | Grasslands soil microbial communities from the Angelo Coastal Reserve, California, USA - 14_0903_12_20cm (SPAdes) (version 2) | ecosystem: Environmental > Terrestrial > Soil > Grasslands... | reverse complement strand
ATCGATCACCACAACCAAAGCCCCAAGCCGTTCATCTGGACCGCCCGCGCCGCTGATATCTTGGAGAAGGTCAAACGTGCTCGCCGCACTCTCCATAAACGTCAATCTGAATGACGCACTACACTAGTGATCAAGAGCGGGGAGGTCCCCGCCCCCCGCGTTGGCTTGGCCGATCGAATCTTGGTCATTGTGGACGATCACGATTCGAGACAGGCACTGCAAACCCTTCTCAGTCTGGAAGGGTACGAGGTGGAGGTCGTGGCAGACAGTTCCACTGCTCTGAAGAAGCTTCGCAGAAGACCACCGCCCTCGGCTCTGATCCTGGATCTACGGGATCCTGGATCCTCGGGGTACGATCTGTGTCGTGAGATTGCACAGTCCGCTCCTTGGGTACCCTTCGTGATTCTCGGTGTCAGCTCGGATGTTTTGGACAAGATCATTCTTCTGGAAATAGGCGCCGACGACTATTTAGCCAAACCGTTTGTCCCCCGAGAACTGGCAGCACGTTTGCGAGCTCTCATGAGACGGGTGACGCTTGCCAGTCGAGAATTCCCATACGTTTTTGACGATGTCACGGTGGACTTTTCAACAATGGACGTGACCCGTCGCGGCGAAAAGGTTCTTCTTACAGCGCAGGAATTCAAGACGCTGGAGTTTATGATCAAGAATAAGCTCCGTGTCATCTCGCGAGATCAATTTCTCGACGAAGTCTGGGGCTACCAGAGCCATCCAACTACCAGAACTGTGGATAACCATATCCTTAAGCTGCGACAGAAGTTGGAGAGCAATCCGTCGAATCCGTCTCACTTTCTGACAATACACGGTATGGGATACAAATTTGTGCCCTGATGGTTCGCAGGTTGCCTGTTTTCCTTACTATCATGCTCGCATTGTTGCATCGCCTTCCCTCCTCCAATTCCATCTGGTTATTAGTAGGGCATACATGAATCCTCCGGTGTGACTCGTCGCCGATAGCGTGAATCTGCAGACCAAGATGCTGCTCCGTTGCGATGAGGAGCAACGATCTCGAGTCTTGTCCGTGCGCGCAGACAATCAATTTACGTCCTTCCGACAATTCTGACAAATCCTGACAGTCCAGATTCCCATCGCTGAATCAAACACTACATGCATTCAAGCATTGGTTGTTTTGGGAAGCCCTTAGTCAGGCCCTCTAAACCAAAAGAATGCAGAGTGTAAATAACTACCATCGCGACTCATCATGAAAGAAGAGGAGACCATGCAGTATTTGTGGAAATCTATGTTACTTGCCGTACTAACTGTGGTTGGTGCCGCACTTACAATTGAGCCAGCTCACGCCCAGAGCGGCAGTCGAGTCTCAGCAAACATACCGTTCGATTTCTCAGTAGGGAATACTACGCTGAAAGCGGGTAGCTACAAGGTCGAGCGACTGGAATCCGGAATTCTTGCCTTTAGCAGCGAGGACGGAAGGGAACACAAGTTCGCGTTGACTTTTCCAGGCGATTCTGACAGGGAGAGCCAGGAATCCCACCTTGTTTTCATTCGATATGGAAGCGAAGTGTTTCTGAAGAGAGTGTTCATCTCTGGCAACGAAAACTGCTACGAGTTGCCGGAGAGCAGCAGGGAAAGGGAACTCATCAGGAATCCGGCGTCTGGCACCGAGCTCTCTCTGCTCATCCAGCCAGCACGCTGATTGTGGTGACACCGGTCTTGCGGAGCGTTTGACGAAGCCGTATCACGAGGAACCGATCGGCAGCCCCGTGATGCGGCGGGCTCGAAACGTCTTTAGTTGGGAGATGAGATCCCAACGGGGACCGGTGTGTACCGACTTTGGCCATCAGCATGGCGCTCTTAACCGGCGACCGTAACTCCAAACTGAAAATCTAAGGAGAAAAATGTGTATGATTACAAAGAATCGTAACGCTTCATTTCCAAAGGCGGCATTCATCAATGTCCTTTTATTGCTATTAGTCCCGACGCTAAGGGCGCAAAGCCCGTCAGATGAATCTCGGGGCGGACAATGGCAAATAGCTGGTCAGAATCTGAGCAACACATGGAGCCAGCCAGCCGAACATTCAATCAGTCCCAGCAACGTTAAGGGCCTGAAACCAAAATGGGTATTCACAACCGGTGGAGATGTATCTGCTACTCCTACGGTAGATGGTGACGCCGTTTACTTCCCCGATTGGGCCGGCAATCTCTTCGCAGTCAAGAAGAACAATGGCCATCTTATCTGGTCTCACAAGATCTCTGACTATGATGGCGTCGCGGGAGCGATCTCTCGGGTTAGTCCCGCAGTTGATCACGATCAACTAATTATCGGCGACATTCTCAGTTCCAAACAGGTGCCAACGGCGCGAACGTAGTCTCGGTTGATCGAGAAACAGGAGTACTGCGGTGGATCACACAGGTGGGGACACATCCAGCCGCCATCATCACTGGATCTCCCGTTGTCTTCGACGGCATTGTTTACATCGCTGTCTCTTCGAACGAAGAAAGTCTGGCAACAAATCCCTCGTATCCCTGCTGCAGTTTTCGCGGCAGTATAGTGGCGCTCGACGCGAAAAACGGTGCCATCCTTTGGAAAACCTTCGACATGCCCGACAACAGTGGACAGACAGACCAATACAGCGGCGGCGCCGTATGGCAACCGGCCGCGATTGATCCTAAGCGCGGTACGCTCTTCATCGGCACTGGAAACAACTATACCGTTCCTGCCGATGTAGTTGCTTGTCAGAATGCGAACCCCATGGCGAACTGCACTGCGCCTGACGATTTCTTTGACACGGCCCTCGCGTTGGATTTGAAGACCGGTAGCATCAAGTGGGCGAAGAAGCTGCAGGGCTTTGATACTTGGACGGTTGCATGTCTAACTTCTTCCGGACCAAACCCGAATTGTCCCGTGCCCAGCAGTCCGGATTTCGACCTCGGAGGATCAGGGCCCAATCTCGTGGGCGATATTGTCGGCTTTGGCCAGAAGAGCGGCATCTTTTGGGCACTTAATCCCGATAACGGCAGCATCGTTTGGAGCACACCGGTTGGGCCAGGCGCTTCGCTCGGAGGCATCGAGTGGGGCACAGCCACTGACGGTAAGAGGATTTATGTCGCAGGCTCGAATAGCGATCTCCTCCCCTACACGTTGGTGCCCTCGGGACAGCAGATTACTTGGGGAGCGTGGAGCGCACTTGACGTCGCTACGGGAAAGATCCTTTGGCAGACTGCAGATCCTACTCCAGGCACCATTGACAGAGGCTCGGTCAGTGTCGCAAACGGTGTCATGTATGTGGGCTCGAACTCAGGGCAGATGTATGCCCTCAACACGACAACGGGAGACATTCTCTGGAGCTTTGCGAGTGGAGGGTCGGTCATCGATGGGCCATCTATCGTAGACGGCACCCTCTATTGGGGATCTGGTTACAGGGAAATCAGTGGAGCCGGAAACAACAAAGTCTTCGCCTTTAGTCTGGCCCACTCGGAAGACGGAGGCGGGCACTCCCACAATCACGATCAGAAGTAGTGGCGGTCGATGTCGTCGCTATGTGAATGATTGAGCCTCTCAGCTGATTCCAGTTCGGGTCTGGATTAGGTTGACCTATTAACGACGCGCGCGGTCTTGAGAGGCTGCGCGCGTCACAACCAGTTGGGAGCACAAAGGAGATTTTCACAGATGAGGACGTTAAGACGCGTTTGTGCGAGTATAGCATGCCTCTGATCGTGAGCGCTCACTTTCCGCGCAGCACTATACTCAAGCCAATCTCCTTTCTAACACGGCGGGAGTGGCTCCTGTCACCGATCCAGGCTCTGTCGTTACAACCGCCCGCCGACCCATGGTGGCCTCTGACCAAGCGACAGCGTCTAGCAGGCTGCGGAAAAAAGAAACAGGGTAGTAATTTCGAGCGTTTCGGCGAACGAGAACTCAATGACTTACGAGCGAATTTTCGCTCGACATAAGCCTTAATAGGAGTTTTTCCGCAGCCTGCTAGTACATTATACAACGGAGCAGGCTTTAAGCGGTGCGTGCCGCGCGATATTGGCTTCTTCAAGGCGAGCAGATCCGATCTGTGTCACCGCCATTTGACACTGATCTATTGATGACACTGATCTGTTGATCAACGCTTCCCTTCAGACTGCAACTCGCTTTCTTTTCAGTAGGGAATTTTCGGGTACGTTTGGCGGCCCACTTGCTTTAAGTGAAGTGTCGCGAGCAGTGAGACAAAAACAATCGGAAGAGAGGTTTTAATGGCAAGCCCCGCAAAAGACAGAAAGCCTGCACCGTTACCCGCACCCAATAGCGACTTCTATGAACTTCTCGAAACACTGCCAGCGGAAGAGTTGGCGGTTGTGAAACGGGTGCGCACTTTCATGGAAACGAAAATCGCGCCCATCATCACCAAGTACTGGGTCGAAGATGCTTTCCCATTCGAAATCTTGCCCGCGCTGAAAGAACTCAACATTGGCGGCGCCGGCATGCAGGGATATGGCTGCAGCGGCGGAAGTGTGCAACTGTTTGGCCTGATTGCCATGGAGATGGCGCGCTTCGACTCATCGATCGCGACATTCTTCGGAGTGCACAACGGCCTGGCGATGGGTTCGATCTACCTGGGCGGGTCGGAGGAGCAAAAACAGAAATGGCTCCCGCCGATGGCTCGCTGGGAAAAGATCGGCTGCTTCGGCCTGACGGAACCGTTAGTTGGATCAGGAACCTCGGGCGGGATGTTGACCACTGCCACGCGGGATGGAGACACCTGGATCCTCAATGGTCAGAAGAAGTGGATCGGTAACTCTCCCTGGTGTGACATCTCCATCATTTGGGCACGCGACGTAGCGGACAACCAAGTCAAAGCGTTCATTGTCGAGAACAAGACGACGCCTGGCTTCAAAGTCGAAAAAATCCAGAACAAAATCGCCCTCAAAGTGGTCCAGAACGGGCTGATCACGCTGGAAAACTGCCGAATACCGGAAGCGAACCGTTTGCAACAGGATAAGTCGTTCCGCGACACGGCCCGCGTTCTGAAGATGACGCGCTTCATGGTTGGCTGGGAGGCCACTGGATGCGCCATGGGCGCCTACGAGAACGCACTCAAGTATTGTCAGGAACGACTTCAGTTCGGAAAACCGATCGCCTCATTCCAGATGGTGCAGGACCTCCTCGCCAGGATGCTCGCCAACATCACGGCTTCGCAGTGCCTGCTGGTTCGCATGACCCAGTTGCAGGCGGAAGGGAAGATGACCGATGCACATGCCTCGCTTGCCAAAGCGTTCACCACTGCCAAGTGCCGCGAGACGGTCGCGTGGGCGCGAGAGCTTTTGGGCGGTAACGGCATCGCCGCCGACTACAACGTAGGCCGTTTCTTCGCCGATGCCGAAGCGCTGTATTCCTACGAAGGCACATTCCAGATACAGAACCTGATTCTCGGTAAAGCCATAACCGGGTTCAGCGCCTTCGTGTAGGGAAAGCTAATTGCGGTTCTTATCCAACCTGTCTGCCAAGAAACTGAAGTAACAATGGAGCGAGGAAACTCATGGCTGTTAAGGTCTCGAAATCAAAAATCAGACAATCAGTAGCACAAGTCACCACGGCCCGCTTGTTCTTTCTCAGTGCGAGCAGTGGCCAGGTGTTTTCTGCGAACCCCGACGGCTCCGACCTGAAGATGATTGTGAGCGAGGGAAGGCGACTCCCGGACGGAATCGTTGTGGATGCTGAGGCAGGTCACCTCTATTGGACCAACATGGGCAACCCCAGCGCCAATGACGGCTCCATCGAGCGCGCGAATCTTGACGGAAGCAACATCACCCACATTGTTCCTCCGGGCAGCACTTTCACTCCTAAGCAACTGCAACTCGATGAGAAGAACCGGAAGCTTTACTGGTGCGATCGTGAAGGGATGCGGGTCATGCGCGCGAATGTGGATGGTTCCAACATCGAAACACTTGTCGATACCAGCGAAGGCGACCCGCGTCCTGGTAAAGACATTAAGAAATGGTGCGTAGGTATCGTGCTCGATGTCGAGGCCGGCAAACTTTATTGGACCCAGAAGGGGCCGGACAATGCTGGCGATGGACGTATCTTTCGCGCCAATCTCGAGATTCCCAAGAGCCAAAGTCCCGCCAATCGCAAAGACATCGAACTTCTCTACGAGGGCCTGCCAGAACCGATTGACCTCGAACTCGACCTTTCCAACCGAACGATCTACTGGACGGACCGCGGCGATCCACCACGCGGCAACACGGTGAATCGGGCGCCTATGGATCCAGCTCAGGGTAATGGCAAGAAAGAGCCGGAGATTGTTTTCGACCATTTGATGGAAGGAATCGGTATCGCCTTGGATCTGAAGGGCGGCCGCATGTTTATGACCGACTTGGGTGGATCCATCTACAGCGCGAGTCTCGATGGCTCGAACCGGAAGACGTTGCTTGCGGCGGAAGGGAACCTGACCGGCATCGCGTACGCCGAAGTTCCGGAGCGCACGAGATAACGCAGCCGCAAATCTTGCAATTAATAAGGAGAAGGAAATGAGCTCGCTAGCTTCTGCTCTAAAACTCGAGAACGTCGTCTACGACAAGAAAGGGCCTATTGCGTATGTGACGCTGAACCGGCCAAAGGTCATGAACGCGTTGAACAAGGCGACGATCAACGAGCTGCGCGCAGCGTTCGAAGATGCGCGTGACGATTCAGCCGTCCATGGAGTCATCCTCACAGGTGCCGGCGAGAGAGCATTTGCTGCGGGCGCCGACATCGCGGAGATTGCCAACAACACAGCTGTAGAAGCAGAAGAGGCGACTCGTCGGGGACAGGCATTGACCGACCTGATCGAGAACCTTGGTAAGCCTGTCATCGCCGCAGTGAACGGCTTTGCCCTGGGTGGCGGATGCGAGCTGGCGATGGCGAGCACCATCAGGGTCGCTGCCGAGAGCGCGAAATTCGGTCAGCCGGAAGTAAAGCTTGGAGTCATGCCTGGCTATGGAGGCACGCAGCGCCTCCCTCGTCTGGTCGGGAGAGGCCGAGCACTTAAGCTTATCCTCTCCGGCGACATCATCGATGCAGCAGAGGCTTATCGCATTGGTCTGGTCGACGAACTCGTGCCAGACACACACGTCATCGAGCGTGCCGAAACTATCTTGAAGAAGATCATTGCGAACGCTCCCCTTAGCGTGAAATACGCGCTTGAGGCGGTCAACAAAGGACTGGAGACGAGCGTGGCCGAAGGCCTGCTCCTCGAAGCCTCACTTTTCGCGGTCTGTGCGTCCACCGACGACAAGAAAGAAGGCACGTCGGCATTCCTTGAGAAGCGCGCGCCGAGGTTTCAGGGGAAATAGAACTTTGCGCGCCGCTTCGAAGTTTCAAAATGATTTGCTGCCATAACTGGTGATCGTGCAGAAGGAGATGAAAATGACAGAAGGCAACATATTTTCCGGATTGAAGGTCGTTGATTTGTCGAGCTTCATTGCCGGGCCGAGCGCTGCAACAATCTTGTCCGATTTCGGCGCGCAGGTTGTCAAAGTCGAGCCGCCCGAGGGAGAGCTCTGGAGAAAGGGGCAGAAGATCCCGCCCCAGCCCCATTCGGAAGAAGCGTATCCCTTCCAATTAGCGAATCGAAACAAGCGTGGCGTTGCGGTCAATCTTAAAGCCGCGAGCGCGCAGCAGGTTCTCGAGCGGCTGGCCAAGTGGGCCGACGTGTTCATCGTCAACACACCGCATGCCGCGCGCAAGAAATTGAAGCTCGAATATGACGACGTCGCACAGTGGAATCCGCGTCTGATCTATGCCGATCTCACCGGTTTCGGCGAGAAGGGTCCAGACGCTGCTCTTCCGGGATTCGATCTCACGGCCTTCTGGGCGCGAAGCGGCTTGTTATACATGATGCGCGATGCTGGAGAGCCGCCGACCTGGCCAGTAGCGGGTAGCGGTGACAATGCAACTGCGGTCTGCCTTTATGCTGCGATTCTGACCGCGCTTTATCGTCGCGAACGCACCGGTAAAGGATCCTACGTTACCACTTCGCTCCTCGCGGCGGGTGTCTGGTCGGCCAGCGTCTTTGTCCAGGCGGCTCTATGTGGTGCGAGTTTCTATGGGCTGCACGATCGAACACATCCTGCCAATGCAGCTTTGAACACGTATCGCTCTTCCGATGGCACCTGGTTCGTGCTTGTAGCCACTCCGGACAAGGTTCCCGCGGTTCTGAGAGCAATGGGTCGTGAGGATATCCTCACGGATTCGCGATTCTCGGACCCTGCCAAACTGGCGCAGAACCGGTCGCAACTAACGGCGATGCTCGATGAGATCTTTGGTTCGCAGCCAATGTCGCACTGGTACGAGGTTTTCAACGGCGTTCACGTCCCCTTCGGCGCCGTTCGTGACCCGCAGGAAGTCGTGAATGATCCGCAATTGCGAGCGAATGACATCATCGTTCCGCTCGAAGGAGCCGGCGAGAAACTGACTTCTACCATCAACAGTCCGATTCAAGTGCACGGCGTTTCCAAAGTGCCTGCCAGACGCGCTCCAGAAATCGGCGAGCACAATGATGAAGTCCTGAAAGAGCTCGGTTTTGGAGATGACGAAATCGACATTCTGCGTACGAGCGGCGCGATTCCGAGTGCACAACCAGCCAAGAACGTGGAAGAGGCAGTCCGAGCCCGGTAAGAGTCTCGGAGCAAACAAGCGATTGAATTGAAGTGAACTTATTGGAGGATCAAATGGCAAAGAGCCGAGAAATTCGAAATGTAGCGATTGTTGGGACGGGAGTCATAGGCGCCAGTTGGGCTGCTCTGTACCTGGCGCGTGGCCTTAACGTTGTCGCCACGGATCCGGCGCCAAACGCCGAAGCGAATCTACGGCGATACATCGATGCGGCGTGGAAGGACTTGACGGCGCTCGGAATTTCACCTAACGGCTCACGCGACCTTTTGCGGTTTACCCCCGATCTGAAGGACGCGGTTGCCGGCGCTGATCTAGTTCAGGAAAACGGACCTGAACGCAAGGACTTCAAAATCAAATTATTTGCTGACATGGATGCTGCCGCGCCCAAGGATTCGATCATTGCTTCGAGTTCATCCGGACTAACGATGAGCGTGATGCAATCGGCATGCAAATATCCCGAACGGTGTGTGATTGGCCACCCGTTTAATCCTCCGCACATGGTTCCACTGGTCGAAGTTGTCGCTGGCGCACAAACATCACCGGAAACTGTTGAGCGGGCCATCTCCTTCTACACCTCGATCGGTAAAAGGGCGATCCACGTTCGGAAGGAAGTGGTTGGACATGTGGCGAATCGGCTTCAGGCTGCTCTTTACCGTGAAGTCGTGTACCTCATCGAACAAGGTGTTTTGGATGTCGCTGATTCCGACGCTGCGGTGTGCTGGGGGCCTGGATTACGTTGGGGTTTGATGGGTCCTAATCTGCTGTTCCATCTCGCAGGCGGCGAAGGCGGGATTCAACACTTCATGGAACATCTGTCCGGCCCCGTCGCTACATGGTGGAAAGATCTCGGCACGATCACTGAGTTCAGTCCCGAGGTGAAGCAAACCATTGTAAACGGCGTATTGAGGGAAGCTAATGGCCGTTCGATCGCAGAACTCGAACGGGAGCGTGACTCCATGCTGCTGGAATTGCTTACAACCCGCTCGAAAGCGGAAGAAGAGGCACACGCCGGCTCAGACGCTGCGGCCGATTAGGCCTGTTTCCCCTCAGGTGTGACGTGGAGGGCAGGAAATGAGAACAGAAGATGATCTACGTTCACTCTCTCGGCCGGGCATTGCAATTCTATCCTGGCCGAACCGCGCTTCTTCGTGAAGGCCGACTCCTAAGCTTTCGGGAACTCCACGCTCGCGTAGAGGGCATTGCCGCGACCCTCACCAGCCACGGCTTTGGAGTGGGAGACCGGTTCGCTCTATTGCTGCCTAACGGGCCCGATTACATCGAACTCATGTATGCGTGCAGCATGCTGGGCGTGATCGCTGTTCCGCTGAACACCCGCCTGTCGACCAAAGAGATCGACCGGGTGCTCGAAGATGCGCGTCCGCGTGGGATCGTACGCCACTCTTCCCTCGCCGTCCCCGGGGTACAGTTGAGCTGGCAGCAGGTGATCGACGAGGAACCCCTTCCAATTCGAAACGACCCTGCTCCGAAGGTCTTTTACGACCCTGAGGCCGTTTTGGGGCTTATCTACACGAGCGGCACGACCGGGCAACCAAAGGGCGTCATGGTGACGCATGGGAATATTCTTGCTGACGTTCACAACTTCAACTACTGGATGCGCTACACCGAAGGCGGGATCTACCTGCACGCCGCTCCGATCTTCCATATCGCAGACTTTCCCGGCATGTTCGCGGCCCCGGCGTTCGGCGCCAGCCAGATCACAATTCCGAAATTTAGCGCACAGACCTTCTGCGAGACGGTGGAACGAGAACACGTGACTCACACCGTGCTCGTGCCCACGATGATCAATCTGCTCACCCAATTCCCAGACGCGAGAAAGTATGACTTGAGCAGCCTGCAGGTGCTGGCGTATGGCGGCTCACCTATGGCGCCGGAACTCGTCCATCGGACTCGGGACCTGCTGCCAAAAGTCAAGTTGATTCAAGTGTATGGGTTGAGCGAAACAGGTTTTCTCACGGGCTTGCAGGACCAGGAGCACACTGAAGACAAGCTGATATCGTGCGGACGGCCCTGTCCCGGTGTCGATCTTCTGGTGACAGACATTTCAGGGAAACAAGCCGATGCGGGACAGGCAGGCGAACTGATCGCACGAGGCGCTAACGTCATGCGGGGCTATTGGAACAATCCTGAAGAAACCGCTGAAGCGTTTCGCAACGGATTCTTTCATACGGGAGATATCGGCCATCAGGACGCCGGGGGATATTTTTACATCCTGGACCGACTGAAGGACATGATTGTCACCGGCGGTGAGAACGTTTATTCGGGAGAGGTGGAGGCAGTGATCTACGACCATCCCGCAGTTCGCGAAGTGGCGGTCTTCGGTGTACCCGACCCGCAGTGGGGCGAACTTGTAATGGCATGCGTTGTTTTGAAGCCAGGCACAGCTCTCACCGCCGACGACCTCGTTGCTTTCTGCCGGCGAAGCCTTGCGAGTTATAAGCTTCCAAGGCGCGTCGAGTTTTCAGAAGCGGATTTGCCCAAGAGTAGTACCGGCAAGATGCTAAAGAGGACTCTGCGCGAGCGTTTCTGGACACAGCAGCAACGCGCCGTGAGCTGACCAAAAATCTAAGCCTAAGCTCGAAAGAGGACAAAAATGAGAAGAGCTGCCGGTCAGACGTCAACGAATGCTTTCAGCAGAGTCGTTGATCTATTGGTAGAACACAGAATCAGGCTTGATGCGCTGGAGCATGTTCTTAAGGAGACGAATCCTCTCGCTCATGAGCTTTACCTGGGTACGATTGAAAATTTGCAAGCCAAAAAAGCAGGGGAAGTCCACCAAGTGCTCACGCAAATGCTTCAGTCACAGCCTTCCGAAAGCTAGATGGACTACTATTCCTGTATTTCTGATACCTCTGCTATTGAAGATCCGAATATCACGAAACGAAGAAATGTCTCACGCAATCAAGGGCGATGATTCTGTGACGAGGATCGGTAGGGTGAAATGAAATGTGGCACCTCGTCCGTCGTTGGCATCCGCCCACAACCGGCCGCCATGCGACTCCACGATGGAACGGCTGATGGCCAATCCCATGCCGCTGCCCTGCGACTTGGTGGTAAAGAACGCAGAAAAGATCTGATCCATCTTCTCCGCTGGCAACCCCACACCCGTATCACTGACCGAGAACTGGAGTTGACCGTCCTGCAGTTCCGACTTCACCGTAAGCTCTCCGCCGGAGTCCTCCATGGCTTCGATGCCGTTAAGCATGAGGTTCATGAACACCTGCTGGAGCTGGACACGGTCTACCATTATTTTGGGCAGCTCGGTGGAAAGGTCTGTACGCATGCCAATTGAGAATCGCGTAGCCTCACCTTTCAACAGCGTCAGCATTTCTTGGATAATTCCGTTCACGTCGACCAACTCACGTTGTGGAGGAGATTTCTTGTAGAACGAACGAATACGGTCGATGATCTCAGCCGCACGATTCCCATACTTATCGATTCGGGCCGCTGCCGCACGGGCCCGATCAAGATTGGGCGGTTCGTGTGCGAGCCATTCAATGCAGCTGTTGGCGCTGGTGATAGCGGCAGCGATGGGCTGCTTGATCTCGTGAGCCAGTGATGCTGCCATTTCGCCCAAAGTACTCACACGATCGATATGCGCCAGATCGGCCTCGAGTTGTCGTAGTTTTTCACGCTCTTGCTCGGCAGATTTGAGCGCCGTGATGTCGGTCGAGCTGCCTACGAACCCCACCAAATCTCCGATGTTGGAAAGGACGGGATGGCCAACAGTGCGGATCCACTTCACCTTTCCATTCGGTAAAAGGATACGGAACTCGTGATCGTAATTGGCCTTTTCCACGATTGCCCGTTCGGTAATGCTCGTCCACTTAAGGCGATCCTCCGGGTGGACGCGTTCGAGATATTCTTCCCGAGTTGGCGCTCCCTCGGCGGGATCGAAGCCGAAAATCCGGTAAAACTCCTCGGAGACCTCCACCGCGAACCAATCCGGTACGCGCCAAGTCCAGCTGCCCGTATGGGTCAGCTTTTGCGCCTCGGCAAGATGAGTTTCACTCCGGCGCAGGGAATCTTCGGTTCGTTTCCGTTCGGTTATGTCCATGACTGTGCCGATGACTTCAATGACCTGACCCGAGACATCCATCACCGGGTGCGCAATGCTGTGAAGATGCTTTATCTTTCCGCCCGGAACAACGATTCGAAATTCGGCCTCCGACTCAGCCCATTCCGTTTGTGTGGACTCCATTTTCCTTCGCTGCTCAAGGCTTGCTCGGTCGTCGGGGTGAACTCTATCGAGAATGAGGGACCAAGCGGGCTTCACTTTCACCGGGTCGACCTCATAAATGCGAAAGATCTCTTCTGACCAGAATAGCTCGTCCGCACCCACGTTCCACGCCCAACTGCCCGTGTGGGTCAGCCTCTGCGCTTCGGCAAGGTACGCTTGTCGCCGCTCCGACTCGTGGGTCATCAATTCTTGCTCGGTGATATCGATTGCGGTGCCGAGAAACCCCTTCAGGACCTCGCCTTCAAGAACGGGAATTCCGACGCACCGAATGTAGCGCAGCTCGCCGTCGCGGCGAACAATTCGTTTTTTTACATCGCAGCCAGAGCGTTCCGCATGCATCTTCTTTATGGTCCCAGCCATAAAGTCTCGATCTTGTGGATGAACGGTGGCTAGATAGTCTTCAAGTGTCGGGGCTCCTTTCTGCGCATCGAGGCCATAAATCTGAAAAAGTTCGGGAGACCAGTAGTTAAAAAAACCCGAAGGGTCGTAAGCCCAACTGCCCATTTGTGCGAGGCGCTGCCCTTCGCTGAGATAAAACTGGCTCTTCCGAAGCGCCTCCTCGGCGCACTTGCTCTCGGTTACATCGATCACGGTACCTACGAACTCACCGAGGTTGCCGGAGCCGTCGAGGACCGCATGACCGACGACCTGAACGTCCCTGATCCCTTTTTCCGGATGCACGACCCGGTAGTCCATTTCGAAGTCCGCTTTGTCACGGATCGCTTTATCGAACCGTTCCCGGACCGCCGCTTGATCGTCCGGATGAATTCGATGGACGAATTCTTCGAATCGGGGTAGCGGTCCAGCCGGATCGAATCCCAACACGCAGTAGCACATCTCCGACCAGTACCTGATGTCACCGGTCGCGGGGTTCCATGCCCAACTGCCAGTTTGACTGAGTCTTTGCGCTTCAGCCAGATATGCTTCGCTTTCACGTAGTCTCTGTTCCGCGCGCTTGCGGTCCGTGATGTCCTGGACTGTACCGTAGAAGTGGGTGGGTCGGCCCGACTCGCCTTTCTTTACAGCACGCGTACTGTTGAGGACGCGCACCTCGCCGCTGGGACGAACGATGCGGTGTTCCACGTCATAGTACGCACCACTAGTAATGGTCTGCTCCTTTTCTCGAAAAACACGGTCCCGATCTTCAGGATGAACTATCTTCCGTAGTGCGTCCGCGTTCATGGGACGTTCCTGAGGCCGCAGTCCAAAAATGCGGTAGGTTTCATCTGACCAGATCAAGCAATCCGTCGCGAGGTCCCATTCCCAGTAGCCGACGTGAGTGATGCGCTGGGCTTCTTCAAGCTTGGCATTGCTGTCTTGCAGAGTCTCGTAGACAGACCGTAGCTTGCCTGCCGTATCATTGAATACCCGGCCCAGTCTTGCCAGTTCGTCGTCTCCTGAAATAGGTACCAGGTGATCAAACTCTCCGCGTGACAAGGCGCTGGAGCCTTCCATCAGCTTTCCTAATGGTGTTGTGATACTTCGGGTAATCATCAGGCCAAGCAGGCTCGCGATAAGCAGAGTGCCCAACGCTGTCAGCGGTAGGACGATGACCATCTGACGTTGGAGACGAGCGATGTTTGTGACGGTTTGCCCGAGTTCGTCGTTCAATTCCCTAGTAATGCTCTTCACGAGCATCGAAGTTTCCTCATCCAGCGGTTGCTTTTCATTTGCCAGCCGCAGCCGCAAGGCGCTCCAATCCCCCGAAGCTGCGAGCGAGTTCAGGGATTCGAGCTGTAACGGAAGGGTACTTTCGATGGCTTCGATAGTCGGTATTAGTGTGGGGTAGGGTCGGACCTCGGGCGGCAAGTGGGTGATTGCGTCCCGGGCGTCCTGAACACTATCCAGGATCATGTCCCGCAGCGGCCCCGATCCCTGGCGCAGTATGACCGCATTTTGGGACTGAGCCACTCTGTCCAGCCTGTCGTTAAATGACTGGAGACTGGACTGAAGGTTCAGAACTGCGATCAATTCCACGCTAACACCAGTGAGACGACGATCTGCTCTAACCTGGGCGGAGTTAAATTGCCAAAGCAAGATGCCGTTTACCGCAAGCAGCAGAATGAATATTCCAACGAAACACAGAGTCAACCGGCGACCAATGGAGAAAGGATTGACAAACCCTTTCGACCCAAGGTCCTCAGCCGCCGCCCCTATTGTTTTACGTCTCATCACTGGTTTTTTCGCCAAGACTTCGCAAAGCGGTCTCAACCCCGCGAGGTAACCTCCTGTTAGTTTCCACCAGAGGTTAACGGTTGAGGTGGACCTGTTTTATAGCCTGTAATTACAACCAACTCCTTTTCTAGTAATGCGGCTGCGTCGGTTGCGCTTCGTTCATGCGTTAATACGGAATGTACCGCCTGTATATAAGCCTGTGAGACCTTGTCGTACGCTTGCCCCGTAACATCAGAAGGTCGGTTAATGATTCGGGGCGGGCTGCCGAGCTTCTGACTGCTTGCATTCGCTCCCACGAACCACGGCAGATCGTACAGCTCCGGTTGAGTGTGTCCCGGTGCGGGAGCAAGGTTGCGCTCGGATGCAAGCTCGTCATTAATGAAGAACCGAAGGAGGGCCATCGCTTGCTGCGGGTGGCCCGAAAATCGCGAAACCGACAATCCGGTGCCGCCAAGCACGTCGACTCTCGCTGCGGCGCCGCCGGGTACACTCGTGTACCCGGTTAGATCGGGCAAGGTGGCCTCCCTCCAGTGAGCCAGGCGATATTTCCATTCCCACGTGCGCCAAAAGGCGGCTCGTTCCGATGCCCACACGTTTGTCGCGTCCGCTTCAGTGTAGGAAAGGACACCAGGCGGGGAAATCCAGCCAATCCACCGCCCGGCTCTTTGCCATGACTGGATGGCGGCGGAATTATTCACGCTGATGGTCTTATTCTTTTCAATGATTCGCCCTCCTCCTTGGGAAACTTGCCATTCCAGTGCGTTGCAAGTAAGGCCTTCTGCCGCAGCCCCCTGCCACACATACCCCCAGAAATCCTTTTTGCCCTCAGCGCGCTCGCCAGCCTGAATTCTGACCGCCATTCTTTCCAGCTCGTCCCATGTGCTGGGGGGCCGGGTGTATCCGTATTTTCGGAGAAGGTCGGTGCGATAGGCCAAAACCCCAATTTGCATGTGATAAGGGATGGACACGACTTTGCCTTTTACGGTGAAGCTCGCGATCAAGTCTGGATCCAGCGAAGAGATTTCCGAAGAAAAGTACGGTTTTAGATCCAAGAGATACTCGTCAATGATTTCCGGCCAGATCACGTCGATGCCAATGAGATCAGGACTTGCGCTGTGTGCGCGCAATAGTTTTTGGACTAAAGCAAGCTGGGCGAGAGAGGTCTCGGGTAAGGGCGAATGTTCGACACGAATTCCCGTTTCGCGGGCAAAGCGCTCCGTCTCGCCCGTCTGCCTTACGCGCGAAGGAACCGAGGTCTTCTGGTCCCCGTTGTTCCCGGCCACTTCCGGCAATAGCTCAGGCTGCGACCATTCGGGATCGAGTATGGTTACCGTGACGGGACGATCGGCATGCCTGCTACAGCCGCATAGGATAAAAGCGAGCGCGAAACAAAAACCAAGCGAAAGTACTCTCACGCATCCCTCCGACCGCTGCTTCATATGATAATGATGGGCGAAAGTCAAACCGAGACGCCGAGCTACCTCCGTACACGTAGCCCTTGGCCGTTCGATGTGCTCAAGGGCGTCCTCGGGTTGATGCCCGATCTTCTCATTATTGTGCGCCCTTAGGCCAACGGGATGATACGTCGCCTCGACAAGCGCTGCCGAATCGCCAACCGTGGTGTGAATCTAAATCCGTGCGCGACAGCAGTGTTTCGTAGATGCCATCAAGCGACCAAAGACGATGACTCGGTCACCTGGGTCGGCAAAGTGAAATGAAATGTTGCTCCTCGTCCATTGTTAGCGCTCACCCTCAAGCGGTCGCCATGCGACTCCACAATGGAACGGCTGATGGCCAACCCCATGGTTTGAGCAATATTGGTAGGGGGAGATGGCGCTATCCTGGACGCGCCACACAGTGTGACCATACTGGGAGATCCGCCGGTCCGGATCAAGCGCGAGCGCACGGGGAAGCGCTACCAACGACAAGTTCGCCAACACGGCACCCAGCACGAAGACGTGTCGTGCCCGTATTCGGACGACCACCGCCTTCTGCCACGTTGTTTGTAGAACGGTCACCATAGCCGTATGCCCGGATGATTGAACTCACTTGCTCGGTAATCCCGCCAGGCCGTTGGCGTTCCCTTTTCGCAATCGGCGCGACGGCACCAGCGCTTGCCGGTCGTGTCTGGTCTCATGATCAAAGCCGCAAAACACTTTATATGACCAATGCAGACTCCGTCACATGGGTTGGCAAGGCGAAATAAAAAGTTGCCCCCCGTCCGTCATTGGAGGTGGCCCACAACCGGCCGCCGTGCGACTCCACAATGGAACGGCTGATGGCTAGCCCCATCCCGCTGCCTTTCGTCTTGGTGGTGAAGAAGGCAGAAAAGATCTGGTCGACATTCTCAGCGGGTAGTCCCGGGCCTGTATCGCTGACCGAGAACAATAGTTGCCGGTCTTGTTCCAGTTGTGACTTCACCGTGAGTTCTCCGCCCTCGTCCTGCATGGCTTCGATGGCGTTGAGCATGAGGTTCATGAACACCTGTTGCAGCTGCACATGGTCCGCTATGATTTTGGGCAATTCGGGCGCTAGTTCGGTGTGCATGGCAACTGAGCATCGCGTGGCCTCACCTTTCAGCAGTGTGAACATTTCGTGAACAATTCCATTCACGTCGACCAGTTCACGTTCTGGAGGAGAGTTCTTGTAGAACGAACGTATCCGATCGATGATCTCAGCCGCACGATTCCCGTACTTATCGATTCTGATGGCTGACGCACGCGCCCTGTCAAGGTTGGGAGGCTCGTGCGCAAGCCATTCGATGCAGCTGTTGGCGCTGTTGACGGCGGCAGCGATTGGCTGTTTGATTTCGTGCGCCAGCGAAGCCGCCATTTCTCCCATCATGCTCACACGGTTCATGTGCGCAAGGCCTGCCTCGAGCTGACGCAATTTCTCGCGCTCTTGCTCGGCACGTTTGCGATCTTCAAGGTCCGTGAGGGTTCCGTACCAGTTAACGATCTTTCCATGCGGGTCTCGAAGTGGGACACCACGCACCAGAAACCACCGATATTCCCCGTCAACCGCGCGACGGAACCGCGCCTCGTCTTCGAAAACCTGTCCGGTCGCAACGGAGAGGCGCCACTTCTCGGAATGGCGCACAAGATCCTCGGGATGGATCGCACGCTGCCAACCTGCGCCTGAAGTTTCCTCGACAGAAAGCCTGGTGTATTCAGTCCAGCGCTTATTTACAAATGTGCAGGAGCCGTCAGACAACGTGGTGAAAGTCATCGCCGGAATTGTTTCCACAACATCCCGCAGACGCTTTTCCTGACTCTTGAGCTGATGAACGCGCCATCGATAAAGTGCCCAGGTGCCAAACAAGAAAGAGGCTGCAAGAAGGATTCGAAACGCTCTTGTTTGGTACAAAGTGGGCACAATACGGAAGGGTAGCGCCACAGATTGATTCCAGGTGCCGGCGCCATTGCTAGCCATGACCCGAAACGTATATGAGCCCCAATCAACATGTGTGTATATGGCCGTACGAGTGGAGACTGTTTCACTCCAGTCTCTATCAAATCCATCCAGTTTGTATCTAAACTGAATCCGCTCCGGGGTAGATAAGCTCAAGCCGGAATAGCTAAACCGCAGTCGATGCGTGTCAGGAGGAATCTGAATCGGCGGTTGCAGGTCCAGCGAGTTGCCGTCCGCGGATAAACTCTCGATTTGTACAATAACAGGAGTGGACTCACTCTCAGTTCGGACGGGGTCGACTACAGCGAGACCTCGATCGGTGGAAAACCAGATTTTCCCGTGCGCATCGGCAAAAACCGATCGAAATCGCTTCACGCCTTGTCTGCCGATGAGACCATCCTCGAGTCCGTAGTCTCGAATGTCCGATTCAATCAGTGTGGCTGACAGCAGTCGCGTGCGCTTGACGGATAATATGTGATTCGAGGTTGCAATCCAGAGATTTCCGATGTTGTCCTCGGCAATTCCGAGGATCTCTTCCCGCAAGGACGAAGGCATGGAGTCCGACTTCGTGATATGGCCCGATCGCAGCACAGCAAGCCCCGAGACAGTTCCAATCCACAGAGTGCCCGTCGAATCTGTAAGCAAGCTTGTGATGTTGTCGTTGGGCAACCCATCACGAGACGTAAAAACGCTCCACTTGTTTCTGTAGTAGCTAACGAGGCCGTTTGGCGTGCCGAGCCACATTGTGCCATCTGGGTTGTCATCGATCGAAGTGATGGTATCCGATGGCCAACCATTCGCAGTGGAGTATGTTTTGAAATGACCGTCCACAAATTGACTGATACCAGCGTTAACAGTGGCAGCCCATACCGAACCGTCCCGGCCTCGAAAAACGGCGTATACGCTGTTTCCCGCGAGCCCATCGGAAACGGTGTAGGTTCTCGCTCTCATTCGACCAGCACCGTAGCGCAAGCGCGTCAGTCCACCATGCTGTCTTCCCACCCATAGCTCGTTCTCGTCTCCTGTGATGGAATAGACCACGTCGTGGTTCAAACCTTCGTTTAAAACTATTTCCCCTTGTCCGTGTCTTAGCGACTGCAGACCACCCTTGAACGACGCGAACCACACGCGCCCAGTAGCGTCGACAAAAACGGGTCCACCGCTCTCCCCTTGCGACGTTTTAGACGGATACGTGATGAACACGGTTTCGCGCAGTTTCTCTATGCCTCGCGAACGGCCTACCCACAGCTGTCCTTCTCGATCTTCAAAAAGAGCCGACACTGGTTTCGCGCGGCCCGAACCAACGTCATCAAACGAGGCTCCGTCATTGTTGACCCTGGCGAGTCCGGCAGTGGTTCCTGCCCAAATGTTCGCGTCGCGGTCGCGAATCATGGTGTTAACTTCGGCTTCACGAAAGGCAGGGTCAATGCCAACTTGAGTAGCTTCTTTTCCGTTCCAACGAAAAATACCTCTTTCCGTTCCGATCCAGAGCTCTCCATTTTCCAGTGGAAGGAGGGACCGAACGTTGCGGCTCTCACCCGGCAGACGTACGGGCGAAATCCGACCGCGGTCCAGATAAAACAGACCTTTGTCGCTTGTGCCGAGCCACACGCGACCGTCACTGGTCTCCGCGATCGAAGTTACAGCCGAGTCAGGTTGGGCTAGATGATGAGCAGCAACACTCGTGGCCCAACTCAGTCGGGTTGAGAGATCGTCGGAAGATGGGGCAGTCGGCGTGGAGTTGGGGTCCGATGGAGGGGAAATCTTCAAGAACTTCCCATCTTGATAGGTGAGTACGCCATACGCCAGCGATGCGAATAGAGGAGCGCCGTTCGCGCGCTTTCCGATCGCTGTCACTCCTACTTCTGCTTCTTCGTGGCCGAGTTCGAATTTTCCGTCATGAAACCGCAGCAGCTTAGTATTGGCAAGGAGAACCCAGAGATTGCCACGATTGTCGGTGATCAATTGCTGGACGGGGCCGATGGGCAAAGACTCAGGGCTCGCCTGCTGAAAAACGCGGAAGGTCTGCCCGTCAAAGCGGAACAGACCTTTTTCCGTACCAATCCAAAGATATCCGTCCGGCGTTTGCGCGATCGCCGATGTCGTCCCTCCTGGAAACTCGTTCTCGATTGTCCAACGATCGTGCGCATATTGCGAAATCATCCGATGTGCATCGATAGCCTTTGAGGTGATAGCGCAAAAAATCAGCATCGCGGCGGCGGTGGCAGCCGCGCCAACTCGCAACCGGAATTCGGAGAGAATAGTCAAGGAAGATACTCGAACTCGTCGATGATGACTTCCGTGTTCTTCTGGCGGAGGCCCTTTTCGCTCGCAACGATGTAAAACATGAATTCCAGGTGCTCTTGGCCAGGTGATGGAACTCCTGCAGTGAAGGTGTGCTCATAGAATGGATGCGCACCCGACTGAATCGAGCTTCCCCGGTATGCCTTGAACTCTGCACGCCCGGGCTCCCAAAGAATCGAGTAGGTGAGCGTGCCGGGCGGCTCAGTGAAACGAGCGAGGTTGCCAGGAACATAGAAAGGCTGAATGCCGAATTGTGCGTTTTCTCTGCTTGTGGCGCGGCCCCAGCGCCCAATCTCGATATCCCATTCTCGGAAATGTTGATCGCCCGCCGCCTGATCATGAGTGTGCAAGCTGAGAACCACGCCAGGATCTAAACGAGCAGTGTCACTGACGACAAAATTGTAAATGCCATAGCCAAGACTTCGCGCAAGAATCAGTTGCGCGCAAGTCCAGCCTTTTGGCTTATTACTAATCCTGAGATGCAACACGCCACTCTTGTCGGTCCAGACGTTATCCGCATCGTACAGATTGTTTAGTCCGCCTCGAGCCGAGTCGGTAGTGCGAACCTTCCAGTCATATCCGCTGAAGCGTAGTGGTACGGTGGGGAGGTCCGGCAGAGATCCAACTCCATTCACTATTCTCAATGCCACTACAGAACCACCCATCGAAGGAGCTACATCGATCGTGGGCGCTGGATGATAGTCAGGATCGACAAGGAGCGCAGCGTATTCGTAACCCAAGTGGGTCTGAGTGCTCCATGTCGAATCCGATTGGATGGGGATAAACGGATGGTCTGGCCACGGCTGTACCCACCAGGGGCCACTTTTTGCATACACTACAATTCGCTGTCCCGGGCGAGCCCCAGAGACCCGGCCGGAGATCGTGTCCAGTCGTTCTCGGCCACCCTGGGCTGCGGGAGGAATCTTGGTGAAAGCGATGGATAGCGTTTCGTGAGATTTGTCTGCCTGGCAGGCCACCATGGCGACCGCGCTAAAGAACACGACAGCGCTCAGGATTCGCCAGACAAGACACGGTGCAAAACCTGTTTCAGCGCGACTCGCCGCCGCGATTTCAGAGTGCTTCACTGACATAAGGGAACGCTGTCACTCTCGTTCGAAGTCGAGGGTTCCTCTTTTCTTTCTCGGACGACTAGAGGCCGGCGATGGTGATGCGATCTTCGACTGCTGCTTCACTTTTTGGCGGGTCGAATTTCACGCTTAAGCATCTTCTCGAGCGACGCCGAGAAGGTCTGCCCCGTCCTGAGGAATAGGTCGCGAAATCCCCAATCTTCTCATCTTCGCCAGCAGCGTGGTTCGTTTCAGTCCCAGTTTGGCCGCTGCGCCGCGCGGTCCACCGACGATCCAGCTGGCCTGCTCCAACGTTTCCACAATCAGAGCGCGATCGGAGTCTTCCAAGGTCATCGATGAATGGAAGGTTCGGTTGTGATGCTGACCGGGAGCCGTGAGCTCAGTTTGCTTTTTGTGAAGTGGGTTTGGAAGCACGCCGTCCCGCGTGACGATCACTGCGCGTTCCACCAAGTTCTGCAACTCGCGAATGTTGCCAGGCCAGGAGTACCACTGGAAGGCAGCCATGGTTTCCGGAGAAATGCTGTCGACTTGCTTCCCCATGCGGCGGCTAAACAGCCTCACGAAATGCGTGACAAGAGCCGGAATGTCCTCCCGGCGCTCTCGGAGTGCGGGCAACAAGATGGGGAAGACATTCAGACGGTAATACAGATCACTACGAAATTGCCCACGAGCGACCATCTTCACCAGATCCCTGTTCGTAGCCGCTACCAGCCTGACATCCACCTTGTGCGTGCGACCGCTCCCTAGACGCTCGAACTCCTGCTCCTGCAAGATGCGCAGCAACTTCGGCTGCAGCGCCGCGGGGATGTCGCCTACTTCGTCCAAGAACAAGGTCCCTTTGTCAGCCATTTCGAAGCGCCCGATCTTCTGCGCAATCGCACCGGTGAAGGCACCCTTCTCATGACCGAACAACTCACTTTCCAGAAGATCCAGGGGAATGGCAGCGCAGTTCAACTTGATAAAGGCGCGCCCGCAGCGCTGACTGGCATTGTGAATGGCATGTGCGATGAGCTCTTTTCCTGTGCCGGTCTCCCCCTCGATGAGGACAGTCGAGTCTGTGGGCGCAACCTGCTCCACCTGCTCAAGAACAGATTCCAGGGCAGCACTATTGCCGATGATCCGCTCGAACGTACGCTCGGCGTGATCGGGCCCAGGGTTCATGACTGTTGCATAATCTTCCACAGAAACCTCTACACTTAAGGCTCCCCACGCGACTTCAATAGCCTAGGCTGCTCACATATCAAGTGCAGCACGGACCCTTTTGAGCAACAAGTGATGATCGAACGGTTTTGCGAGGAACTCGACTGCACCCTCTCTCATCGCTCGAATTCTCATCCTCGCATCCCCATGAGCCGTGATAAAGATGATCGGAACATTGCATCCCTCTTGCTTCAACCTGGCCTGCAACTGCAGGCCCGACATCTTCGGCATACGGATATCAAGAACTAGGCACGCAGCCCGAGTATGCAAATCGGATTCGAGGAATTCTTCCGCGGATCCAAAGCACTGCGCGACCAGCCCAGCCGCTTCCATTAGGTCGCGCAGTGAATCTTGCATGGCCTCGTCGTCATCAATGATTGCTATTAGTTTGGCCATCCGGTTCACCGACATGTTTGCAGCTTAACGGCATTACTTCAGGTGAAGCAATCAATCTTTAGGCTGACTGACCCAGACTTTAGAGAGTAGATTCTTACTATCGATAATCGGGCGGGGGCAACATCGATTCTGGCAAAGCTCGCTACGTTGTCGACTTGACCTTGTCCGCCATTCTGACGAGTTCAGGCAAGGATTTAGCCAGCATCTTTTTCATCACCTGGCTCCGATGCATTTTGACGGTGGCTTCACTGGCACCGAGTTCCGCCGCAATCTGCTTATTAAGCATCCCGGAAACGACGAGGCTCATCACCTCGCGCTCCCGGACGCTTAATATGTTGTATCGCTGTCGCAGCTCAGCAGTGTCTCGCTGGTTTTCGCGGACCGTGCGATCTCGAGTGAGCGATCGCTGAACCGCATCGAGCAAATCCTGTTGCCTGAATGGCTTGGTGAGAAACTCAACTGCGCCAGACTTCATAGCCTTCACCGACATCGGAACGTCCGCATGCGCGGTGAGAAAGATAATTGGAATACTTACTTTCCCTCTTTTCAGCTCGTGCTGAAGGTCCAAGCCGCTAATGCCGGGGAGTCTCACGTCAAGAATCAAGCAACTGGGACCATCACTGCGCGGACTCGACAAGAACTCCTGCGCAGTTCCGAAAGACTTAGAATGCAAGCCGACAGACTCCAGCAGCTCCTGGAGAGACTCACGCACATCTCTATCATCATCGACAATGAATACGGTTGGCACATCCTGCGTGCTCATAACGACGCGCCCCAATCAGAAGGGAGATCAAGCGAAAATCTCCCAAGTTTCGCTCTGTCGCTGCCGATCAAGCGTCGGTCGACAACGCCGGATAGATTGTATCGGATGATGCAGAGGGGACGCCGTGCAGAGCCTCGGCATCGAGGGTAACGTGAGGATGATCACCGACTGCTGACCTCACCAGACCTGCGCGCTTGCTGGCTAGAGACATCTATGTCGACACAAAAGGGGAGCCCAGAAGATCAACGGGGGACATTTACCGGTGCACGCTTGATTTCAGAGAGTTCCCTCGAAAAATTGAAATCTGTGGGAGCGGCACCGGTGATTAACCGCGCACCGCGATTGAATGTCAGGTCCTGTATCGCCCATTGAATGAAAACGAGGATGCGACTCTGGAACGAAACCAGATAGGTTACATGGATAAAAGCCCACACCAGCCACGCTAACAACCCCGAAATGTGAAGACCGAATACGTCTGCCACTGCGGCTGCGCGTCCAATTACTGCCAGAGACCCTTTGTCGAAGTAACGAAAAGGTGGAAGCTCTGAATGCCCCTTTACTTTTCGCAAGATCGCCTTGGCTGCATAGGCCCCTCCCTGCATGGCGACCTGGGCCACTCCAGGCAAAGGTTTTCCTTTTTCATCCGTCGCTGAAGCCAGATCGCCTACTACGTAAATGTCCGGATAGCTCGGAATCGTCAGGTCAGGTTTTACTTTGACTCTTCCTCCTTTGTCGGTTTCGGCCTTTGCGTGGCTAGCCACGATCTTGCCCAGCGGCGATGCGGTGATACCGCCAGCCCAGACCACAGTTTTCGCGGCGATTGAATCAGTTCGCCCGCCGGAATCAATCGTCAGGCCATCTTTGTCAACGTTTTTGACCATTGCACCACACCTCACCTCGACTCCTAGCTTGGCAAGCGAACGGGTTGCCTTTTCTGCCAGGTCCTGAGGGAAAGGCATCAGTGCTCGAGGCGCACCATCCAGCAGGATGATCTGCGCTTCCTCAGGCTTGATAGAGCGGAAGTCATTCTTCAGGGTTTGGCGCGCGATCTCAGCGATGGCTCCAGAGAGTTCAACGCCAGTAGGGCCTGCTCCAACGATGACGAATGTGAGCCAGGCGCGACGCTGCACGGGATCCGAAAGGCGCTCGGCCACTTCGAATGCATAAAGAATTTTGTGGCGGATGGCCGTAGCTTCTTCGACACTCTTCATGCCGGGCGCCCACTCTTGCCACTCGTTGCGCCCGAAGTAGGATGTCTGCGAGCCGGCGGCAACGATCAATGAGTCGTAAGGAACGATGGCCCCATCGGCCAGAAAGACGCGTTTTGAATCCGGATCGATGTCCACGACGGTCCCCAACCAAACGCGAGTATTCTTCTGCCGGCTTAGGACGCTCCGAAGGGGCGAGGCGACCTCTCCCGCCGAAAGAGAGCCAGTCGCGACTTGATAGAGCAGTGGTTGGAAAAGGTGGTAGTTCCGCCGGTCGATAACTGTCACGTCCACTAAATTTGAGTTCAAGCGCTGGGCCGCAGACAGCCCACCAAATCCCCCGCCTATGATCACTACCTTCCAGCGTTCGCTCATTCTTTCCTCCTGGTGGCTCAGACAATTTCCCGACTGCGACCGGGGACGAGGGTCGGCGCAGCCCTACCGTTCAGTACCGCCTCCACATTGTCCAGGGCCAGCATGCCCATGGCTGTACGGGTTTCGATCGTGGCGCTGCCGATATGTGGCAATAGAAATGTATTTTTCAGCGAAACATATTCCGGATGAAGTCTTGGCTCGTTTTCAAATACGTCGAGTCCAGCAGCCGCGACCCGCCCGCTCTTGAGAGCGGCGATGAGGTCGTCGTCGACCACCAGTCCGCCGCGAGCCGTGTTCACTACGATGGCTCCGGGGGGCAGAAGGCTTATGGCTCTGGAGTTCAAGAAATGGTGCGTCTGAGGAGTCTCCGGGGCGTGCAGGCTCAAGAACTGGCTAGCGCGAAGCAGATCCGACGGATCCTTGTGGTAGACGGCATCGCCTGCGATTTCCGCAGATAACTCTGAAGCGTTGGCATAGTGAATCTTCATTCCGAATCCTCGCGCTCGACGCGCCACGGCCTGTCCCACGCGTCCCATTCCAAAAATGCCGAGGATTTTGCCACCGACTTGCCATCCCAAGAGCATGTCGGGGTTCAGGGGCTTCCATGCTCCCGTTCGAACCAGCCCCTGAGCTTCGTAAGCCCGACGCGAAGCACCCAACAGAAGCAACATTGCGATGTCGGCCGTTGCTTCATTGTTGACACCAGGGGTGTAAGCGACCGGAATGTTCCTGCGAGCGGCGGCTTCCAGATCGATATGCTCAAAACCCACCGAGTACGTGGCGACGATTCTTACGCTGGGCGAAACCTTCTGGAAAAACCCAGAGTCCAACCGGTCTGCTGGCGTGATAAACATGGCGTCGGCTCCTTCGGCCGCGGAGAGCAGCTTCTCGGGACAGAGCGGAAGCTGATCCTGTTTTCGTCGGGCGCTATAATCGCGGTCGATACGGTCTTCAACTTCCTTCGGATAACTGCTGGTTACCACCAGAATGGGTTTAGTCATGCCCGACATATCCTTTACTCGTGCTCAGACGATTCCCACATTTCGCTGGATCTCCTTGATCACCGTATCGACCCTTCCGCTCAGCACTTGCTTGGCGAAACTGAGAGTGAAGCCCTTGACCGTGTGAAATGGTGAATGGGACGGCATGGCAAGCGCAAAGGGATCTACAACGGCGTCGACGACGACGGGACCATCTTTGTAAGCGAGAGCTTCAGCCAGACCTTCTCGAACGTCCTCGGGTTCCTCGATGCGAATCCCTTTCGCCCCCATCGCCTCAGCAACCTTGGCGAAATTTGGATTCTTGAACTCCACGCCAGAAGGAATGAAGCCGGCCTCCTGTTGTTCGATATGGACGAAGTCGTATTTTTCGTTGTTGAGAATGACTTGAACCATAGGAATTCGGCGTTCTATCTGCGTCAGCAGATCGCCCATTCCCAGCATCGTGAAGCCTCCATCGCCGCACAACGCGATGCACTGTCTGCCGGGATATGCGATAGCGCATCCGAATGCGTTCGGTGCGGCATTGGCCATAGACGCCCACGAGAATGAGCCAAAGAGCCTGCGGTTTTTTCCACCGAAGATATGTCTCGCAAGCCAGATACAAGCCGTACCTGTGTCGGCAAAAAACATTGCGTCCTCCGCGGCAAGCTCGCTGAGCGTCGCGGCGAGGAATTCAGGACGTATGGGTTTTATCCCCGGTCCCTTTTCGACATAGTGCTGCAGTTGTTTGTGGAAGGATTCCGTGTGTGCAATCTGCCTCGCTAGAAACTCGCCATCCGTCTTTGCACACACGGCGGGAAGCAATGCACGGACCGTCGACTTGATATCGCCGACAAGACCGAGATCTAGCGCTGTACGGCGGCCGATGTGCTTCGGGTTCTTGTCAATCTGAACCTTTTTCACACTGGCGCCGGGAAGAAATTCTGAGAACGGAAAATCCGTGCCCAGCATGAGCAAGAGGTCGGCCTCATGGAGTGCGTTGTACGCTCCCCCATAACCGATCAGCCCGGTCATGCCAACGGCATTAGGATTGTCATGCTCCAGCCATTGCTTCCCCCGGAAGGCATAGCCGACGGGAGCCTTCAGCTTGCACGCGAGTTCAACCACTTCATCGCGACCTTCTCTGCAACCGTCTCCACCAAAGATCGCCACCGTCTTCGCTTCATCGATCATCCTCACCAATTTGTCGAAGTCTGTATCGGAAGGTCTCAGGATAGCTGGGGATGCAATGGTGAAGTCGGTAGGGTGGTCCGGAGCATCGGCGGCCGCGACATCGCCAGGTATGGAAAGAACGGTGGGACCCTTCTCCAGAACAGCCGTGAGTATGGCGGTGTTGATGACCGCGCGGGCCTGCTCCGGATTAACCAGCCGAGCGGTATAAAGAGACGCCGCCTCAAAAAACTTGTACGGATTTAGTTCCTCGAGCGTGGATGTGTCAATGAGGCTCGACTCGACATCCCCGGCGATGGCGATAATGGGAGCTGCTTCTTTCCGCGCGTCCATCAATCCGTTGAACAAATGGACAACTCCGGGCCCCGCAGTTCCGCACACCACCACCGGGTTACCCGTGAAATAGGCCTCCGCGACCGCGGCAAACACTCCATATTCCTCATGACGAACGGGAACAAACTCGATTGCGCCATTTCGGCGCAGTGCGTCCACCACGGGATTCAGTGCGTCTCCGACGATTCCATAACAGCGCTTGACCCCAGCCTTCGCCAGCATCTCCCACAATACGTCTGCAACTGTTTTCGCCATTAAAACCTCCGGAATTCTTTGTGGACCCGGTATCGGTGTCGCGCGATTCACTCTCAGCGTTTAGGTCGTCGCTATGCCTACCCAGCAACTCTCGAGCAATTCTGTATTTCGGTGTTCACGTCACTTGAGTCCATGCAATTGCCGTGCCATGAAATTCAGGGCCGAAAACCGCGCTTCGTCCACATCGGGCCGGGATTCGTTTCTGCGATTGCGTGACAACGCAGATGACACTTGACGCAAGAGGCACGCGGATGACACTGACCGGCCCGGCATGTGTTAGTCGCCTCGCGAAAATAATGATCGGGATTTCATGAATGTTGGGATTCAACGCGGTTGCGACGCAGGAAATACGAGGGCATGTCGCTTTGGTAGCACGCTTGCTCTCCACTCAATGGGATTAGGCGGTAAGAAATTGTGGCGCGCGCTCTGCGATAGGAATTAAGGAGAGATTGCGAAGTCTGGTGATAGCGCGCGCAGTTCGGAAGTGGAGAACGGAAAAAGAGAGATGGCGATGTTGAAAATGAAATCTTGGACGTTGCGGTTCGTTGCGCAGACCATGCTTCTTCTGTTTTGGTCTGCTATGGCGGTGTGGGCAATCGGGCCAAAAGACTCGTCTCCTCACGGCACAAATATCTTCGCTCCCGCCTCAACTCCAGCCAAGGCAATCTCTGACTTGTCCGTCTTTGTGCTTGTCATTACCGGAATCATCTTTGTCGTCGTGTTTGCTTTACTGGCCTATTCCGTCATTAAGTTCCGCGGGCGAGCTGTTGATGCCGGCCGCGAACCGGCCCAGGTATACGGAAGCACCCAGATTGAGCTGGCCTGGACGATCATTCCCATTCTCATCGTTATCGTCTTGTTCTTGGCAACGGCGAGAGTACTCCATGCGGTTCAGGATGCTCCCCAACCACCGGGCGCCATCGAGGTCACTGCCATCGGGCACCAATACTGGTGGGAGTTTCGCTACCCGAAGCTGGGGGTCGTTACAGCGAATGAGCTGCACATCCCGGTGAGCAATCCCGCGAATCCGACTCCTACGTTCTTGACCTTGCTTTCTGCTGACACTGACCACAGCTTCTGGATCCCGGAACTCGCGGGTAAGACCGACCTGATTCCCAACCATCCGAACAGAATGTGGATGGACCCACTGCGCACCGGAATCTTTCTTGGTCAGTGCGCGCAATACTGCGGGGTTCAGCATGCAAAGATGCTGTTACGCGTCTCGGTGGACAGTCCAGCCGATTTTGCTGCCTGGGTCCGTGGGCAGCAGCAGCCCGCCGTTCAGGACGCAAGCGTAGCGACCGGCAGGCGAGTTTTCGAAAGCAATGCCTGCATGAATTGTCATGCGGTGGCAGGAACGAATGCCAACGGACGCTTCGGCCCGGATCTCACACACTTGATGATCCGGGCCACGATCGCCTCCGGTGCAGCTAGCAACACACCAGAAAACCTCCGTCTCTGGATTCAGGACCCAAACGCGATCAAGCCCGGCTCGCTGATGCCGGCCATGAAACTAAACGATTCCGACCTAGATGCGGTCGTGAGTTATATGGAGACACTTCGCTAGAGGAAGTTGAAGGCTAATATGTCATCGAATGCGATCACAATTCCCGGCGTGCAGATTGACGAGAAGCCTTGGGTTGACACTCTCCATGAGTGGGTGACCACGGTTGACCACAAGCGCTTGGGCGTTCTCTATATTCTCTACGCCCTGCTATTTCTGGTTGTCGCCGGTGTCGAAGCGCTCATCATTCGCATTCAGCTCATGTTCCCGCACAATCATTTTGTTTCGCCGCAGGTCTTCAACCGCCTGTTCACCATGCATGGCACAACCATGGTGTTCTTCATGGGCATGCCAATCCTGTTTGGCTTTGCAAACTATCTCGTGCCATTAATGATTGGCGCCCGCGACATGGCGTTCCCCCGGCTGAATGCCTTCAGCTTCTGGCTTTCCGCAATGGGCGGATTTCTTCTCTACTTCAGCCTGGTGGGCGCAAATGGGCTCTATGGCGCGGGCAATGCACCTGACGCGGGATGGTGGGCATACGCGCCTCTTACCGCACGGGCCTTTTCGCCAGGCCACAGCACGGATTATTGGACGCTGGCGCTGTTGGTTTCGGGATTTGGAAGCATTGGAACCGCAATCAATATTATTGCGACTATTCTCTGCATGCGCTGCCCGGGCATGAAGCTCAATCGCATGCCTTTGCTGGCATGGCTCAACCTGGTGATGGCCGGAATGGTTCTACTCGCGGTTTCGCCGCTGACCGCGGCACAGTTCATGCTGCTTATCGATCGATATTTAGGCGGCCATTTCTTCGACACGCAGGCCGGCGGCTCGGCCATGTTGTGGATGCACTTCTTTTGGATATTTGGACATCCGGAAGTGTACGTCCTGATTATTCCCTGCTTCGCTTTCATGTCGGAAATCATTCCGGTGTTTTCACGGAAACCGATTTTCGGATATCCGGTCATGGTCGCGGCCACTGTCTGCATCGGCTTTGTGAGCATGAGCGTGTGGGCGCACCACATGTTCTCGGTCGGAATGAACTCTTACGCGAACAGTTTTTTCACGATTACCACGATGGCGGTCGGTGTTCCTACGGGAATTAAGATCTTCAATTGGCTCGGCACCATGTGGGGGGGGAAGATTCAGTTTAAGGTGCCGATGCTGTTCTGCATCGCATTTCTCTTCCAATTCCTGACTGCCGGCCTAACCGGCATCATGCTGGGAAGTGCCGCCTTCGATTCGCAGCTTACCTTGTCGTATTTCGTCGTTGCTCACTTCCACTACACACTGGTAGGCGGCGTTGTGTTCGGCGTCTTCGCCGCCCTCTATTACTGGTACCCAAAAATTACGGGAAGAATATTGAACGAGACACTCGGGAAACTGCATTTCTGGCTGTTCCTGATCGGCTTCCATCTGACATTCGACCTCATGCACATTCCCGGCCTATTGGGGATGCCGCGCCGAATCTACACTTACGAGCCTGGCCGCGGCTGGGACACTGTAAACCTGCTCATCAGTGTCGGCGGATTTATTCAGGCAATCGCTGTTGTGATTTTTGTGGCGAATCTCGTTGTCTCTTATTTCAAGGGAAAGAAGGCGGGCAACGACCCCTGGGACGCCTGGACACTTGAATGGGCCACAAGTTCGCCCCCGCCTGCGTACAACTTCGCTTCCATTCCCCTGGTCGCGAGCCGGCGGCCGTTGTGGGACTTGAAGCATCCCGAAGACCCAGACAGCCGATACGAATGACGAGAGACCGCGATGAATAAAGGACAACAGCAATGAGCGCAATGGCGAATCCATTCCCACAGGCACCGGCAACCTGGAGGCTACCCGATCGCGGCAAGGTCGCAATGGCCGGCCTCATTATTGCCGAGTCGGCGATCTTCACCATCTTTGTGGTTGCTTATTTGTTCTACGTGGGCAAGAGCCTCACCGGACCGACTCCGCGCGAGGTGCTCGAGACACCGATCTTTTACACCATCTGTCTGTTGTCGAGCAGCCTGACCATTCATTTTGCCGCGAAGTCGCTGGCACGCGAAAGAGTCGGAGCGTTTCTCGGCTTATGGGTGCTCACCATCGTTTTGGGCGGCACGTTTATGTACGGCACCGGGCAGGAGTGGCACCGGCTGATCTACGAACACGGGCTCACGATCTCGACGAATTTATTCGGAACGACCTATTACTCGCTGGTCGGACTGCACGCCTTTCACGTTACTGCAGGCCTGGTCATGCTCTCGATTGTCGCGATCTTTGCTGTGGTCGGACGCGTGCAGGGGGAGCAATCGCGTCGTGTGGAAGTGCTCTCCATGTACTGGCATTTTGTGGATGCTGTGTGGGTAGTAGTTTTCACCGTCGTTTATGTTCTGGGGCGCTGAGGGAAGAAATGGCAACCTTGCTGACAACCGAACCAATGAGTGAAAGCCCTGGCGCGCCGCGCGAGATTGAAGTGCCCGCGCCAACAGCGTGGCCCTTTGTCTTGGCTTTTGGATTCACATTGTTAGCTGCAGGCTTAGTTACGACCATAACGGTCAGCGTCTTCGGCGCTGTGCTTGCTCTGGCAGGCTGCATCGGCTGGTTCCGCGAAGTCTTTCCTCACGAGCACGAAGAGGTTGTGCCAGTGCTTCCTGAAGATATCCGCATAACCACCGAACGGAGCATCGTTGAGCGGCTTCCAATTCCGGCTTATCGGCGCGCATGGCTTCCCGTCCACACGTATCCGATTTCGGCGGGTGTGAAGGGTGGATGGGCGGGTGCCGTAGCCATGGCCATTTTGGCCTGTGCCTACGGCGTGCTGAAAGCAGGCAGCGTTTGGTATCCCATCAATCTTCTTGCTGCAGTGGTGTATGCCGAATCGCTTAAGCTCGGGCCCGCACAGTTGTATTCATTTCATGCGGACACCTTCGCGATTGCTTTGGTTCTGCATGGCCTGGTGTCAACCCTTGTTGGGGTGCTCTATGGCGCGATGCTTCCCATGTTCGCGCGCCGGCCGATTGTACTGGGAGGACTCATAGGCCCGGTGTTGTGGTCGGGACTGCTCTACACAATATTGGGCTTTCTCAATCCATTGCTCGCGAGCCACATTGACTGGCCCTGGTTTATTGCTTCGCAGGTGGCCTTCGGAATTGTGGCGGGCATTGTGGTCACGAAACAGTCGCGCAAGCCGACTCGGGAGAACCTGCCCTTCCTCATGCGCGCTGGAATTGAAGCTCCGGGGATTATTCCACCGAGAGAAAACGGAGAGGACGGACAGTGAAGCGATTTCAATATCTGTGTGCGTCCGCGGTGCTGAGCCTGCTGCTCTCGGGCTGTAGCTCTCCGCATGGTCAGCCCCAAGGGGACCCGGAAGCTGTAGCGCCGAGCCAGGTTTCGGACTTTGCCACTCTCTACTCACAAAATTGCGCAGGTTGCCACGGCGCGCAAGGACGAGGAGGAGCAGCGATTGCGCTGGCAAATCCCGTTTATCTCGACATCGTGGATGAAGCGTCCATGCGAAAAGTCATCGCCAACGGCATACATGGAACCTCCATGTCAGCTTTTGATCAAAGTGCGGGAGGAATGCTGACGGACAAACAGATCCATGTGATCACGAGTGGAATACTCTCGAACTGGTCACGAAAAGGGATCCTCGACGGAAGCAATCCACCTTCGTACGCCGCAAACACTGCAGGCAATGCCGGACATGGTGAACTCGTTTACCGGACGTATTGCGCATTCTGTCACGGCCAAGGAGGTCAGGGCGGCCCCAAGGGCAGCGCTATCACCAACGACTCATTTCTGGCTCTCGTCAGCGATCAGGAACTGCGCACTATCGTCATCGCTGGACGGCCTGAACTGGGTGCGCCGGACTGGCGCGGCAACGTTCCGGGAAAGCCGATGACGAACCTGGAGATCACGGATGTGGTTGCGTGGCTCGCGTCACGCCGCGTTCAGAACCCAGGGCAACCATATTCCGCGTCGAATTACGCGCAGCACTAGGAGATGAGATATGTCGAGTAACCCTGTGATGGCCCCACCGACTGACACAACAGTCTCGCGCCGCGGGTTTTTCATGAAGCTAGGTATCCTGTTCAACGGATTCGCGGCCATGGTACTAGCCGTGCCCGTTGTGGGGTTTCTTTTTTCGTCGGTTACGCGCGGTCGTGCGAGCGGCTATCTCTCGTGGGTGCCACTCGGTAGCATTGACAAGTTTCCTGAAGGCGAAACGCGCCTGGCTACGTTTCAAAATCCATACGTGATGCCCACAGATGGCAAGACGGTGGACACTGCCTGCTGGGTGCGGCGTATTGGTGGCGATCAGTTTCAGGTTTTTGCCATCAACTGCGCACATCTCGGCTGCCCGGTCCGCTGGTTTCAACAATCCGGTCTGTTTATGTGCCCCTGTCACGGTGGAGCATACTATCGCGACGGTTCGCGCGCCTCGGGACCACCAGAGCGCGGACTGTTCGAGTATCCGTATGAGGTTAAGAATGGCGTGCTGACGATTCAAGCCGGGGAATTGCCGACGCCGGGTGCAGCGATGGCAAGTCTATGCACGGAGAAGCCGCCATGCGCATGATTGCGAAAGTAGGAGAATGGTTCGACCATCGCTTGCAGCTTGCGGCACCGATTCGTGAAGCCGCAGATCATCCCGTGCCACGGAACACAGCAAGCTGGTTCTACGTGTTCGGCAGCGCAGCGCTCACCGTCTTCATTCTCCAACTTGTCACCGGCATTCTGCTGGCCCTGATTTACGTGCCCTCAGCCGGCGAAGCTTGGAGCAGTCTGCAGGCTCTGAATCATCAGGTGGCGCTCGGCTGGTTCATTCGCGCCATGCATGGATGGGGCTCCAACTTCATGGTGGCGATTGTTCTCATTCATATGGTGCAGGTGTTCCTGTTCGGGGCCCACAAGTTCCCGCGTGAACTCACTTGGGTCATCGGGGTCTTCCTCCTGCTGATGACTCTGGGTATGGCCTTCAGCGGACAAGTGCTTCGCTTCGATCAGGACGCCTACTGGGGCTTGGGAATCGGAGCTTCCATCGCAAGCCGAGTACCCGTTGCCGGCCCCGCGATCGTGAAATTGATGCTGGGTGGACCCATCATTGCCGGCGCAACCCTCTCCCGATTTTTTGCACTGCATGTGTTTGTGATTCCCGGAATGCTGATTGCTTTCGTAGGACTTCACGTATTGATGGTGCTGAGGCTGGGGATCAACGAGTGGCCGATGCCGGGGCGCATTGTTAAGCGCGCTACCTATGAACGCGACTATCACGCTCTTACGAAGAGCGAAGGGGCACCGTTCGTTCCGTATGCGGTTTGGAAGGATTTGTTCTTCGCGGGGTTCATCATTCTGGCCGTCGCCGCCTGCGCCTTCTACTTCGGTCCATTTGGACCGACCGGACAGCCGGATCCCACGATCATCCAGACCGCCCCGAAACCAGATTACTTTTTCCTGTGGCTTTACGCTTTGCTGTCGCTGCTTCCTCCGTCGATGGAGACGCCATTTCTTCTCATCGTCCCACCTGTGGCGATCATCGCATTGATCCTCTTGCCCTTTCTTTCCGGCGAAGGAGAAAAAAGCTGGAAGCGGCGGCCGATCGCGGTTCTCACCGTGCTGCTGATTGCCATCACACTCGGGACCTTTACGCGCATGGCTCAATTTGCGCCGTGGAGCCCGCACATGAATGCGTGGAGCGGTGATCCGGTGCCGGACCGATTCGTGCATGGCACAACCGCACTGGAGCGTCAGGGCGCGTTGGTATTTCAGGTAAAGCAGTGCCGTAACTGCCATTCGCTCGGCAATACCGGCGGAAAGAGGGGCCCAGCACTGGATAGTGTCGCGGTGCGACTCACCAACGACCAGTTGATCCGCCAAGTGATTCAAGGTGGCGGCAACATGCCCGCCTATGGAAACAACTTAAGTCCGGCGGAGACCACCGCACTCGTGGCGTTTCTGGAATCGTTGCATCCTGAAGGGCAAGCTCCCGCCCGCGATGCATCACGCGAGGTTGTGCTTGGGGATAGCGACCATAAAGAAGCCGTTGCTCAGCGATAGGACAATCCATGCAACATGCTCACCACGCCGCGTTCGAATCACTCTGGGTTTCAGTGCCTCTGATTCTCGTCGCGTTAGTTTACGTGCGTGGATGGGTTCGTATTCGCAGAATTAATCTAGAAACGATTGAAAACTGGCGCGTGGGCAGTTTTCTGCTCGGCCTGTTCTTGATCTGGCTTGCGATGGCTTCACCGATCGCTGCACTCGACCACGAACTGCTAACGATCCACATGGTTCAACATTTGCTGCTCATGACGCTGGCTCCTCCGTTGGTCTGGTTGGGTGCGCCGCTGAAGCCGCTACTGCATAGTCTAACTCAGGGACTCGGGAACGTTATGAGTCATTTTTTTCGATCGCCACCCGTACAGCGACTGGGCAGGGCAATTGCACATCCGGCAGTCTGCTGGCTTGCAGCCGCTGCCACACTAGTCGGATGGCACGTTCCTTCTTTGTTTGCGCTCGGGATGCGATCAGGACTATGGCATACGATAGAGCAAGTCTCGTTCCTAGCAAGCGGCTTTCTTTTCTGGTGGCCTGTCATTAAGGCTGGGCAAGGGGCGTCGAACGGCTCAGAATGGCCGATTCTTTTATATCTTTTTGTGGCTACGCTGCCGTGCGACATTCTTTCCGGATTCCTTGTCTTTTGCGACCGCGTGGTTTACCCAGTGTTCTCGTCTTCACCACAATCGTTTGGGCTGTCTGCGCTAGAAGATCAGCAATGTGCGGGCGCGTTGATGTGGACTTGCGTTACCGTCGTTTACTTGATTGCCGCGGCAATTGTTGCTGCACGTTTACTCTCCCCACATCGGTCGGAAGAGCCATCGATTTTGCAATTCGAGTCGAAAGGCAGTGCGGTACGGACGGACCGGCAAGAGATGGAGGCTGTCTAAATGCCAGGCCAGCCCATAGTTACCGAGGAATTCGGGTCTTTCGAGTCGCAACACGGACGTTTTGCGGGATCCACACTCTCCGATTATTGGGCACTCACGAAGCCGGAGGTCAATTTTCTCATTTTGATCACCACTGGTGTCGGCTTTTATTTGGGCTCCAGAGACGCAGCACGACCGTTGTCATTCCTGGCGTTGTTCAACACTTTGCTTGGAACGTTGTTGGTCGCAAGTGGGACAGGTACATTAAACCAATACATCGAACGAAGGTTCGATGCGCAAATGCGCCGTACGGCGCGGCGCCCCGCCGCAGCCGGCCGTCTCAAACCGGCTGCTGTTTTGGCCTTCGGAATTGTGCTGGCAGGGACAGGAAGCGTGTATCTTGCCGCCGCTGTCAATCCGCTTACGAGTGTGCTTGCGATTCTAACGCTGCTCAGCTATCTGTTCGTCTACACACCGCTGAAACGAAAAACACCGCTCTGCGTTCTCGTAGGCGCCTTTCCCGGTGCCATGCCACCGCTGATCGGTTGGGCCGGCGCCTCTGGTCGATTGAGTATCGAAGCGGGGATACTTTTCGCCATTCTTTTCCTTTGGCAGTTCCCACATTTCATGGCAATCGCATGGATGTACCGCGAAGACTACGACCGAGCAGGCTATCTGGTCTTGCCCAAAGGCAATATGAGAATTCCTTTCGTGACGCTGGAAACTCTGTTGCCCCTGCTGGCTCTGATCGCAATCAGCATCGTGCAATTTCCGACACGGCACGCTGCCATTGTTGGCTGCGCCGGAGCACTGCTGAGTGTCGGCTACCTGTACTTTGGGTTGGAATTTGTCTTTCAGCGTTCGCGGGCGGCCGCACGCCGACTGCTCGCCGCATCGATAGTTTATCTACCGTTGTTGTTCGCACTAACCACGACACTATGCAATCGAGCCAGAAGGTAATCCATGTCCAAACTCCTGGACAGGCTATTTCGCTGGAAACGCAGTCGCACACGGAGAAGTTCTGTAAATGAGAGATGATATTGTTCCAGGCGCTGTCCTCCCCGATTATGAGCTTTCCGACCACGGCGGCAAGCGCCGGAAGCTCTCGGAACTCCAAGGGCCAGATCCGATGGTTCTTGTCCTCAGTCGCGGCGGTTTCTGCCCAAAAGAGCGGAGACAGCATGAGGGTCTCGTTCAACTCCACCGTGAGCTCGAGGTTGCGTATTGCAGACTAGTCACAATCACCACAGTCAACATCATTGAGACCAATGAATTTCGAAGTGGAGTTGGCGCCCACTGGCCTTTCCTATCCGACCCCCGGCGTGTAGTTCAAAAAGATCTCGATATTGCCGAATACACGGATCCTTTGCACAATCCGATGATCCCACATACGATCGTGCTTGAACCGCGTCTCGTCGTTTACAAGGTCTACAACGGCTACTGGTTCTTTGGCCGACCCACAATCGAGGATCTCCGCCAGGATTTGCGTGCGATTCTCAGAAAATGTCGACCTCACAACTTCTGATCTGACAGGAGCGTGGCAGCAAGGTGATAAGAAACTCTTTTACCCCTACGACAGAACGTACGAGCACACTGATACAGCAGTGTCGTTGCGGAATGTCCTGAATCAACAAGACGAAGGCGAGTAATCCGCGGTAGCAGGGTGGGAAACCACAACAATTCAACTTGTCCATCTCAATACAATTCGGACGAGCATCGCGAAAAGAGCGAAAGTCCCTAGGGACAATCCATAGATTGCACAGAACCACAGAATTTGGCGCCGCTGAGTCCTCAAGCTTCCCATCCGTTCTCAGGTGTCTTGCCCCGGAAAATCCAATAAGCAAATGCGGAATACGCGAGCACTACCGGAGTGACGCAGGCGGCGCCGATCATCACCAATCGTTGGCTGGTGGAGGATGATGCCGCATCCCAAAGTGACACACTGAAAGGCACGATCTGTGGAAATACAATAAGAGCTGTTCCCGAGATGCCTACAACAAAGAGCAATAGCCCGAGCACAAATGGCAGTGCGGGTCTACTCTTTCCGGACAGTGCCGTTAACGTTCCTGCCGCAATAGCAAATAAGCTAACAAGGCAAGCAAGAGCGATTCCATGTGAGGCCCACTGCGCACGAATGCCTGGTTGGATTCTGACCGCATATATGCAAGCTATGCCGAAGAAGGCAGCAAAGGCAGGTGCAAAAACACGAAGGGAGCGACTCGCAAAGTATTGCAGCGATACATTCGATTTCAGTTTCAGCCATCCCGCTCCAAGTACGGCATAGCCGAACAGAAGGGTGATGCCACTGATTATGGGTAGGGGACGAAAGATATCTAGAACACTTCCTGCGAAATGCCGGTTCTGGACGGTCACCCCCTGCATGAGGCCACCCAAGATGAATCCCTGCGTCAATGCAGCCACGAGCGAGCCAACTCCGAATGCAACGTCCCACGCACGACGATGCCCTTTTGACTGCACGCGGAATTCGAATGTGACGCCTCGAAATCCCAACGCAAGCAGCATGAGTATCACTGGAAGATAGAAGGCTGGTAACAAAATCGAATATGCAATCGGAAATGCAGCAAGCAGTGTTACGCCGGCCATAATGATCCAAGTCTCGTTGCCATCCCAGGTTGGTGTAATCGAGTCCACCATATGGTCACGAGCCACCTTCGCTGGCTGGAATAGGAGCAAGATCCCTACTCCCAAATCAAAGCCGTCCAGGATCACGTAAAGCGTGAGTGTGAACGCCAGGAAGGAAGCCGACAGCAGTGGGAGATCCATTTCTTTCAACTCCTTTACGAGAACTGGCTATCCGCCAATCGTTTCGGACTGTCTAGCACGTGCGGCCGGAATGCGTTCTTTATAGAACCAGACGCTTCTGCGTATGGAGGAGCTTCCACAGGCCCACGGCGAATAATACGGAATGTAAAGATCAGGAAGGCAGTTAGGAAGACGGCGTAAACGCAGACGAACGCGATCAGAGTCGACAGGAGAGCTTGCGAAGGAACAGGAGATACTGCGTCTACAGTCCTCAGGATGCCATAGATGACCCATGGTTGTCGTCCAGTCTCTGCAACATACCACCCCGCCAATGTCGCAATAATCCCTGACGGGGTCATGAAAACAAGCAGCCAAAGGAACCATCGAGAATTGAAGAGCGTCCCGCGGAATCGCAACCAAAGTGAAGCAACTCCCATGGCGAACATGAGCATCGCCAAACAGTACATGAGTCGAAATGCATAGAATACGAGTGCCATTCTGGGCTGGAGCTCGCGTGGTGTATTTTTCAGACCTTCGACACGGCCGTTGAGGCTGTGGGTCAGCCAAATACTTCCGAGATAAGGTGTTCCCACCGCGAATCGATTTCGCTGATTCTTTTGGTCCGGGATTATGAACCAGTAATACGGTGCCGGCGACTGCGATTGTTTTTCCCAGAAGCCCTCGGCCGCCTGCATTTTTGACGGTTGGTACTTGAGCATCGTGCCATAGACAAGGTCTCCGATAAAAACCTGTCCGGCTATCAACACGGTCGCGAAGGCGGTTCCCAGAGCGACAGTCCTCCGCGCAAAATCCTGGTGCTTGCCGCGCAACAAATACCAAGCACCTACTCCCGCGACCATAAATGATGCCGTTAGGTAGGCCGCTGTCAACATGTGAGGTAGTCGGTAGAGCCAGGACGGGTTCATCAACACGTGGAGCCAGTTCACAACGGTCAATTGGCCATCTTGAATTGCGACTCCAGCCGGTGTCTGCATCCAACTGTTGGCGGAAAGAATCCACGAAGCCGATAGAAGCGTACCGCCCGCCACCATGCAAGTTGCGAAAAAGTGCAGCTTCGGGCCGACGCGATGAAGACCAAAGAGCATGATTCCCAAAAAGCCTGCCTCTAGGAAAAAGGCGGTCAGTACCTCTAGTGCGATCAAGGGGCCAATGGCTGGCCCAGCCATCTGTGAGAAGCGAGCGAATCCGAGACCAAACTCGAACGAAAGCACAATCCCGGTGACAACACCAATCCCAAAGCCCATAGCGAAAATGTTGAGCCAAAACCGATAGATTTGGAGGTATGTGGGGGT
>Ga0209577_10000465_pt1 | contig 41110 bp, 39 predicted proteins | sample GraSoiAngelo_109_FD_185874 | JGI IMG/M metagenome (GOLD analysis project Ga0209577, IMG submission 185874) | Grasslands soil microbial communities from the Angelo Coastal Reserve, California, USA - 14_0903_12_20cm (SPAdes) (version 2) | ecosystem: Environmental > Terrestrial > Soil > Grasslands... | reverse complement strand
TGTCCGCTACCGGGGTTTTCTGGTCCCTAGGCACGAATTTCCCAGCGCTTCCACCACCCCACCATGCACAAAGGCGGCGCACGCCGGGGACCCCGGTTCCGCGCTGCGCTAAGCTGTAGCGTCCCTTCGGGACGCCAGAGCTAACTAACCCACTACCCGACCGTGCAGGTAGATATACCCGACCCGGCGCGCTGTCAAGAACCGAAGCCCTGATTGTGAAGCTGATCGTTACAGCAGTTCGTGGGAGGCGAAGAGGTAAGAGATTTCGAAGGCGGCGGTTTCGGCGGCGTCGGAGCCGTGGGTGCAATTATTCTGGATGCTGGTGCCGAGGTCGCGGCGGATGGAGCCCGGCACCGCCTTGGCGGGATCGGTGGCGCCCATGGTGTCGCGCCAGCGGGCGATGGCTCCGGGCGCCTCGAGGACCATGACGATGATTTTGCCGGAGCTCATAAACGAAGTGAGCTGGCCGAAAAATCCTTTCCCGCGATGCACGGCGTAAAAGCCCTCGGCCTGCAATGGCGTGAGCCGCAGGGATTTGATGGCAACGATGGAGAAGCCGCCGCGATGAATGCGGGAGAGAATGTCGCCGGCGAGGCCGCGACTCATGGCGTCGGGCTTGATGATGGCGAGCGTGCGTTCGAACGTGGTTTCGGGAGACAAGGGATTCTCCTAATGCTAAATTTGCGGCGAATTCGGCACTGCTTATGAGAGATTCTTCGGTTCGCTCAGAATGACAAATTTCAATATCTTCGCGCCGAATTGCTCACCACAAAGAGCCGCAACTTACATCGCAAAACCCCCAGGGCCGCGCACCACACCAACGCGCGCAAAAACGCGGCGCACGCAGGGGACCCCGGTTAACGCGGGGCGCCCTAGGCTACAAAAGATAGCCAAAAGCAGATCCCTCGCTCGCACCCCCTTGCGTGGGGTAGGGCATAATGGGACCGCTCGCTCAGATGACGGCTACTCGCACTACTTGCCTCAGCCTATATGCCGCCCTGATCGCTCGCGCCAGTGGCTCGGGACAAGAGAGCAGCGGTCGCGAGCCGTGACGGTCAGCGGGCCACCGATTTGCTGAGCGCGGCGGCCAGAGTCTGGCCGATATCGGCTGGACTCTGCACGCAATGGATTCCCGCGGCGGCCATGACTTCGTATTTTTCTTTTGCCGTGCCGCTGCCCCCACTGATGATGGCGCCGGCATGACCCATGCGCCGGCCGGGCGGTGCAGTCTGCCCGGCGATGAAGCCGACCACCGGCTTGCGCACATGGCCGCGAATGAATTCCGCGGCCTGCTGCTCGGCATTGCCTCCGATCTCGCCGATCATGACGATGGCGTGCGTATCGGGATCATCGTTGAAGAGTCGCATGGCATCGAGGAATGAAGTGCCGATGATGGGGTCGCCGCCAATGCCGATGCACGTGGATTGGCCGATGCCCAGATGCGTGAGCTGACCGACGGCTTCGTAGGTCAGGGTACCGCTACGGCTGACGACGCCGACGTGGCCTTCGCGGTGAATCTGTCCGGGCATGATGCCGATTTTGCATTTGCCCGGCGAGATGATGCCCGGGCAATTGGGCCCGATAAGCCGAGTCCGGCTGCCACGAAGCGCGGCGGCCACGCGAACCATATCGAGTGTGGGAACGCCTTCGGTGATGCAGACGACCAGCGGCAGACCGGCGTCAATGGCCTCAAGCATGGCGTCGGCGGCAAACGGCGGGGGCACGAAAATCGCGGCGGCATTGGCTTGAGTTGCGCGGACGGTTTCGGCGACGGTATTGAAAACCGGCACATCGTTATGCAACGTGCCGCCCTTGCCCGGGGTGACTCCGGCAACCACTTTGGTGCCGTATGCGATCATCTGGCTTGCGTGGAAGCCGCCTTCGCGGCCGGTGACACCCTGCACGATGACTCGGGTCATCTCGTTTACCAGAACGCTCACCGCGCACCTCCGGCGAGGCGCACGGCTTTCTCCGCGCCATCTTTCATGTTTTCGCCGATGGTGAAGTTGAGCCCGGAGTCGCGCAGAATCTGGCGGCCCTGCTCGACGTTGGTGCCTTCCATACGCACGACCACAGGCAGCTTCAATTGCAACTCGCGCGCCGCGGCGACCACGCCCGTTGCCAGCACATCACAGCGCAGGATGCCTCCGAAAATGTTGATGAAAACGCTGCGGACTTCCTTGTCGCTCGTCAGGATTTTGAAGGCGTTTTTCACCTGGTCGGCGGAAGCGCCGCCGCCCACGTCGAGAAAGTTCGCCGGAGCGCCGCCGGCGAGCTTGATGATGTCCATGGTGGCCATGGCGAGGCCCGCGCCATTGACCATGCAACCGACGGTACCGTCAAGCTTGATGTAGTTAAGCTTGTAATTCGAGGCTTCCACTTCGAGCGGGTCTTCTTCGTCGAGGTCGCGCAGGTCCAGAAGATCCTTGTGGCGATAGAGTGCGTTATCGTCGAAATTCATCTTGGCGTCGAGCGCGATCAGCCGGCCATCGTCGGTAACCACGAGTGGATTGATTTCCGCGAGCGAGGCGTCTGTTTCGATGAAGGCACGATAGAGAGATTGTAGAAAAGGCACGGCGGCCTGCGCCAGTTCGGCGGTCAGGCCGAGGCTGAAAGCGAGTTTGCGGGCGATGTATGGTTGAAGACCGACGGCCGGGCCGATCGTTTCGCTCAGAATGGCCGCGGGATTCTCCCTGGCGACTTCTTCGATTTCCATGCCGCCGGCGGCGCTGCCCAGGACGACCGGAGCTTCGACGGCACGATCCACAAGGACGCTGAGGTACAGCTCGTGCTTGATGTCGAGTCCCTCTTCGACCAGCAGGCGGCGCACGATGCGGCCGCCGGGGCAGGTCTGCGGCGTGATCAGGTTCATGCCTAGAATTTTGGAGGCGAGCTTCGCGGCTTCGTCAGCGGAACGCGCCAGCTTCACGCCGCCACCTTTGCCTCGCCCCCCGGCGTGGATTTGCGCTTTCACCACCACGACAGGCACGCCGAGCTTCTGCGCCACTTTGCGCGCGTCCTCGGCGGTGGTCACCATTTCGCCGCGCGGCGTGGGAACGCCGAACCGACGGAAAATTTCCTTAGCTTGATACTCGTGGATTTTCATGAGTCATCCGTGGGCCGTTGATTCTTCGACTGCCGGCCGGGTGCGGTTTCCTTCTCTTCGGAGCCGACGCGTCTCGCTCGATGCTAAAATTTGAGTTTGCTCAAAGTCGGCAAGTTTACTCTGAAGGCGGCGGCGCGAGCAAGGCCGCGCAGGACTTGTGAAAGTCAGGGGTTAAGAGCCCTGACGGGGAGAATCGGCGTATGTCAGGGTTAAGAACGCGACCCACCAACCCGCCCTCGGGACCGTGATGGATACGAGCGACTGAAAATGATTGCAGAGTCGCTGCGCAAAGTTGAAGCCGGAAGCAATCTTTCCGCGCAAGAGGCGGAAGAGGTTATGGGCGAACTGCTCGAAGGCCGCCTGGCGCAAGAGCAGATCGTTGGCCTACTAGTTTCACTGCGCGCGAAAGGCGAAGCGGTGGAGGAACTGGTGGGATTCGCGCGAGCCATGAGGCGGCGAGCGAGTCTTGGAAGCAATGAGGCGAAAATCTGGCCGCTTGTGGACACATGCGGAACAGGAGGCGACGGTGGCGGCACATTCAATGTGTCGACGGCAGCGGCGCTGGTGGTGGCCGGCGCGGGCGTGCGCGTGGCCAAGCATGGCAACCGGTCTTTTAGCTCGCGCTGCGGGTCGGCCGACGTGCTCGAGGCCCTGGGGGTGAGGATCAATATCGCGCCGCAGCGGGCACTCGCGGCCATCGATCAGATCGGTATCGGCTTTCTCTTCGCACCGAGCATGCACACGGCCATGCGGCATGCCGCCGCGGCGCGTCGCGAGGCGGGAGGGCGCACCGTTTTCAATCTGCTGGGGCCACTTACCAATCCGGCAGGGGCGACGGCGCAGGTGATCGGCGTCCCGGCGGCAGCGCTGGTGGAAAAACTGGGGCACGCGCTGGCGGAACTCGAGACGCAGCACGCGTTCGTGGTGCACGGGGTCGACGGAATTGACGAAATTTCGCTGAGCGACGAGACAGAAGTTGCGGAGGTGCGCCCACATTCCGTGCAGAGATATCGTGTGAAGCCGACGGATTTCGGGGTGGTGCCCGCGCGCCGCGAAACTTTGGCGGGCGGCGATGCGGCCACGAATGCGAAGATCATCCGCAGCATTCTCGATGGCGAACGCGGGCCGCGGCGGGATTTTGTGTGCATCAATGCAGCCGCGGCGCTGGTGGCCGTCGGCCGGGCGGCGCATTTCCGTAAAGGCACTCTCCTAGCGGCAAAAGCGATCGATGCGGGATTGGCGCGGGCTAAGCTAGAAGCGCTGATCGAATTTTCGCACTCTTAGCTTCCTCACAGGTTCTACCCAAAAAAGATGAGAGAGATTCTTCGCTCCGCTCAGAGGCTGTAACTTTATTCAAAATTCGCGCATTTTTCGCATCTAACCTCAATGTTTTCAGCGACGGTTTTCGCGAAAAATCAAAAAAGTCACAGCCTGTCAGAATGACATGCGGCGCCGAAGCTAAAGTGCGAGGAAGTTGCGCAGCATGTGCATGCCCACCTCGGTGAGCACGGATTCGGGATGGAACTGCACGCCTTCGAGGGGCAGCTTGCGGTGGCGCAGGCCCATGATGAGGCCATCGGTCTCGGCGGAGATTTCCAGTTCGCGGGGCAGGGCCTTTTTTTGGACGATGAGGGAATGGTAGCGTGTGGCCACGAAGTCCTGTGGAAGTTTGCGAAAAATGGTCTTGCTATCGTGATGGATACGGCTGGTCTTGCCGTGCATCAGGGCCGGGGCGCGCACTACTTTGCCACCGAATGCGTAACCAATGGCCTGATGGCCAAGACAAACTCCCAGGATTGGTAGTTTGCCCGTGAATTGGCGGATAACGTCAACGCAAATGCCGGCATTTTGCGGCTCACCGGGGCCGGGAGAGATCACGATGCGCTGCGGCTTTTTCGCGGCGATCTGATCGAGAGTGATCTGGTCGTTGCGGCGGACTTCCAGCTTTTCGCCCAGCTGGCCGAGGAATTGCGCCAGGTTATAGGTAAACGAATCGTAGTTGTCGATCAGCAGGATCATGATTATCCAAAAGCGGAGTCCTCGCCGTCCACGGGCTCTTCGGAAAGACGCGCTAATAAATTAGCTTAGGGCATTCCACGGAAAAGCAAAAGCAGATCCCTCGGCCGACTCCGTATGCCAAGCTCTGAGTTTGCCTACTACGAGTCGGGCCTCGCGACGACAGTGCAGGGTCAGCGTGAGCTACTTGGCGGAGGCGGAGCGACTGGCCGGCGGCCCTCAGGGGAGGCGACATGCCGTCACCGCCGCTATGTGCCACTTCCAGTGCGGCGATCAAAGCGCGCGCCTTATTGACCGTTTCCTGATATTCGCGCTCAGGAACCGAATCGGCAACGAGGCCGGCGCCGGCTTGCACGCAAGCCAACCCCTTTTTCACCACCATGGTACGGATGGCGATGCAGGAGTCGAGATTGCCGGAGAAATCGAGATACAGGATGGCACCGGCATAGATGCCGCGGCGTGTGGGTTCGAGTTCATCGATGATTTCCATGGCGCGAACTTTGGGCGCGCCGGAGACGGTTCCCGCCGGGAAGCAGGCTGCCAACGCGTCTAGACAGTCCACGTCGGGCCGCAGCCGGCTGCGGAGGGTGGAGACCAAATGCATAACGTGGGAATAGTACTCAACGAATTCGAGCCGTTCTACGCGAACCGAACCGTATTCCGAGACGCGGCCGAGGTCGTTGCGGCCCAGATCCACGAGCATGATGTGTTCGGCGCGTTCTTTGGGATCGGCGGCGAGTTCCGTGGCTAACCGGTGGTCTTCGTTCTCGTCCTTCCCGCGCGGGCGCGTGCCGGCGATGGGCCGGTAGTAGGCGTCGCGACCCTGTACCTTGAGCAGAAGTTCGGGCGAGCTGCCAACGATAGCCGTGTCCCCGAGTTTCAGAAAATACATATAGGGCGAAGGATTGAGGACGCGAAGAGCACGATAAATGTCGAAGGGATCGGCGTCTGTGCGCGCGGAGAATCGCTGGCTGATGACCACCTGGAAGACATCTCCGGCGCGGACATATTCCTTAGATTTGCGAACGGCGGCGAGGTATCGCGAGCGCGTGAAATTGGATTCTACACGTAGCGGCGCGGCGCGGCGGTGCGGCTTGCGCCGGTTGTCATCGAGGGGCAGCTCGAACAAGCGGCGCGTCTCGGAAATCTCGCGAACAGTGGCACGATATTTCGAGCGGAGGCTGCCGGGACCCTCGGTGAAGACGTTGCGCACGACCCAGACACGATGGCGGACATGATCGAACACGACCAAGCCGAGATAAAACATCAGGACAGCGTCGTCAGTGCCGATGTCGTTTTGCGAACGGTCTGGGATGCGTTCGAAAAGACGCACGATATCGTAAGCGAAGTAGCCGATAGCCCCAGCCGCCAAAGGTGGCAGGCCGGGCACGCGCACCGGGCGGTAACGCTGAATGCGATTGCGCAGGAAATCGAGAGGATTAGACTGCACCCAGGAGACACGGCTCTCCGATTCCAGCACACAGGCTCCGTTGACGTAGCGGAAAACTTCGCTGGGATTTGCGCCGACGAACGTGTAACGAGCGATCTTCTCGCCACCCTCCACGCTTTCCAGCAGACATGCGTAGCGGGCCCGGCCTGCCAGGCGCAAGTAAGCTCCTACAGGGGTCAGCAGGTCGGCTGTAAAGGTCTCGTAAACGGGAACCAGATTGCCTTGGCGGGCTAGGCGGCAAAAAGTCTGAAAATCCGGCTCGATCATCGGCGGAGGGATGTCTCTTCCTTTTGCAACGCGGCCAGAACGACTCGGCGCATGACGGTCTCGGGGGCGGACTCGCCCATCCATAACTCCCACTGCGCAACGCCTTGAGCGACGAACATGTCCACTCCCGAGATGGTTTCAATTCCTCTGCGTTCCGCGCGGCTTAGCAATTCCGTCTTGAGCGGACGATAGATCAGGTCCATCACCAGGCGGCAATTCAGCTCGCGGGTCTCGAGCGGCGAGCCGCCACCGGGATGCAACCCGACCGGGGTGCAGTTCACGATCGCATCGAAGGATCGACGTGCGATTACCCGCCGTTCGATCGCCTCGCCGCCAACGGCCCGTGCCAAAGCGCGTGCCCGTTGCGGACGGCGGGCCCAGATGCTCACCGAGGCGCCCGCGTGCGCCAGCGCAAAAGCGGCGGCACGTGCCGCTCCTCCTGCGCCCACTAGCAATACAGAGCTCGAGGGGAGAGGCAAGCGTCGCTCAATCGCCCGCAGGACACCGGTGAAATCGGTATTGTAACCGTACAGTTTACCTCTGCGCACGACGACTGTATTCACCGCACCGATTTCCGACGCGAGAGGCTCGCAATCATCGAGATGCCGCAGAATGCGTTCTTTGTGTGGGAGGGTCACACTGAACCCCGCGATCTGGAACGGCCCGATGGCCCTGATAAAATCAGGGAGGTCGCGTACGTGAAAAGGGACGTAGACGCCGTTCTTGTTGCGGGCCGCAAATCCGGCATTGTGCATCAGAGGCGAGAGAGAGTGGGCAACGGGGTCGCCGATGACCCCGTAAACCTTGGTCTGCGGATTAATCCCAGCTTTCGATTTGCCAAAACGACGCCTGAGGCGATAGACCCTCTCCATTTCATGGAAAGGAATTTGGCCAGGCGCGGTGCTTTGGGCGACGGGCGCGTAAGCGAGCGCGCTGCCCTGGCGGAGGGCCAGGACACGTGCCGCAAGCATGTCTTCGCCCATCGGGATGACCACCACCTCCGGACGAGCGCGGGCGAGTTCCAACAGCCGCCTCGCCTCAGTCAGCGAGCGACACGCCGCGGCTATTTTTATGGCGCTTCCGCGAAACGCTTCGAGACGTCTCAGTATCACCGGCAGGTTTTGCGGCAAACGCCTAAAATCATGTGCCGAGAACAGCAGCCGTGCCGGAGCCAGTGCGTCCTTCACTTGAACGGCGCTAAGCTGCTCCGCAGTTTCGATTTCGACGTCGCACCAACGGCAGCCCGCCACCACGGCTTGCTCGAGGATGGCCATTTGATCGGCCCCACTGCCTTTGAAGTGTCCGCCGGCCCGGCGGCGCCGACACGTGGCAATGAAGGTTGGTATTGTTTCTTCGCGGGCGAGCCAGCCGAGCAAACGGGCAATTTCCGCCTGACTTGACAGGAAATCCAGACGCAATTCGACAACATGCGCTCTTCCAGAGGTCGATCTGGCAGCCTTCACCTGGCCGATTGCGTCTGAGGCGCTTCGGGCTGCCACGACGGCACAGACACGGTCGTTTCCGAAGACACCTGGTCGCGGGAAGGCCCGCTTAAGGGGGCCAGGCCGACGCGAAGCAGGGACGTTAGCGTCGGCAGCGCGTGCGATGTCGGCCTCCGGGCAACTCTGTTTGCGTACCGGCTGCATCTGTGTGCGCCGACGCTGGGCGCTTCTATCATGTGGTATCGAAAGTGTAAAGCAAGAGGCGGGACCAGCTTGACCGGTCCTAGTACCCCTGCTATTTTCGATTCGATGCTCGGCAACCGGAAGCCTCGGACGACTCAAAGAGGAGAACGACGATGATGCGGAAATTTTGCCTTGTTCTTATTTTCTTAGGGGTTATGGCTTCTGTGTTACATGCCCAAGCAACACCTCGGGTAGTGCTGGAAAGCCAAGTATATTGCAGCGGAATCGTCACTCCAGATCCTGTTCCTACAGATACGTATGTGATCTCCGGGGAAGAGTCCTATTACCGCCTCACCTACAGCGACGGTAAGCTCGTCTTCCTAAATAAGGGTTCGTCGCAGGGTGTGAAGGTGGGCGACGAATTCGAAGTGATACGCGCTACGCCGATCGACTATGTCCAAGGTGAGTGGTTCCAATATCAGAATAGACTGCTCAAAGCGATGGGCACGACATATGAGGACGAAGCGCGGGTTCGGGTCGTTAACGTGCAGCCCAACACCTCCACCGCCGAAGTCGTTCTCTCCTGTGGTTATGTGCAACGCGCAGATTTGGTGCAGCCCTTCACGCCTCGACCGGCCCCTGTGATCAAGTCCGAAGAGGGCTTCGATATCTTTGCGCCTCCGAGCGGGAAAGCCAAAGCGCTGGTCGTCACGACCAAGCACTTTGGCCAGCTGGCGGCAAATGGGACGGTCGTATACCTCAACTTGGGCAGCGCCCAAGGCGTCAAGGTCGGCGACTACTTCCGGGTCTTCCGCTATCAGGGCAACAGCAGCGAAAACGCATACCAGACGCCGCGCGTCGCGTATGAGATCTTCGGCTTAGGCTCCACGCCTCGGCCTTACACCGCGGAGGAATTGCCGCGTGAGATCTTGGGCGAAGGAGTGGTGCTGCGAGTGAGCAAGAATGCAGCGACGGTATTGATCACGTTGAGCAGGAAGGAAATGTACCCCGGTGATTACGTCGAGCTTGAATAATCGAGCAAACCCAACCGGCCGGCCCGGAGGGTAGGTCCCTTGGCGCTACCGGTTCGCGCCTCAACATCCTACGGCCCGCGAACATCGCGCGGAGCGTTGGATTCACCCTCCAGCGAGCTGTCGGCCTAGAGGAACAAGGCTAATCTCAGAGAACACTTCCGCAGTAAATGCAAAAAGTTTCGTTTCTGGACCACGCCAGGCGCTGGGTTCTAACCTGGCCTTCCGGCAGGCCGCCTCAAGAAATTGAGTCGCGGACCAATTGTGTTCAAGGGCCACTTGCGGCAGAAGCAAACCGCGGCTGGCCCCTCGACTAACCACGATCCCGTGGATTCCGAGCTCAAGCCCTTCCGGACGTGCCGGCTGCAGTTCAGAAATGACTGAAATTTCGATTTCCAGCCCGGCTATTTCTTCCACGGTGAGAGGCTTGAACCGCGGATCCTGCAAAGCAGCTGTGATTGCGCATTGCGCGACCGTCTCCGCCAGGGCATGGGCAGCATCGATACAGCCCATGCATCCGCGCAAGCGCCCGTTAGAGCGCAGGGTCACGAACGCCCCCGCGGGGTCAGCTAAGCGGCCTACGGCAGGGGGCAGATCGGGAAAACGCATGGAGGAGACAGTTTCTAAGATAGCCCGGCGTGCCCGTGCGAGGAGAGCGTGCCGGTCTTCGTCTGACAATGGGAGATCAGAGCGTGGGTGCATCCTGTGCTTTTCTGCGGCGTTCGAGCAGCCGCAGATGGCGCCTCTGTTTTACGCGGTCGTCCACGTGACTCCAGAACTTCGAAAAATATTGAACCGCTGAGGCGACCGCACTCATCACCACCAGCCAGACAAGAATGGTGCCCAGGGGACGTACCTCGCTATGTTTCGCTCCCAGGATCACCGCACAAACTGCGATCACTTGCAGCACCATTTTTGTCTTACCCAGCGCGGAGGCTGGAATCGTGAAACCCTCCGCGGAGGCGATATTGCGAAGTCCGAGGACGGTGATTTCGCGGCCTATGATGATGACCACCATCCAGCCGGGGACGAGCTGCATCTGCACAAGCGAAATAAACGCTGCGGAAATCAAGAGCTTGTCGGCAATAGGATCGAGCAGAATGCCCAAGGTGGTGACCTGTTCCCGGCGGCGCGCGTAGAATCCATCGGCCCAATCGGTGGCCGCCGCGAGTAATAAAATCAAGACGCCCCAGACGGCGAAATTCATGGGCACGCTCAGGAAGACTATGTTTGGCTGGCGCGTAAGCAGCACTACGACCAAAAGCGGTGTGAAAAAGATACGTAGAATAGTTAAGCTATTTGGAAGGTTCATGGAGCACCCAGGCCAAGCACATCCGTAGATGCGTCAACCTAGTCTGAATGCTACTTCACTATAGTCTGCCATCGCTCCGGCAGTCAACGATCCCAAGCGACCGGTAGTGCTCTAGAACAGCACCAAGCGACGCCGACCATTGCGGGAGGCTCGCTGTGGGGCTTGTGCTCAACCAAGTCCGATCGGGATGGATTTTGGGGATACCCGAATTGTACTCAAAGTGTTAATAGCCTCGTGAGAGGCGATAACCAGCTTAAAAGCCTGCAAAATCGCACTATTACGGACCTGTTAACATGCCGCGTTCTACAAAATTGGCCGAAACCTGTGGATTTTCGTGTGGAAATCGTACTTTACTGTCAAGTTAATGGCGCGGGAGGCCATACGTTGACGGGACCGCCCACGCAACCCAATTCCCATCTAAGTGCTAGATAACATGGAAGTTGAATGTGGGGAAGCAGGCTGCAGCGGTGTTCTTCAATGGAAAATTGCCCGCAAAACGGCCGGAGCCGATTTGCACAGAAGTACAGCAACGCACTGAAGTAATCGCTTAGGCTTTAATGGAATAGAAACAAAGCCAAGACGCTGCCCATTTACGACCCTTCCATCGGCGTCAGGCGCAGGCGGCGCACAAGTGACTCGGGGAGCTCGGCATCAATGACCATCTTCGAGTCGCGAAGCTCGCTATGTAGCACTCGCCCCAGGCCGTGCACCAGCGCCAATTTCCGGCCTTCGCTTAGAGGGACTGAAAAGCGCAGCCGCCTCATGGGATCAACGGTAATCATTTCATCGATGCGGCAAAACAGCTCGTCGAGGCCCGTTCCCTCGAGCGCGGAAACAAAGACATTCCCGTTGCTGGTGGACATGGCCTTTCGCGTCTCGGGATCCAAACGATCGATCTTGTTGAAGACGTGCAGGCGCGTGCGATCGCTCACCCCAAGTTGGGCCAGAACCTTGTCTACCTCGGCATCCTGTTCAGCGTGATGCGGGTTCGATATGTCCGTGACTTGGAGAATCAAGGCTGCCTGTTGCACTTCCTCCAGCGTAGCGCGGAATGCCGCCAGCAAACCCTTAGGGAGGTCGCGAATGAAGCCAACCGTATCGGAAACTAAAACCCGGCGATGCGAGGGAAGACGAACTGCGCGGACTGTGGGATCGAGCGTGGCAAACATTTTCGAGGAAACCAGCACATCGGCGCGGCTGAGGACGTTAAAAAGCGTCGATTTCCCGGCGTTGGTGTAACCGACCAGGGCAACGGTGCCAAGCGGGACAGACTGGCGCGCACTGCGGCGCAGAGCGCGCTGCCGCCGCAGCGTTTCAATTGCGGCGCCGATGCGCCGCACCCGGTCACGAATGCGGCGCCGGTCAGTTTCGAGTTTTTGCTCGCCGGGACCCCTGGTGCCGATGCCGCCGCCCAGGCGGGAAAGTTCGGGATCAGCCCCCGCTAATCTCGGCAGCAGATAGTTCAGCTGGGCCAATTCCACCTGCAACTGGCCTTCGCGGCTGCGCGCCTGACGAGCAAAAATATCCAAGATCAGTTGCGTGCGATCGATCACGCGGCGCTCCACGCCCCTCTCCAAATTACGCTGCTGCCCGGGAGTGAGCTCACGATCGAAGATAATCAGCGGTGCTCGCCGGGCTTGAGCTTCGGCCCGGATCTCCTCAAGTTTGCCGTGTCCGACTACGCTTGCGGGATCAATGGCCTCACGCATCTGAAGAATGCTTCCAGCCACAACGGCGCCGGCGCTTCGCGCCAATTCCGCGAGTTCCTGCAGCGACTCGCGGGCAGTCTCGTCAGAGGGATGGCCGGGGAGGTGAGGCGCGCGTTTCAGACCTAGTCCGACCAAAAGAGCCCGTTCCCGAACGTCTGTGTTCGTTGGAGTCTTCATGCACACAAAAACGATATGCGCGGATTGGATCCTAAAGAGTCCGATAGGGGAGCATGCATCGAGCTCGTGTCGTAAGTGCCCATTGCCTAATTATACCGCGTCGCGAGGGCCCCGATGCCCGGCGCTATCCTGAGATTGCCTCAGCAAAGGCGCTAGGAAACCGAGCGCTGCTGCAAGAGTCTCCGGTGCGTCACCAAAACCCGCGAACCACTGAACGCCCGATTCCCGACGAAACCAGGTGAGTTGACGTTTGGCGTAGCGACGAGTGGCCTGGGCGATGGCCCCCACCGTATTCGAGACGGGCTGGCCGGTCTTAGATTGGGCCAGAAGCTCGCGATAGCCGATAAATTCGAAGAGCTTCGCGGCCTTCGGCGCACCCTCGGCGACGAGAGCCGCCACTTCCTCGCTCCAGCCATGATCGAGCATAAGTTGGACGCGTCTCTCGATGCGCTCATAAAGCGCTTGGCGAGGAGGGTGGAGACCGATCTTCAAAGCGGCGTAGCCTTGCAAGGCCCGGCGGCCAGCTCGATGCAACTCACTCAGGGGTTGCCCCGCCAGCAGACACACCTCCACCGCACGCACGAGCTTCTGGCGATCATTTGGCGAGATGCGTTTGGCAGCGGCGGGATCGAGGCGACAAAGTATCTTGTGCAAGTGTATGCCGCCGCGCTTTGCGCCGGTTGCATTGAGCCTCGCACGCAACCGGTCCGAGCGCGAGGGCGCATCGGTCAGACCCTCCATGAGCGCGCGAAAATACAACCCGGTTCCGACGGTGAAAATCGGTAGACGATTGCGTTGACGCAAATCCGCGAGCACTTCGAGGGCAAGCTTGCGATACTCACCGGCACTAAAGACTTCCGTGGGTGGGACCAGATCGATCATGTGGTGAGCAATATGGCGGCGTTCGTCCGCCGACGGCTTCGCCGTACCGATATCACAACCTCGATACACCTGCGTGGAATCGCAGGCGATAACCTCTCCGCCCAATCTTCCAGCCAGGGCGACCGCCAGCGCCGATTTCCCCGAAGCCGTGGGCCCGAGGATGGCCACGAGGGGCAGCGTGGATAGCTGAATTGATATCGCCGAGGAATGCGCGGGAATTAGCAAACTGATCCAATCGGCTCCCAGTAACGAATTAGCAGATAAAGCAAAACAGCGCAGCGAGAAAAAACGAGCCCAGGGCCTGAGCTTCGCGTGGCTTCATTGCGCGGCACTCACAGGCAAATTGTACAAAAAGATGAAGCGCAACTCGATAAAGGGTCCGCTGAAGGCCGCAGGCAGAGGTTCAAAGGGAGAAGAAGCGCGGATCGCGGAGTATGCGGCGCGATCGAGCGGTTCCTTCCCTGAAGAGGACATCAACTGCGGCTCGGCGTCCGGGACGGCGCCGTTGGTCATAATTCGGAATTGCAGGACCACGCGGCCCTTCTCACCCAGGTACACCGATTCTGGCATCACGGAATACCAGTTGCGTTTGACGCTAGCAACCACGCGCGCCAGATAATCGTTGAAGTCGACTCCTTCGGTCGGCGTGAGCAACTGCACGGCGCCGTAACCCTCGCCCCCTCCTCCGCCGCCGCCCCCATAGCCCAGTGGACCGCCGCCGGGTATGCGTCCGCCGAACGCTTCCATCCCATTGTTGGAGCTTTGGCGCGACTGCTGCGCCGACTGTTCAAGCGTGCGCCCGGGCGAACTGACTTGCGGAAGAATGAGGCGATTGGGGGCCTGGGGTTGAGGCTGGGGCTTCGGCGCATCGACACGAGAATACGGCGGCGTCTGCGGTTGCGGCTTGGGCGCTACGGGGAGCTCTGGCGCCGGCTCGGCGGGCGTATCGCGTAGCACGCGGTCCGGCTCCTTTGGCGCAGGCACCGGTTGAGGAACAACCGGCGGCGCCATCTGGCGCAAGATACGTGGATCGATGCGCATTTGCGGGCTGCGCGGCGGCGGTGGCGTCGGCGGCAAACCGCGCACGTCCGGAGGCATATAGATGAAATTGAGTTGCTGCCGCGCCAGATCGATTTGCGATTGTGTAGGCGGATGATAGGGAAAGAGCTTGGTCTGCAGCAGAAGAAAACTGATGAACAGGATGTGAAAAGCGATCGAGCCGGAGCGGGCGATCCAGTTCCAATCTCGCGGTGGAGTTTCCACGGGTGCCACCATGAGATTGACGTCACCCGTGGTGAGAACGTCGGGTTTGAGAACTTCCGGCAGTTCGAAGGGGGAGACGAGCCCTTTTGGTTCGAGTTCGACCACGGGCAACGCCGGAGGCACGGTGACTCTGTAATCGAGCACGGTAACTGGCGCGTATTCGGGATGGACCATCGCAGGATCGAGTGGCATCGCCGGAGTATCTCGGGGAACGAGGACGCGCGAGGCGAGCACGTCCAGTGGCAGGTGCGCAGGAATGGAGCTGTGCGTTTGCAGTTCCGAGCGCGGCAGATTCGCGGCTACGACCGTGCGTTCATCGAGCAGAGTCGTCAGGCGGCGCGGAGGGGCCGCATCCGCTTTCTCGGTTGCGGGGCGCACGTCACGCGGAACTAGACTCCTTGAAATCATCAATTTGCTCGAGGGGGTGCAAAGGCACCCAATTGGACGCGCTGATTGTGCTCCAGGATGCCCGCCATAACCCTGTCGGCCAGTTCCAACGCGCGGCGGCCAGCGTGCGCATCGACAAGAGGGGCGGTGCGATGGCGTACTGCGTCAACAAACGCGCGCAGCTCCGCGGCCAGGGGCTCCTCCGGGCGCGTCGGGATCGGCACAAAATCGAATTGCGGCTCAGGAGCAGGCTGCCGGACGCGAATGCGCAGCGCATCCTGCCGGGCATAATCCAACGAAATATATTCGTGCTCCTGAAAGAAACGGAGCTTGCGCACGCGCTCGGTGGAAACGCGGCTGGCTGTTAAATTGGCCACGGCGCCGGAAGCGAACTCGAGACGCGCATGGGCGATATCAACTTTATCGGTGATGACCGGAATCCCGAGGGCATGAATCGACGTCACCGGCGAATCGGCGAGAGCGAGGAGGATATCCAGATCGTGGATCATGACGTCATACACCACATCGATGTCGAGGCTGCGCGGGCTGAACACCCCCAGACGATGTACTTCGAAGTATAGCGGCTCCTTGATTATCGGCAAGACCGCCACAAAAGCGGGATTAAATCGCTCCAGGTGGCCGATCTGCAATACGCGGGCGTACTGCCGTGAGGCGTCGACGAGCAGATCGGCCTCGGAAACCGTAGCCGCAATGGGCTTCTCCATCAACACATCAATCCCCTGCGCCAGCAGGCGACAACCGATGCGCGCGTGCTCGTTGGTGGGCACTGCGACGCTGACGGCGTCCACGCAGCCGCTCAAAGATTCAAGATCGCAGAGGCTGGTACCAAATTGATCGGCGACGCGCCGAGCGCGTTCGGAATCGGAGTCCACGACCCCAACGAGGTCCACGCCTTCGATCTGGCGATAGACGCGGGCGTGGTTACGTCCGAAATCGCCGACCCCTACCACTGCAACGCGAACAACTCGCTCAGTCATCCGGCTTTTGCTCCGGAAATATCGTTTGGGCGAGGAGGCGGGGCACCGGGCGCGCCACTGGGTTGTGCATCCGGCGCAACAGCCTCCATGGCGATGCCCGCTTCGTCGGCCGCCTCGATGAGCCGCGGGCGATCGAAAAGCAAAGTGCGGCAGGCATCGATGGCGAGCGCCGTCGCGTGCGAACGTCTCATTACTTCGACCGTTCGCAGTCCCACGACAGGAACATCGAAACGCATATCTTGACCGGGCTTGGCAACCTTTACGACCACCAGTGGTTTGCCGACCGTAAGCCGCGCCGCGCGTTCAATGGTCTCGTCGGTTCCTTCCATGGCTTCGACGGCCACACAAGCGCGGTCGCTGATAACCACCGTCTGGCCCAAATCGAGACCGGCAACGCGCCGGGCGATTTCCAGGCCGTACGCAATATCAGCCGATTCGCTCGAATCCGGAGCACGCCGAGTGAGAACGCCTGGGTCAGGCAATAGCGGTTTAAGAAAAGTTGTCGAATCGACGAGTTGAATGCCTTCCTCTTCGAGCATGTGAGCCACGGCGCCGATTAACGAATCGGTATTTTTTCTGGGCAAGGAAAAGATCAGTTTAGCCAGCTTCCAGTCGGGCCGAATCGAGCTAAAAATCTTGGCGTGCTTCACCTGGCCGGCCATGACGGCCCGCGTGACACCCTCCTGATGAAGCAAATCGAGGGCGCGGCTCAATTCTCCCAAGCTCACCCAATGCAGCCGCTGGGCAATCGCCTCCAGTTCCGGAGAAGCTTCCTCCCGCAGAGCAATCACAGCCATTTCGATGCCCTGACTCCTTGCGGCTTCGAGAACTAAAAAAGGGAACCGGCCATTCCCCGCAATCAAGCCCCATTTCCCGGGAAGGGTTGCGCTTGGCGGGAACATATTTCCTTCGGAAGCTTCAGCCACTACTTGGTTACACCACGCTCGCTGGATTCCATGAAACGCATCAGTTCGGCCACATCCGCGGAGCCGTCGAGCGTGAGCCGCATCTGTTCGAGGGCCTGGCTGGTATTGAGCTTCGAAGTCAAAAGCAGACGATAGGCGCTTTCAATGGCGCGGATGCGTTGCGGGGCAAAGCCGCGGCGTTCCAGTCCGACGCTATTGACGCCAAAACACCGCGTCTGTCGCTTCGTGACGACCAGCGAGAAGGGCAGAACGTCTTGCGTAATCACGGTCGAAGCGCCGATATAAGCACAGCGGCCGATGCGGCAGAATTGATGCACGGGAGAAAATGCGCCGATGGTGGAGTAGTCCTCGACCGTCACGTGGCCGGCCAGAGTGGCGCCATTGGCAAAAATCGTGTGATCGCCGATCACGCAATCGTGGGCCACATGTGCCGAAGCCATGAAGAGATTATCGCTTCCAATGCGAGTCACCCCCCCGCCTTGAATGGTTCCGCGGCTCACCGTAACGCACTCGCGGAAGACGTTGCGATCGCCGATCTCCAGGTGCGTGCGCTCGCCCGCATACTTCAGATCTTGCGGATCGCCGCCAATTCTGCAAAACGGATGCAACACGTTGCCGCGGCCCAGGCGCGCCGGACCATTCACTACAGCGTGAGGATGAAGAACACAATCCTCGCCCAGCTGGACGTCGTCGCCCACGACTGCATACGCCCCGATGCAGACACCAGCGGCCAATCGCGCGCCCGACGCAACTACCGCGCGGGAGTCGATTTCGGCTGGAGCTGCGGTGCGATCTAGAGTTTCGCTCATTCTCGATGTCCGGCCACGCCGGCCGGCTGGGCGGCCGTCGGCGCTTCCACCGGATCGCGGTCCACCATTTTGCACATCAGCGTCGCCTCTGCCGCGAGCTCGCTATTGACACTCGCTGTCCCGCGCAGTTTGCAGAAATTCCCGCGCCAGGAAACCACCGCAACTTCGAGCCGCAACTGCTCCCCCGGAACCACGGGCCGGCGAAAGCGCGCATCGTCAACGGCCACGAAGTAGAGCAATTTATTCTCACGCTCGGGAACCTCTTGCAAGAGCAGCAAACCGCCGGTCTGGGCCAGGGCTTCGATGATCAAAACCCCCGGCAGGATGGGTTTGCCGGGGAAGTGGCCTTGAAAAAAACTCTCGTTGATGCTGACGTTTTTCACGCCGACAATGCGCTTGAATCGCTCCATTTCCAGGATGGCGTCGACCATCAGGAATGGATAGCGATGGGGCAGGATCTTCTGGATGCCGTTGGTGTCCAGAATCATCGAAGTTCCTAAACTCCGGCGAGAGGCCGCGCGACACACACAATCCGGTCAAGGCATTATAAGCGAAAGCAGGAAGGCGCGGGAGCCGCGTTGCCGCAGGAGAGTGTGGCTGTTAGGATACGCGCGCCATGCTCTCAGCCGAAAACTTGCCGGAAATCCTGGGGTTTTTGCAAAGCCGCGAGACGGCCATGGCGCATTTACTCAAACGCTGCGTGCTTTGCGAATCGCCGACGGATTCGAAGCCCGCCGTTGACTACTTCGGGTGCATGCTAGCGACGGAATGGAAGATGCGCGGAGCGAAAGTCGAATTTCTTCCAAGAAAGGACGCAGGCAATCACCTGCGGATCATCTGGCTCCCAAATCCTGCACGTCGGGCGGGGATTCGGGCTCGGGCCGGTCAAATTCTGGTCCTCGGACACTTGGACACCGTGTACGAAGTTGGGACGATCAAGAAGATGCCCTTTCGCGTGACGCAGGGGCGGGCGTTCGGTCCGGGCGTCTTGGACATGAAGGGTGGACTCGTCATCGCCGTCTTTGCCGTCGACGCTCTCGCACATGCCGGCTGGCTGCCAGATCGCCGTATTGTTTTTCTGTGGACTTCGGACGAGGAGACCGGGAGCAAAACCTCACGCGCGGTAATCGAACACGAAGCGCGCCGCAGCGCGGCGGTGCTCGTTCTCGAGCCCGCAAACGGACCCGAGGGGCAACTCAAAACGCGGCGCAAGGCGACGGGAACCGCCGAACTCGTCATCTCCGGCCGCGGCGCGCATGCTGGCCTCGACCCAGGGGCCGGTGTCAACGCGGTGCACGAACTGGCATTGCAAGCGGCGCGGTTGATGCGTCTGAATAATCATCGTCGCGGAATCAGTGTGAACCCAACCATCGCGCAAGGAGGCACGCGTAGCAACGTGATCCCAGCGGAAGCTCGCCTCACAATCGACTTGCGCGCCGAAACTCTCGCGGACATGCGCCGGATCGAACGCAAGCTGATGGCGTTGCGGCCGATCCTGCCGGGCGCGCACCTATCCGTGCAGGGTGGATTTTCGCGTCCGCCCCTCGAACGCCATGCCAGCGCGGCACTTTTCTCTAAAGCGAGGGAATTGGCGCAGGGATTGGGATTTTCCGTTGGCGAAAGCTTGGCCGGAGGCGGTTCCGACGGCAACTTCACCGCGGCGCTCGGCGTGCCCACGCTCGATGGCTTGGGAGTGGTCGGCGAGGGCCCCCACAGCCCTGACGAACAGGTGATCCTCTCGGCTCTGTCGCAGCGCGCAGCCCTTCTGGCCGCCCTTCTTGCGACCCTATAACCGGCCGGGCGCTTAGTTAGGATGAAAAATGAAGGATGCTTAGCTGCTAGCGCAAGACCGCAGAGCGAGTCAGAGATTTACTTCGACGCAATCTAGCGGAGTTTGTGGAGATAGTCGGCGGCGGCGGCGTTCAGGTCCGCGTAGGTCAAGTGCAGTGTGGCGCGGACAGCATTTTCGGGCGAAGCGCCTTCGTCGAGGCGGTCGAGGATTCGTTCCAAATCCCCCGGGCTGGTGGTCTCGATCGTCTCAATAACCGCAAGCGACCACTCATAAGCGATCCGCGCGAAGCCCGATTGCAGATTCGTCCAGAAGGGCTCGAGAACAGTAAGAGAGGGCTCTTCGTGCCGGTCATACATGCCGAGAAGCTCCGCGGCTGCTCTGTTGTCTGTGCGCGTTCCTTCCATCCATTGTGCCGTGCCTTCCTGCAGCCAGGTGGGGCAGTGGCCGTGCGTTTTCTCGTTGACAAAGCTATGCGTTAATTCGTGCTTGAGAACACGCGCAAGCCCAGGCGCCACTCGGTCAAGTCCCTGCACAGGCACGCGAATCCGGCCATCGTTCAGCGCTCCGGCCCAACTTGGCGCGCGGGTAATGTCCTGAAAGAGCTGATTGGTGTAAAGCGTAACGGAAATAGGCTTTCTCGGCGTGTAATTCAGCGCGGCGGAAATGTCCTCAAAATCGCCTTCTAATGCGCGCAGAACGTCCCGAGCCAGCTCGGGCGCCGCCTCGCCGTAATAGTGCAAATCGAAATGCGCGCTGCGGCCTTCGCGAAAGCTATTCTCGACGTCGAGATCGCGCTGTGCCTTCTCCAATGCGCGCGCCACGTCGGGATCGGGATGCTCCTGCTGGGAACGCTTCCATTTTGCCACGGCATCCGGCAAGCGATTCAGGCCAAAATCCGCCCATCCCGCCAGCCTTTCAATGTCGGCGGAATCCGGGTCGCTGCGGCGCCCTTTTTCGAGCAAGTCCTGGGCAGTTTGGTATTCACCTCGACGCAGATGTAGATAGGCGACGTTCAGAAGCAGCGGAATCTGGTCGGGCGCGAAAGTGAGCGCGCGGTCGGCATGCTGCAGGGCCGCGCCAAGATTATTTCGGTCAAGCTCAAAACGGCTGGCCGCGGATTCCGTTTCTGCAGCTCGAGCACGCGCGTCGGCGGCTCCCGTCGAGGCTCTTGCGTCAATCTGCGCCAGAGCGCGCTCGTCTATGGCGCCGTTCCGCAGGATCGATTGCAATGCCGACGCGCCATCGCTAGAGGAGGGCGGGGCCATTTGCAATTCCGCCGCGGCAGAATTCAAACTCCGCTGGGGAGCGATCGGAGGAACACCGCTCACGATGTGGTCAACCAGCGATTCGGGCACGCTCATGGTACCCGCCGTTGTCTCGAAGGTTACTTTGCCATTCTGCCTGATGGGGTTAATACCCTGAATTTGGCGGCCATTCTTGAGGTATATCGTATCGCCACGAGCGAAGAGAGGACACAGCGAAGCCACAAAGAGGAACCCCATCCAAATTGGCTTAAGTGCCATATTCACGGAGCCTCGAGAAGAGCGTTGCTAATCCACAGTAAGAATAAGATTCGTATGTGTCAATTGTACGAGCGTAGGTCTGTCTCCAGCGGGTACATGCGCCACCTCCAGCCGGTTCACGGCGAACCGACACCCGAGCGTGGCCACCCAAAATGTTAGCTTCCCAGCCCGCGCGTGGGCCATGACCGCTCTGCGCTGGGTTACAATAACAGCTTTAGATTGGGGTCGCACTGCCGCGGCCAAGGGACTATCGTGATCCATCGCTACATATTCCACAACGGGCACGTCGTGCCCGTTGAGCAGGCGCGCCTTTCGCCCGGCCAAGCCGGGCTGCTCAACGGTTGGGGGCTCTTCACTACCTTACGTGTTTTTCGCGCTGAGCCCTTCGCATTTGAGCGCCACTGGAAGAGACTTCAAAAAGACGCGGCTCGTACGCGCATGCCCCTTCCCTTCGATCCCGCCGAGGTGCGTTCCTGTTTGCGCGAACTGATTCAGCGAAACGATGTGCGGGAAGGCACGGCGAGAATTTACGCCGTCTACAATAAGGTGGGATTCTGGCACAGCAGCGAGGAACTGCCGGAAGTGGATCTGCTGCTCTGCACCGCGGGGCTCCCGTCGTATCGCGAACCGGTCCGCCTGAGTCTCTGCCAACAAAGCCGTCATGCGGCGTCGCCCCTGGCCGGAACTAAGGTTACGTCGTGGATCTTCAACGTCTGGACTTTGCAAGGCGCCCAGCAACGCGGCTACGATGAAGCCCTGCTGCTCAACGAGCGCGGCGAAATAGCCGAATGCACGGCTGCCAATATCTTCTGCGCCCACGGTGGGCGAGTCTTCACGCCGCCTCTTTCTTCCGGTTGCCTGGAAGGCGTCACGCGGGGCATCTTGCTGGACATTGCTCCGGCAACGGGCTTTCCCGTGGAAGAGAAAACGCTGCGGCCCGAAGAGTTATTCGGCGCCGATGAGGTATTCATTACTTCCACCAATCGCAGCCTGCTGGGAGTCTCCGAGGTCGAAGGCCATAAATTCGCCGGCGCTCCCGGCCCCATCACCCAGCGGCTCGAGCAAGCCTTCAGCAATCACATGATCGATTATGTGAGCCGCATGACCACCCCGCAGCTGCAAAACTCTAGAAAGCTTTAACGCCTAGCGCAACTTCATCCTGGAAGCCGGTTTTCACCTGAAGGCAGCAGGTTTATAGTGCGAGTGAACCAAATTCTTTCGGGCTGCAGATTCGTGACCTGGTACTGGCACCGCCTCTTTCCAAAAGTACGCGCCGTATTCGCGGCCATCGTATTGCTATCTGCAGGCTTGCCGCTGGAGTCCGGACGCGAGCCTCTCGCGCAAGCCGATTATCAGGCTCTTGGGCCAGCCCGCGATTCTCAAAATCGCGCTGAGGGCGCGCCCCAGGCGCTCGACGCTTCCTTGAAAGGCAAGCTGCCCATTTCCGAGTTAACCGAAAACGAAGCCATCTTGCACGCACTGAACCGGCTGGGTTATGGCCCGCGTCCGGGAGATCTGGAGCGCGTCAAACGCATCGGACTCGAGCACTGGATCGAGCGCCAGCTTCACCCCGAAAAAATTGCCGAACCCGCGTTCGAAGCCCGTCTGGGGCAACTGCCTGCGGCAGATCTTAATTCGCAAGCGCTGCTCGCCACGTATCCGCAGCCTGAGATCGTCGCCAAGCGCCTGGGAATCAGTGTCGAAGAGTATCGCAAGCAGATGGACGCCGAGGCCCATCCTCCGCAGGGTGTGCGTCCCAAGTCGAGCAAACTGCCGCAGGAAGTGCTGAGTCAACTCCAGCAGGCCAAAACGTTGCGCGCCATTTATAGCGAACGTCAGTTGCAGGGGCAATTGGCCGATTTCTGGTTCAATCACTTTAACGTCTTCGCCAACAAGGACCTCGATCTCTGGCTGCTGGCCTCTTACGAACGGGACGTCATTCGGCCGCGCGTCTTGGGCCGATTTCGCGACTTGCTCGGGGCCACCGCCAAGAGTCCGGCCATGCTTTTTTATTTAGACAATTACCTCAGCGCGGATCCACAGGCCGCCCAGCGGCTCAAAACGCATCCCGAAAAACTTCGAGGTCGCCAGAATGCTCAACTTCCTCCCGTAGGCAAGCGCGGTCTCAATGAGAATTACGGGCGAGAACTGATGGAGTTGCACACGCTGGGAGTTGAGGGCGGCTATACACAGCAGGACGTGATTGAAGTGGCTCGCTGTTTCACAGGCTGGACCATCCGCAATTCCCGAACCAAGCCGGAATTTGCTTTTGACGACCGCGTCCACGATCCCCAACCTAAGCGCGTGCTGGGCAAGAAAATTCATGCCGGCGGAATCAGAGATGGCGAGCAGGTGCTCGATCTGCTGGCGCGCGATCCACACACCGCGCATCACCTCGCGCTCGAACTTGCCCAACATTTCCTTTCCGACGATCCCCCCGACGCGCCGGTCGATCGCATGGCCGCAGCGGGAGGCGATCTGCGCGAGGTGATGCGCGCGATGATCTACTCGCCGGAATTCTGGTCCAGGGCCGCCTACCGGGCGAAGATCAAGACGCCTTTTGAATTGGTGGTTTCGGCGGCGCGCACCCTGGGCGCTGACGTTGATACCGCGCTGCCCCTGGTCAATTGGGTCACGCGCATCGGCGAGCCGCTTTATCAATGCTTGCCGCCAACCGGCTATTCGGACAGAGCGTCGGCGTGGGTGAATAGCGGAGCGCTGCTAAACCGCCTGAACTTCGCCCTGGCGCTAGCCGGCAACCGCGTCCCAGGAAGCCAGGTGCAAATAGCGCCTCTGCTCGGCGCCGAAGCTGAAACAGATCCCTACCAGGCGTTCGAGCGCGCCGTCAACGTGTTCCTGGCCGGCCAAATCTCTGACAGCACGCGCTCGACTCTGGAGAGGCAATCTGCCGATCCGCAGATTGTGCAAATCAAATCGAGCGCGACAACGCAGGTCAATCTCGGCACGATCACCGGACTGGTGCTGGGAGCTCCCGAATTTCAGCAACGATAAACGATAAGAAGAGGGCAGGCTGAAGGCTGCCCTGAAAGGTTTGTGCAGTTGTGGTGGCTTCTTGGGCTTAGTGCCTGTCGTAATTCATCGCCAGGTGCAATTCCTTCAACGCCTGATCGAGGTGCTCGACGGCCTTGGCGCGGTGTCCGCCGAAATCGTGGTCGGCATAATCCTGGAGATCGTGCCGGGCGCGCTCGATCTTCTCAATCGATTCCCGAATAACCGGATGTCGCGCATGTTCCTGCGGCGCGGGTTGCGGCTGCGGTCCCGCAGAGACAAGCACCGGAGCGGCCAGCACTCCCGCCAAGAGTATTGCACCGAACGCCTTTAGAACGTTGTCGCGCATTGTGCCTCCCTGGTGAATTTGGATACCCGCATTTGAGCCACGACCGATTTTCGCACCGCCCCATAGAACCCTCGTCTCTAGAAAAGGCTCCGGTTGCCTTTTCTCATAGCTGTCCCCGAGGACAGCTGTTGCGCTGCGTCTGTAAGCAAACCTTTGATAAAATGCGCTGCTAGTTCTCTCCAAAGGCCCTGACCTGTTCGCTAAATTCGCCATCCAGCGGAAAGGAAGGAATCAGCCCCGTGGCAAACGAAAAAAAGCAAACGTTTGAGAATCACGTTAGAGTCGTTCCGGCCTACCACATGTACGTTTTCGGTGTTTTCTTGATCAATTTCATCTGGCGTCTCGTTCAGTTAAAAGACGGAATCACTTTCGCTTCCATCATGAACATCCTTCTGGCCTCCGCGTTTGTGATTCTTTTCTTTTACGCGCGGAGTTTCTCAGTTACGGTGCAAGACCGAGTGATACGCCTGGAGATGCGCCTCCGCCTGGAGCGGCTGTTGCCGCCGGATCTGCGCTCGCGAATCCCGGAGTTCACCACGCCGCAACTGATTTCTCTGCGCTTTGCGGGAGACGAAGAGCTGCCAGCCCTTGCGCGGCAGGTGCTGGATGAAAAGCTGAGCGACCGCAAATCCATCAAGCGGCGAATCAAAAATTGGCAGGCTGACTTTTTGCGTGCTTAGCGAAAACCACAGAGGAACGGCCTAAAACCTAAAAGAAGAGCGCCACCAGGCCCACGAGCGCCAACGCTGCCAGCAAGACGAGCGCCTCCGAGCCGGTTCGTCGATCGCCAAAACCAAACGCATAGAGTCCTTTCATCAGGTTATTACTCGACGCGGCGATAGCGATGGCGTGTCCTGCCAACATCGAAGGCTGACCCGATTGCGTCATACCCAGAACAAAGGGATCGACATCCACCGTACCCGTGATCGCAGCCAAGCCGTAGATCCCGCCTCGCCCGAAGTGGGCGGCCACATAATGCGAGGCTGCCAGGAGGGCCACGAACATGAGCGCAAATAGAAACGCAGCCGATAGCTCCAGGGGGTTCTTGATCCGCAAGTTTTCCCGGTTTGCCCTGCTAGCGGAGGATGGCACACGCGCCCAGTACCACCCAAAAACTAGACCGGCTATTGCAGCAATCAGAAACGGCCATAAAAGACTCGCCGCCAGCCCCCCATTAAACAGAGCGAGCAAAACCAACAAGCGTACGTACATGGTTCCCGAAGACATCAGCATGCTGCCCGCGAACAGGTGCGGCGAACGCACTTCCCGCGCGCGCTTGGCCAAAATCACCGTGGTCACGGTGGAAGAATAGACGCCGCCCAACACCGCAGAGAGAAATACGCTCTCCCGTCCTTGACTCGCCTTCTGCAGCAAATAGCTGCCGTAAGAGACGCCGCTCGCGGCCACCACAATCAGCCACGCCTTGAACGGATTGAAGCCAAAGGAGCCGAACGTGCGGTTAGGAACGATAGGCAGAATGACCGCTGTCAGCAGCAGGAATTTCGTGAACGCCAGGATTTCTTCCCCGGGCAAGCGACGCGACAAATTTTCGAGCGCCGCCTTCAGCTCGAGCAAAAGGATGCTCGTAACAGCGATGGTCGTGGCTATCCAGAATTGGCCGTGCGAAACGAGCACGCCGACGAGATAGGTCGCCAGCCCGGACATCTCCGTCGTGACTCCGGCGTTTTGGTACGCGGCGAGCTTGTGCTGATAAGAGAGCCACAAAAACCCGCCAATCACGCCAAACCCTAGCGTCGGCGGGATCAAATTCTCGCCGGAAACCAGGCTTAAGGCGTAGCCGATGAGTCCCACCAGCGGAAAAGTCCGGACACCGCCAAAAGCATATCCCTCCGGGCCTTTGGATCCGGCATGATGTTCTTCTCGTTCGAGGCCGACTAGAAAAGAAAGGAACAGAACCAGTACGAACTTGAGGCCCTCAGTTGGCAGCAAGCCTGTCAGCCAAGCCGGCAAGCCAAGCCTCCATCGCGCAGCACTAAACTAAACATGAATTCTGGAAAGGCTCCGTGCCGGCTGTCGCTGTCGCTCGGGCATCATCGGATCCATTTCAGCGTCGGCAGAGCAAGAGCGCGCCCGCCGAATCAATGTGTCCGGCAGGCCGCGATGCCGTGCTTCAAAAAATAACGCTGGTGATATTCCTCGGCACGCCAGAAATCGGTCGCCGGAACGATTTGTGTCACGATCTTGCGAGGGAAGCGGCCCGCCCGGTCGAGTTCGTCTTTCACCTTCTGTGCCGTGCGTTCCTGCTCGGCATCGTGAAAGAAAATGACGGAACGGTACTGCTTGCCATAGTCAGGCCCCTGGCGGTTCAGAGTCGTGGGGTCGTGGATGTCGAAGAAAACGCGTAGTAGCCCCTCGTAAGAAATTTGCATGTGATCGTAATGGAGTTGCACGACCTCGGCATGACCTGTGCGATCGGTGCACACGTCTTCATAGGTGGGACTGGCGAGCGTGCCGCCCATATAACCGACGGCCGCATCGGTTACGCCCTCTACTTGCCGGAAAGCGCTCTCCACGCCCCAAAAGCATCCCGCGCCGAATGTCGCTTTGGCCATGGTCCCTCCCCTGCTCCCGGGTGATTCATGTTGCCACAGCCGTCCAACCCGCACAATTGCCGGACTGTCTGTGCAGTCCAGTTCTCGGGAACGGCTTTGAACCTGTTAACCTGCGGGTGCCGCCAGGCGTCATAAGGCTGAAGAAAGTGAGCGCGCTAATCCCGAGCGCGCTTGGAGTAGTTCATAAAATACGCGAAGATCCTGACCCTCTTAGCCATCGCAGCCGCAATTGGCACGCTTCCAGTCCAAGCCCAAACCGGCGGTTTCGACCGCACCATGCAGGTTTCCGGCGCTGTGAATCTCGACGTCAGTTCTGGCTCCGGAAGCATCACCGTGCGCACCGGCGCAAACGATAGCGTTCACGTGGTGGCCATCGACTCGGTTAAGAGCCTGAACGCAAAAACTGGGAGCGGCGATATCCACGCGACGCATGTAGCGGGCGCGATCGTTGCCAGCACTGGCAGCGGCCGCAGGCAACGCTCTGATCGATGCCGCCTCGGGTGAGGTCACGCTCCGGGGTGTCAAAGGCGCGCTTAGGGTCGAAACCGCCAGCGGCGAAATTCGCGTGGAAGGCGAGCCCAAAGCCGATTGGCATATCGGCACTGCTTCCGGGAGCATTGGCCTGAAGCTTCCGTCGCAGGCTTCCTTCAATCTCGACGCTAGAACAATCGCGGGCACCTGAGAACGGACCGCGCCATTACGGTTGAGGGCCTCATCTCCGGCCGTCAGCTCCATGGCAGGGTTGGCAACGGCGGCGCGCTGCTCGAGGCGCACACCTCCTCGGGCGATATCGAAATCGATTAGCTCTCACTAGACGCCCGCGAATCCACTTGGCTCCTACAATCATTTGGGCATCAGACCCCCAGGATGTATGATTCTCACTCGATCCAAAGAACATCGAGTCCCCGTCGTACGTGGTCGCATCGGAATTACGGATGCTGACGCCTTTCCGGCCGAGGGTGCATAAGTCTAATTAGCCATTTGGAGCAAAGATGCGCAAGCAGGTCGGCCTCTTGGCCGTTATTTTTGTCCTCGGCTCGGGGTGCCTTGTCCCGGCCAAGGCGCAGAAGCGTCGCAGTTTGCCGCCGCGGCTTTTGACAGCCAATCGAGTCTATTTCGAGAATCAGACCGGCTTCGCGGCCGTCGGCGGCGATGCAATCCGCGAGCTGGAAAGATGGGGCCGCTTCCAAGTAGTCCGAAGCCGTGACCAGGCGGAACTGCTGTTTGTGCTTTCGTCGAAAGTTGAATCTGAAGGCACTGCCAATCCCACCGAGGACAGACGGTTTGGACCCGATTTGTCCTTTCATTTTCGCTATCGGCCAGCCAATGCCTACCTCACCGTGGACGATGCAGTTACCGGAGAAAGATTGTGGAGTGGCTCGCACGCTTGGGGCGGTCTACTGACCGGCTTCAACAGCGCCGGCCGCCGTCTGGTCCATAGGCTCCGCAAGCAGGTCGAGCGCTAAGCCAGCGAAGGCGTGCCGATTTCATTTCGCTCCTTCGAGACTATTCTGCGCAGCAGTCTCCTCGGGCGCCATCAACAGGGCTCGCTGACGACGCCAACTGCGACGGAGCCAGACTCGTATCCGTTGGTCTGGCTATTAATCATTCGTGAACGCAACAGAGGGCTCTGATTGACCCCGCATACAGGCGTAGGAAAATTAATATTAGCCAAAACGGAACAGCCGCTAAGTCTCAATTTTTTCCCAATTTGGCGGCATTCTCCCAATTCCTCTGAGCGCGAGGGCTGAGGGCAAGGACGAAAATGAACCGAATTTCCATCGGTGCCAGACTGGCCGTCGCTTTTAGTCTTGTCCTCTCGATTCTTATTGGTGTCGGTTGGTCAGGGCTCAACCGCATGGCGCGAATCAACGCCGACCTCAACGACATCAATTACCGACGCTGGGCTAAGGTTCAATTGGCGCAACAGGCCACCACCTATTCCAATTTGAACAATCGGCTCCTGCAAGGAGCGATTCTCTCCGGACGGCAGGAGGAGGTCGCGTCTCTTCTGAACCAGCGGGACCTCAACGTCCAGCACATCACGGACATCTTCCAGACATTGAGTAAGGGAATTGAATCCGCGACGGAAAGAGAGCTCTTGCAGCAACTCGATCAGCAGAGGGCCGCCACGGCAGATGGCATCGCCCGCATAACCGACCTGCTGAAGGCAGGTAAATTCCAGCAAGCAAGAGTAACGATGGCGAGCGATGTGATTCTTCAAATCGATGCTCTGCATGACGCTTGGAATGCTTTCACGCGGTTCGAAGAGCTCCAGATGCAGCAGGCTCGCGATCAAAGCCAGGCAAACTACGCCAAAGCCCGCCGCCTCACCACTTGGTTGATCCTGTTTGCGTTCCTGGCCGCTGCGGCCATTGGCACCTTTGTGACACGTACCATGGTGCGAGAAGTGGAACAACGCGAGCGCACCAAGCGGGAGGCTCGCAAGCTCAGCGATGATTTGGAAAAGAAGGTAGCCGAGCGCACCGAGGAACTGGCGCGGGCCATTCGGCACCTCGAAAGCGAAGCGACCGAGCGAAGGCGCAAGGAGGAGGATCTTCGGCGCTTGGCGGCAATTGTGGAGTGTTCCGAAGACGCCATCATCGCCGCCGACCTTGACGGCAAGATCACCGACTGGAACGCGGGGGCGGAGAAAATGTTCGGCTACTCTCGGGCGGAGGCGGCCGGGATGCCCGTTTCGATCATCGCTCCGGCAGAGCGACGACGCGAGCATTTAGATATTCTGGCCAGGATTCGTAAAGGCGCTGGGATCATGAATCAGGAGACCGTGCGCATCAAGCAGGATGGCAAACCTGTGCACGTTTCGCTCACAGTTTCGCCGATACGAAATCAAGCCGGACGCCTCACCGGCTCCGCTGCCATCGTGCGGGATATTACCGAACGGATTGAGATGGAGGCGGCACTGCGCCGATCCGAGACGAATTTCCGCTCGGTTATCGAGAACTCTCCTTACGGCGCTCTTCGAACCTTGCCTGACGGCCGGATCCTGCTTGCCAATCCTGCAGCGATCAGGATGCTCGGCTATACCTTCGAAAGCGACGTTCTCAGCCTGAATATGGCCACGGACATCTATCGAAATCATGCCGATCGCGCGCGACTCATCGAACAATCACGCCATGCCGAGTATCTCAAAGACCTCGAGGTGGAGTGGAAACACAGAAACGGATCGCCAATCATGGTGCGTTTCAGCAGTCATATCGTGAAAAATCAATCCGGCGAGATAGACCATTTCGATCTGATGGTGCAGGACATCACCAAGCAACGCAACCTCGAGGATCAGTTGCGGCAAGCGCAAAAGATGGAAGCGATCGGACGGCTGGCCGGCGGCGTGGCCCACGACTTCAACAATCTGCTTGGAGTCATCATCGGTTATAGCGAGTTGGCTCTAGACCAAATCGAGCCTGGGAGTGCCGTGCGCGGTCAAGTGGAGCAGATCCGCAAAGCAGGCGAACGGGCCAGCGCCCTCACCCGCCAACTCCTGGCGTTTAGCCGGCAGCAAGTGCTCGACACCAAGACGCTCAATGTTAATGGCATCATTTCCGATATGGCCCAGATGCTCCTCCGCTTGATCGGCGAGGATATTGAACTGCAAACCAAACTGGACTCGGAGCTGCATGCTATCCGGGGCGATCAAGGACAGATCGAGCAGGTCATCCTGAATCTCGCGGTCAACGCACGCGACGCCATGCCCCACGGCGGCAAGTTGATGATCGAAACGCGCAATGTGAGGGTGGAGGAGGAAGAGCCCCACCGGCACACGCCCATGACGCCCGGCGATTACATCCTGTTGACCATCTCCGATACGGGCGTGGGGATGGACGCCGAAACGCAAGCTCACATCTTCGAGCCCTTCTTCACAACCAAAGCTCAGGGAAAGGGTACAGGCCTGGGTCTAGCCACCGTTTATGGTGTGGTGAAGCAAAGTGGAGGCTACATTTGGGTGTACAGCGAGCCCGGAGTAGGCGCGACATTCAAGCTATACCTACCGCGGGTGCTCGACGAGTCTCAAGCCAGCCGACCTCCCGATATGGGCAATTCTCACCAAGCCACAGCGACGGTTTTGGTCGTTGAGGACGAGGCATCCCTTAGAACTTTTACCTGCACGTTACTGAAGAACAGTGGTTACACAGTGCTGGAGGCGGGGGACGGCGACGAAGCCCTCACTTTGGCGGGGCAATACAAGCCGCCTATCCATCTTCTACTGACGGACATGATCATGCCCGGTATGAATGGACCGGCTGTGGCGGGAAAGCTTGCTTCGTTGCACCCCGAAGCCAAGGTGCTGTTCATGTCCGGTTACACGGGGTTCGTGAGCCGGGGGCTGATCGATCCTCACGCTGTTCTGGTGTCGAAGCCGTTTACCCGCGAGGAATTGCTCCGCAAAATCGAGCAGGTATTGGGCCAGCGCACGACCGCCCCTACAAATGGGAGCACGGTGCGTGTCTGAATAAGGCCCTTTCGCGAGCAACTCAAAAAAACGCCTTTCGTTGCTTTCGTTGGAACTCCTCTATCCGAAACGGCAGGGAAGGGCTAAACTTCGGCAGGCGCCGCTGGAGGTGCGACCTTAATCTTTCCTTCAGCTTCGCCCACACAAACTTCCATCCCGCTGCTAAAGGGAGTTTCATATGCTACAGGAAGTTTCGCGGAATAAATGGCAGAGGGTCCTGCCGACCGTGATCGGGGCGGTAGTAGTCGCTGGCGTGTTTGGCTTTCCAGCGGGACGAGATCTTCTGGGACGTTTTTTCCGATCGCTGCGTATGCAAAAGGTGCAGGCGGTGAACGTAAATCTCTCCGCTTTCGCCGACCCGAACGCGAATCCCGCGTTACACCAAATGATCGCACAGATGATTTCCGATGAGGTCGGGGTGGCCGCCAACGAGCCGGACCAGTCGGTGGCGGATGCAACTGCCGCGGCGCAGTTGAGCGGCTTTGACGTATCCGTGGTGGCTGGGCGAAAGGACCCGCCCAAATTCGTGGTTACAGGCCGTCACGCCTTTGATATGACTCTGAATCGTGGCCGCCTGCAAACAGTGTTCAATCAGGCGGGACATCCGGAAATTTCCGTTCCGCCGGCGCTAGATGGCGCGCCGCTTAAAGTGGAGATTCCCAGGGCTGTAGAAATACAGTACGGGCATTGCCCAACCCCGGCCAGCGCCAGCCAGACCCTGGCAAACAACCTCAGTGGGCCAACTCCCTCCTCCACGGAATACAGCGATTGCCTGCGCTTGAGAGAAGGGCCCAACCCTATCGTTAACGTTCCACAGGGAGTGGATGTCGAGAAATTGGCGGAAATCGGACTCGAAACGGCGGGCATGAATGCGGGTCAAGCTCGAGACTTTCTGCAAACGGTTAGCTGGCAATCCACGCTGGTCATGGCAGTACCCCGCTTTCTTCGTTCCTATGAAGCGGTGCGAGTGGCCGGTGCAAAAGGCACACTCCTAAGCATGCCCGGAAGACGCGGACCGGGCTATGCACTGATCTGGGCGAAAGATGGGAGAGGCTATTTGCTCACGGGTTTTGGAGACTCCAGCCATGCCTTGGAGTTAGCGGACTCGGTGAAATGAGAACCGTGGCCTAGAGGAAACGCCCTGAGCCAGCCAAAGAGCTTTGCCATCGAGGCGCGGAATCTGCGCAAGGTGTTCGGCGACAAGATCGCTGTTCGGAACTTGTCGCTAAGCGTGCCCCGCGGCGAAATCTTCGGGTTCCTTGGTCCGAACGGAGCCGGCAAAAGCACGTCCATAAAAATGCTCCTGGGGCTGGTGAGCCCAAGCGGCGGCGAGGCCTTCGTTCTCGGAGTGCCTTCCGGCGAGGTAGAAATTCGTCGCAAAGTCGGATTTCTACCGGAGGATTTCCGCTTCTATCAGTGGCTCACCGCCACTGAGCTTCTCGAATTTCATGGTCGCCTCTGCGGCATGGATGCAGGGCGGCTGCGCGAGCGCGTCCCTTATCTCCTGGATCTCGTCGGGCTCGCTCCGCATCGCGGCAAGCGCTTGCAGGGTTTTTCCAAGGGTATGCTCCAGCGCATCGGCCTGGCCCAGGCGCTCATCCACGATCCGGAAGTCATTTTCCTGGACGAACCTACCTCGGGTCTTGACCCCATGGGCCGGCGGCTGGTCCGCGATATCATCCGCGCGCAGCGTGACCGCGGCGCAACGGTCTTCCTGAATTCGCACCTGTTGAGCGAAATCGAAGTCACCTGCGATCAAGTCGCCTTCATTCGTGATGGAGAGATCGTTACTACGCGAGATCTTCGCGGCTGGCAGGAAGAAAAAGTCCGTGTAAGGGTGTGCGCGCGCAAGCTGGCGCCACAGATCGTTGCGGGCCTCTCGCAGTGGGCCACCTGCGATCAACTCGATGACCAAAGCCTCTCACTTACCGCCGCCTCGCGCGAGGTTCTTCCCGAAATACTTTGCTATCTCGTCCAATCCGGCAGCGCGCCTTTTGAATTCACGCCGCAGCGCATATCTCTCGAGGACCTCTTTATGGAAATAGTCGGCGAGGATCGCGGTCTATGAATCCGCTTTGGGTCATCGCGTCCATCACCTTTCGCGAAGCCGCGCGAAAAAAAATCCTCTGGACCGCACTCGTTGTGGGCCTCGGTTTTTTGATGGTATTTGGGGCGGGCCTGTACTATCAGATGGCGGATTTCCACGCCAGCAACATGCCGCCTTTTCTGCGCTATCAAGTCTTGAGCGCCATGCTCATGGTGGGACTCTACACCGTCGATCTGCTGGCCGTGGTCATGACCATCCTCACCTCCGTGGACACGATCTCCGGCGAGATCGCTTCCGGCACGATTCAGGCCATCGCCACAAAACCGGTGGCCCGTTGGCACGTGCTGATCGGCAAGTGGGCGGGGTTTGTAGCCATGCTCGCAATTTACGTTGCCGTGATGTTCGGCGGGACTCTGGCGGCAGGCTATTGGATCGCCGGAGTGTCGCTGGATAATCCGCTTCGCGGCGGCCTGCTTGTCTATCTAGAATGCCTGCTCGCGTTGACCGCAACTTTCCTGATGGGAACGTGGTTCTCCACTCTCACCAACGGCGTGATCGTGCTCGGCCTTCATGGGCTCGCGTTTCTCGGTGGGTGGCTCGAGCAGATGAGCGGATTCGCGCAGGGATCGGCCCTGGTGACACTCGGCGTGGTTTCGAGCCTGATCATGCCCTTGGAGGCCATTTGGCGCCGAGCTGCGTTTCTGATGCAGCCCCCTTTGGCGGGCGCCCTGCAGTTTACGCCATTTGCGAATATTTCCGTGCCCAGCGGCGCGATGGTCGGATATGCCGGGTTTTACCTGATCATTATTCTGGCGCTAGCTATTTACCATTTTCAGCGCCGGGATCTATAGACAACCGAGGCATAAGAAGTCGGTGCTCATTCCACAGGCCGGCGGAGCACCTGCCGCACCGCAATATTCAGCAGGCTCAAAATAATCGCGCCCCAAACTGCCGGAGCGAATCCCTGAACGTCAAAGCCGGGTACAAACAAGGACGCGAACTTCAGCATCAGCGCATTAATGATGATCCAGAAGATTCCAAACGTGAGCACAATGAGCGGAAAGGTCAGGATTTTCAGAAGTAGACCGATCGTGCCGTTCACGAACCCGATGATCACGGCCGCCAGAAGCGCGGTGACAAATCCCCGCACCACGAATCCCGGCACAAATCGAGCGACCAACAATATGCACAGCGCGCTCAAGACCCAATGTGCAATGAGCCGGGCCATTCACGTACCTCAAGGAAGCATCGGCAAAACTCTAAGGCGCTTTGCTGCCGCAAGCAAGGCACAGCCCAGTGCAGTGGCCTATGAGCTGAATGAGTTTCGATTTTGGCAAATTGCAAGCCGGCTCTATGCTGCCGACGTGAATCGTTTTGGTCGCCGCGTCGTAGCTGCCCGTCACTTTGACCCTCGACCCTGCGAATTGTTCGGGCCTCTTCTGATCGTCAAGCTGGTAGACGGTCTTGCTCTCGGCGTCGTAGAGCACATATTTACTGCCCAGCTTGACGCAGGTGATTGTGCAAACCTTAGGCGTCTCTCCCTTCTTCAGCATCATTTCGTGTCCGGCCATTTCCACGCAGTCGCGATCGGAGATCTCGCCCCTGAACGTTTGCGCCTTTTGGACGCCAAGAGTTGCGCATAACGTCAAAATTGCGCTGAATGTCATGAGAGCAGAAGCGAGCTGTTTCATCGGCAGTATCCTTCGATCATTTCCGTCAAAGCTTCGATGCCATTTCAAACAAGGCGCCCACCGTTTTCCAGTTCCGAGTCGTGGCTCCTACCGAAAGCGCCCTTTCAAGCGCGTTGTTGGAGAGTCTCGTGTTGCCATACCCACCTGGACAGTAAAGATAGATTTCCTGGCGGCCAACATAGAACCGATCTTGTCCACTGGAAACCCTTCTAGCTTTTTCTGGGGGCTCTTTGACGCGGCCTCGGAAAGAAAAGTGACATGGAGTTTCGATCGATGCCTCTTTCTTTCAAGAATGGATTGCCCTCGATTACATACTTCATTTCCTTTGCTGTTTTGATGAGAACGGGCACCTGGAATCCGAAGTCATGGAGAAGCGCTTGGCTCAAATTTTTCGAGAGACTGGAGGGCGATTTCCGTCCAGGAAAACGACGTTGCCGCTCTGGAGGTATGTTTCGATGCTACGAAATCCCAGCGCCGTACACAATTCACGAACATGTTCCATTCGGACGAGTTTTCGTCCGCCGACGTTAATCGCTCGTAACATCGCAATGTAAGCCGGCACGATTTCGCACCCTGGTCGCATACACTATACGCGTGAAGCTCTAGGAAGTCTTGGCTCTGGAGTCCTCTGGTTCGCAGCGATCAGGTCGAACAGGCGGGTCTTGGAGCAACTTCCGGGCGCATTTTCTTTCAAAGCACCATGCGCATGTCACTGGAGGTGCCTCCGGCCGCGGGGACGTAGCACTTGAGGGTGTAATCCATGACCATGCGATCGGCATTGAACCGCCATCCTAGCGTGCGGATTGCTCTCTTCATGCGCTTGATCCAGCCCCGAGGCAAACCGTCGCGGTCGCGCTGGTAATAAAGCGGGATCACCTCTTCGCGCAGCACTCGATAGAGATCCTCCCCGTCGCGCGCGTCGTGCAGGCTTACATTGGAATGAGTTCTGCCGGTTCCGATCGCGAACCCATTTAGCCCGTCATACGCTTCCGCCCACCAGCCGTCCAGCACGGAGAGATTCAGCCACCTTCTGCCCACTCGTACCGGATGCCTCAAAGAGGCGCCGCGGGTTGTTCAGCCACACATCGACGCCCTGGACGAAATGGCGTCCGACATTGATGTCGTAATCCTCCACAAAGACAAACTTGTCGGCGAACTCCGCGTCGCACATCATCTCGGCAATTTGCTGCCGCAGGCGCTTGCCGGGATCGTCGCGCGGGTGCGCTGTGCCCGCGAACACGAACTGCACCGGGCGCTTGGGATCATTGACCATGGACGCGAGTCGTTCGATATCGGCGAGAATGAGGTTGGCCCGCTTGTAGGTGGCAAACCGCCGTGCAAACCCGATGGTCAGCGCGTCGGGACTTAGCACGCGGCTGAGTCTCTGCAGGGCCTCTGCCGGCGCGACCCGCCGCTCCGCCTGCTCCACTACGCGCAGCCGAACGAACTCGAGCAGTCGTGCCTTCAGACTGAGATGGGTTTCCCAAAGTTCGGCATCATCAATATTCTCGATGGCATCCCAGAAACTGGATTCACCACCGCGTATCTGCCAGCCACTCCCCAAATGCCGGTCGTAGAGGCGAAACATCTGCGGCGCAAGCCAGGAGGGCACGTGCACCATTGGTGATGTGCCCGATGGGAACCTCGTCTTCCTGCTTACCCAGGTAGAGTCCCTTCCACATTGTCCGCGAAACGTGCAGACTCGATACCGCATTCGCGCGCCGCGCAAATCGCAGGCCGAAGACAGTCATGCAAAACTCCTCGCCTGGGTCTTCGGGATTCTCGCGGCCAAGTTCCATTAGTCTTCGCTGCGAAAGCCCCAGCCCCTCGCGCAGCGGTCCCAGATGCTCCTCGATCAGATCGGAAGGGAAACGGTCGTGGCCTGCCGGCACGGGTGTATGCGTGGTGAAGACGACTTCACGCGCGACCCGCGTTGCCGCGCGATCGAAGTCCAGCCCCTCGTCCTCCATACGATGCCGAATCCTGGCCATAAAACAACCCGATGCCGATGAGGGGAATGCCTAAATCCGACGCGCTCTTGATGTGGTCGCCGGCCAGCACGCCCAATCCGCCCGAATAGATGGGCATAGACTCGTGCAATCCGAACTCCGCCGAAAAATAACCTACCGGCCGCGTCCGCAAGACGCCGGCGTGCCGCACGCCCCAAGCGCAGTCCGCCTCCAGGTACTCGCGCTGGCGCCGATAGGCATAATTGATGAGACCCTGCAGGACCATCTCTCGCGCGCTCCGTTCGATGCCGGCAAACGGAATTTCCGCAGGAAGAGAGATGGGATTCTGATTGAGCTGCCACCAGCGTGCAAGCTGGTGGAATCATGATCCCAGCTCCACCATAGATTGCGCGCCAGGGCCCAAAGCCGCTCTTGTGTTGGAGCGATGAAGCGATCCAGCGTACGCGCCTCGCTGACAACCGGCGCCACTTGCCCGGCGGCTTGAACCAGCATGCGAATCTCGTCTTCCCGAAAGACGCGCGTCTCGATCGTCTGCACCACGAGTACACCTGCAAAACGCCGCGGTCGATCAGAGGGACGCCCAAAAATGATTGATAAGGCTCTTCTCCCGCCTCGCTGAAATATTTGAACCGCGGATGCCTGTTGACCTGTTCGACGGCAACCGGGCTCACCTGCTCGGCCACCAGTCCCGCCAGCCCTTCATTCAGGGCCATGCGGAGATGGCCCACACAGCTCAGGCGAAGTCCAAGCATCGCAGCTAAAACCAAGTTGGCACGGTCAGGCTCCAGCAGATACGCGGAGCAGACGTCGGTCTGGAATCTCCTGGCAACCAACGCCACCAGATTCATCAGCGTTTCCGCCGGCTTGCCGCTCTCCGCTGTCAGGTTATCGATTTCATCGAAGCTAAGTACCTGACCGCCGCCGGCAACGCGCATGCCCGCGCTCTGCGCGTCATCGATGTTTTCACTGATTGGGCCAACAAATGCCATTGACCACACCCTCCGAGGGACGTTAGCTTAACCGCGCGCGGGAAAAATGTGTGAGCAATGAAATGATTGAGCGCATCGAAAGTATGACTAGCTGTGAAAAGCCCTAGGAAAGGCTGCGCCAAACGCCGTGCATGAGCTTCGCCTGGGGCGTTTCTGTCTTCGGCGTCTCCGTTCAACTCATCCGATGCTCTAGAAATTTCTGGGGTGTGGGACTGGCAATGTAGTTCGGCGTAGGCGAAAATGCTTAGCCAGGAACGCGAGCGGGCGCGCGGCCTCTCTTGCCGCTTCCGCGGCTGGCGGCGATAGCGGCACACGATGGCAGACGAAGAGAACGAACAAGAAGCACCGGAACCCAGGTTATTCACGCTCACCGAGGCCGAACGCACCCGGCGCGAGATCGAGCCGGTCCTGATCGAGGCCATCGAGCTGCGCAAAAAACTCGCGCCGCTGGTGGAAGAATTAGGAGCCATCTCCGCGCGGATTCAGTGGGTCGGGGGTTCCGTCATTCCCTACGAGAAAACGGCGCGGCTGCGTTTCGAGCACGACCACCTGGCCGAGTCCCTCAAGGCTGCGCTCGAAAGGATTCAGTCTACGGGCTGTTTGATAAAAGACCTGGACACCGGACTGCTTGATTTTCCTGCCATCATCAATAATGAAGAGGTTTATCTCTGCTGGCGTCTCGGCGAAGAGCGTATCCGCTTCTGGCATCGCCAGAATGAGGGCTTTGCCGGCCGCAAGCCCCTCAACCCGGGCGACGCTGGCCCGAATAGTCCCGTGCAGTGAGACCCATTTTAGGGAAGGAAAGACTTGAGCGCCGAGCAAACCAATCATCTTGCGCGTTCCGCTAGCCCTTACCTGCGCTCGGCTGCCCACCAGCCTGTGGAGTGGTACGAATGGGGCGAGGAAGCTTTCGCGCGCGCCCGTGCCGAAGATAAGCCCATCTTGCTCGATATCGGCGCGGTCTGGTGCCACTGGTGCCACGTCATCGACCGCGAAAGCTATGAAGACCCCGGCCTCGCCGCGCTCATCAACAAGCTCTTCGTTCCGGTAAAAGTTGATCGCGACGAGCGGCCCGACGTGGATGCCCGTTACCAAACCGCGATCAGCGCCGTCTCGGGGCAAGGCGGCTGGCCGCTCACCGGTTTTCTCCTTTCCGATGGGCGTCCTTTTTACGGAGGCACCTACTTCCCTCCGCAGGACTCCATGGGCCGCCCCAGTTTCCGCCGCGTGCTCGAAAATATCGCCGAGGCTTTCCGCACGCGCCGCGATGACGTGGAAAAAGCCGCCGGCGCTTTGGTAGACGCCGTGCAGCAGACAGAACTTTTCGAGGGAGCGCGCGGCAGCTGGACACCGGCAATAGTCAACGAACTGACGGGCTCCATCCTCGAGCATTTCGACCCGCACTACGGCGGATTTGGCAGCGGCGCCAAATTCCCTCACTCTGCCGCCATCGACCTGCTCCTCGAACGCTATCAAGCCACCCGCGACCCGCAATTGCTGCTTGCTGTGCAGACCACGCTCGAAAAAATGGCCCGCGGCGGCGTTTACGATCAGCTCGGCGGCGGTTTCCATCGATATTCGGTCGATGAGCGCTGGCTGGTGCCCCATTTCGAGAAGATGTCCTACGACAATTCCGAGCTGTTGAGAAACTATTTGCACGGCTATGCCGTCACGCGCAATCCACTGTTCCGCGAAACCGCCATCGGCATTCTCCGCTGGGTAGATACCGTGCTTTCCGACCGCGAGCATGGCGGCTTTTACGCGAGTCAGGATGCCGATATCTCGCTCGATGACGACGGCGATTACTTCACCTGGACGCTCGAAGAAGTTCGTGCCGTCCTCAGCCCTGAGCTCTCGCGCCTCATCGAGCTTTACTACGACATCGGACCTCGCGGCGAAATGCACCATAATCCGGCAAAAAATGTGCTCTGGGTCGCGCGCGAACCGCAAATCATTGCCGACGCCGTCGGCTCATCCGCAGAAGACGTAAAGAAGAAGCTCGAAGATGCTCGCGGGGAGCTTTTTGCCGCGCGCCGTAATCGCCCCACACCCTATGTTGACACTACCATCTACGTCAATTGGAACGCCATGTTCATCTCTGCGTATCTCGAGGCCGCTCAGATTCTCGATGGCGAGGCCGCCTACAGCTGCCGCATTTTTGCTCTGGGCACTCTCGATCGTCTGATCGAGGAAGGCTGGGACGACCGCCGCGGTTTTTCCCATCGCCTCAGCTCAAATGCCGACCGCCTCGCAGGCGCCCTCGACGATCAGGTCTTTGCTGCCGCCGCATTGCTCGACGGCTTCGAAGCCACGCTCGACATGCGCTATTTCGATCTTGCCGAACGCACCGTCCGCTTGGTGCTCAAGAAATATGCCGATAACGAAAACGGTGGATTTTTCGATCGCGCCTCGGATGCGCCGCCGCTCGGCGGCTTCGACGTCCGCCGCAAGCCGATTCAGGACTCGCCAATACCCGCCGGCAATGCTGTCGCCATCATCGTGCTCGATCGCCTTTACGAATACACCGGCAACAACGAATATCGCGAGCAGGCGCACATCGCTCTTGAAGCCTTTTCGGGTATTGCGTCGCGCTACGGAATGTTTGCGTCAACTTACGGCCTCGCTACGGTTCTCCACGCCCGCCATCCCCTGCAAGTTGTAATCACCGGAGCCTACGAAGATGAAGCGGCTCGGCGACTGGAGCGAGCTGCCTCTCTCTTTTATCGTTTTGGCAAAGCCGT
>Ga0209577_10000463_pt1 | contig 41115 bp, 46 predicted proteins | sample GraSoiAngelo_109_FD_185874 | JGI IMG/M metagenome (GOLD analysis project Ga0209577, IMG submission 185874) | Grasslands soil microbial communities from the Angelo Coastal Reserve, California, USA - 14_0903_12_20cm (SPAdes) (version 2) | ecosystem: Environmental > Terrestrial > Soil > Grasslands... | reverse complement strand
AAGGGCCGCGACCTGCTCCCGGGTGGTCCCGAAGCGGGCGACCCCCGCCAGCAGGTCGTCTTCGTCGTCCGGCGTCAGCTCCTCGGCGATGAGGAGGATGCGATCGCTGTCCTCGTCGTAGCCGACCCCCAGGGTCCCCACGATCCACTCCGGCTCGGTCGGCTCCTCCAGGTCCACCGCTTCTGACGCCGCCGCCGTCCGGCCCAGGTCGGACAGGAGCTTGGCCAGGCTCTGGGACAGGGCGGCGACCTGGACCTTCTCGAGCTTGAGGGTCACCACCTCGGGTCCCTGGCGGGCCTGAAGGAGGAAGAGGCGCTGGCCCGGGGGGCCCACGGCCCCGACCGTGATCCGTTCGACAGCAGGGAGATCGTGCGACTCGCTCATGGGGCCACCGGGCTCGCGGGCGCCGACACCCCGAGCCTGCTCACGATGCTCTGAGCTCTGCGAGCGACCCGACCGCGTTCACGGTCAGGACCGCAGGCCCGCCTTCGCCGTACACCACCGCGCTCACCGAGCAGGGGGCGATGAAGATGCGCTGGAAGAGGTCGAGGGGGGTGCCCAGCGAATAGGCCACGGCCGCCTTGATGGGATCGGCGTGGGACACGACGACGACGGTGGCGCCGAGGTGACGCTGCCGGATCCGGTCCAAGGTGTCCACGATCCGGCCCTGCATCTCGGTGAACGACTCGCCGTTCGGGAAGCGGAAGCCGCTGGGCCAGCGCTGCACGACCCGCCACTCCGGGCGCTTGGCCACCGCCTTCAGCGAGGCTCCGGTCCAGTCACCGACGTCGCAGTCCATCAGTCCCTTGTCGATGCTCACGCGCAGGTTCAGGCCGCGGGCGATGGGCGCGGCCGTCTCCCTGGCCCGTTCCAGCGGAGACGCGTATATGGCCTCGACCTTGGGCAACCCTGACAGCCGGTCGGCCACGGCCTGAGCCTCGGCCCGCCCCTTGTCGGCCAGGTGCAGCCCCTTGGCGATGCCGGGCAGCACTTTGCCGGTCGTGGGCGTGGTGCCGTGGCGCACCATGACCAGGAGGGTCGCGCCCGGTGAGGGGCGTCGTGTGCTTCGGGACGCGCCGCGGGGGCTCGTAGTCGCCATTCGACCCCAACGTACCTCGTCTCCATAGCCTGTCCGTGTGCCCGTCTCCGCCAACCGCCGTCAAGGCTTGCGCGGGCTCACGGATGAGGTGGTGTCGTGCCGAGCCTGCCCCCGGCTGGTCGCCTGGCGGGAGGAGGTCGGTCGCGAGCGCAGGGCCGCGTTCCGTGACGAGGACTACTGGGCCCGGCCCGTCCCCGGCTTCGGCGACCCCGCGGCCCGGCTGCTGATCGTGGGGCTGGCCCCGGCCGCGCACGGCGGGAACCGCACGGGGCGGGTGTTCACCGGCGACCGGTCGGGCGACTGGCTCTTCGGGGCGCTGTGGCGCGCCGGCTACGCCAACCAGCCCACGAGTGTGGCGCGCGACGACGGCCTGCGCCTGACTGGGGCCTACGTCGCTGCCGCCGTTCGCTGCGCGCCTCCCGCCAACCGACCCACCCCGGCCGAGCGCGAGGCGTGCCTTCCTTTCCTGCAGCGCGAGATGGAGCTGCTGAGGGACGTGAACGTCACCGTGGTCCTGGGCCAGTTCGCGTACGAGGTGGTGGCCCGGCTGCTGGGACTGAGGCCGAAGCCCAGGTTCGGCCACCTGGTGGAGGCGGTGTTGTCCGACCGCGGCCGGGGGCCGGGGCGCGCTGGTTCCGGCCGCCACCTCCTCTGCTCCTTTCACCCGAGCCAGCAGAACACCTTCACGGGCAGGTTGACCGAAGAGATGTTCGACGGCGTCTTCACCCGGGCACGGGCCCTGGGAGCCTGAGCGCCGGTGCCTGCGGGGTGCCGGGGCCGGGGCCGGGTGCGGGGGTGCCGGGGCTGGTGCCGCTCACACGAGGGCCGCAATCTCGCCGGCGGCGTAGACGATCGAGACCAGGCCCAGCAGGGCGCCGACGGCAAGACGTAGCCGGTGATCGCTGGCCCGGGTGGCCAGCGACGAGCCCAGCCACGCCCCCGGGACCACCCCGATGGCCAGGAAGAGGGCGAAGGTCCAGTCGATGTCGCCGAGCAGGGCGTGGCTGATGGTGGAGGGCACGGCGAAGAGGCCCACAGAGACGAGCGACGTGGCGATGGCTGTCTTGATGGGCACGCCCAGGACCTCTGAGTACGCAGGGACGAGGATGACCCCGCCGCCCACCCCGAGCAGCCCCGAGAGCGCCCCGGCCACGGTCCCCGTCGCCGCGATGAGGGCGCGGCGGTGGGGGGGTTCGGACTCGACGGCGCCGGCCTCCTCGGGCTCGCCCGTCTGGCCGAGACCCTCGGGCTCGGCCGTCTCGCCGGGCTCGTCGACCCCGCCGGGCTCCGCCTCCGATCCGGAGGCCTCCGCGGCCCCTGGGCCGGCCGCCATGCGGGCCCGGGAAGCCTCGTCCACGCCCGCGTCCTGGGCCCGGATCATGCGGCCGGCCGTGAAGGCGATGAGCCCGGCCGTGAGCACCATGAGCACGTGGCCGTTGCCCGGTATCGCGTGTGAGAGCAGGGAACCGGCCACCGAAGAGCCGAGGCCGTAGGGAGCGGTCCATTTCACGATCGACCAGTCGACGAGCTTCTCCCGGGCGTAGCGCACCGAGCCGGTCACGGCGCTGGGGAAGATCGAAGGAAGGGTGGTCCCCACGGCCAGGAAGGCGCTGGCCCCCAGCGCCCGCACGGCTGGAGTGGAGATGACGGCTCCACCGACACCGAAGGCGCCCGACAGGACCCCTGTCACCACGCCTGCAACCAGCGTCAACGCGTCGCGAGCAGCGCCAGGACTCATCGAGGGTGCTTGTCTACACGACACCAAACGTGGTGAGGTAACAGCAATGGTCATCACCCTGCCGCGCCGATATGCCGACCGTTTGACCGCGACTGCCCGGGACCTCGTCGCTCTCACGGCCAACGTCCCGCCCGTCCAGCTGCGGCGCCGCCCCGCCGACCGGGGGGCGTGGTCGGCGGCCATGGTGATGTCACATCTGGCCGACGCCGAACTCGTCTACGGGATGCGTCTGCGTCTCATTCTCACCGAGGCCAGGCCCCTGCTCGCGGCCTTCGATCAGAACGCGTGGGCCGAGCGCTTCGGGGGCCTGGACGACCCACGCGACGCCCTCAACCGGTGGCGGGTCCTCCGGGACGCCAACCTACGGCTCCTGGCGTCGGTGGACGACGACGAGTGGGACCGCACGGGGGTGCACGTGCAGCGGGGCGAGATGACCGTGGCCGACGTGGCCGGACACCTGGTCGACCACGACCGGATCCACCTCGACCAGATCCGCAGGACCTTGGCTGAGGTGGGACGCCTGCCCCTGTCCTGAGCGAGCCTGCGCCGGGGGGCGGCGGGCGGTCTCGCGGTTTCCCGCACCCGGCTCCGCGCCGGCGGCGGGCCCGGCGGCTACTGCGACCGCCGGCCCCACAGCCCCGATCGGCTAGAGCTGTGAGCTGCTGCTCCCGCTGGTCGTGGCTCCGCCATGGTTGCAGTGCGGCGTGGCCGGGGTGGCCGGGGTAGCCGGTGTGGCCGGCGTGGCCGTGGCAGGTGCCTGCGTCGTCGGCGCCTGGGGTGTCGTCGTCGAGGTTTGTGCCGTCGCCAGGGTGGTCCCGATGCCGAAGGCTCCCGCGGCGATCCCGAGGCCGAGCACAACGAGAGCGGCTCGTCTCGTCATAGGCCCAACCTCCTTCCCGTGCTCTTGCCTAGCGCGCCCTTCGTCGGCGCGCTTCGATCAGAGCACCTGGAGTTGAGACCCAGCTGGGCGGACCCTCCGAGATTGAACTTGGGTACTAGCTGAGGCGCTCGATGATCATGGCCATGCCCTGGCCACCGCCGACACACATCGTCTCCAGCCCGTGGGTCTTGTCCAGGGTCTGCAGGTCGTTGATGAGAGTGGTCATGATGCGCGCTCCGGTCATCCCGAATGGGTGGCCGAGGGCGATTGCTCCCCCATGCGGGTTGAGCTGACCATCGATGGAGATGCCCAACTCGTCACAGACGGGGAGGACCTGAGCCGCAAAGGCCTCGTTGAGCTCGACGATGTCGATGTCGGAGATTTTCCGTCCCGTCGCCGCCAGCACCTTTCGCACCGCCTCAATGGGACCGACGCCCATGATCTCGGGGGCAAGCCCGGAGACCGAGCTGGCGATGACACGGGCCAGGGGCGTCAGCCCCAGGGCGCGGGCCTTGTCCTCGGCCATCACCAGGACGGCGGCGGCGCCGTCGTTGAGCGGGCAGGCGTTGCCGGCCGTGACCTTGCCGTCGGGCTTGAACGCGGGCTGGAGCTCGGCGAGCTTCTCGATGGTCGTCCCCGGCCTAGGTCCGTCGTCGCGGTTCAGAGAGGTGCCGTCAGGCAGCTCGACGGGCGTGATCTCACGGTCGAAGAAGCCGTTCTTCTGCGCCTCGACCGCCCGGTTCTGAGACACAACCGCGTACTCGTCCATCCCCTCGCGGCTCACCCCGTACTTCTCGGCGACGTTCTCCGCGGTCAGCCCCATGGGGATGTACATGTGATTGACGAAGTCGGAGCGCGACTCGTCGACGAACCTCGGGTTGGCGTCCTCTCGCGAGAAGCCCTTGCCAGCGGTGCGGCTCACGCTCTCTACGCCGCCCGCGACGTAGGTATCGCCTTCACCGGCCTTAATGGCGTGGAAGGCGATGCGGACCGACTGGAGCGACGAGGCGCAGAAGCGGTTGACGCTGGTGCCGGGGACGCTGTCGGGGAGGCCGGCCAGCATGGCCATGTTCCGGGCCATGTTCATCCCCTGCTCGCCCACGTGGTTGGCCGCCCCCATGATCACGTCGTCGACCGTGGCCTTGTCGACGGCCGGAACCTTGTCAAGCAGGGTCTTGATGATGAACCCCCCCAGGTCGTCGATGCGGACGTCCTTCAGCGACCCCTTGAAGGCACGGCCGATCGGGGTGCGGGCGGTGGCGACGATGACTGCCTCGGGCATTCGTCGGGCTCCTTTCGTATTCGACGCGGATGCTGCCGATTCGAGACCTGTTGAACGGGTGGGCTCCGGCTCAGGCCGGGCTGGGGGCCGGCTCCGGAGCGGCCTTGGGGGCGGGCGGGGGAACCATTCCGGGTTCGGGGACGGCGGTGGAGGGCCAGCGGCGGCGGCTCACGCGAGAGAGCTTGCGAAGCAGGGCGATGGCTCCGGGGTCGTCGTCCCCGGGACGGATCTCGATCACCCCGTCGCGAAGCATCCCGTCCATGACCTCGCGGCCCACGTCGGTTCGGACGATCGTCAGCGTCCAATCGTTGAACGCGCCAATTCCGCCCGTGCTGATATCGGCGTGCTCGGCCGCGAAGTCCGGGCAGAGCTTGCAGCCCTCCCGCGTCCAGGCGTGGCACTCCTTGAGCGGCACCTCGTGGTAGCTGCCGTCCCGCATCCAGACCTGGAACACGCCCTTGATGTTCATCTTGACCATGTCCTGCTTGCGCAGGCCGTACTTCGCCTCGAAGAGCTCCTCGAAGATGGCGTCGTCGAAGGTCTTGGAGCAGAGAAGCCCGATGTTCAGCGCGAACCGGCGTGCCACCTTGCCCGCCTTGCGGGTGGCCATCACCGGTGGAGCCGAGGACTGGCAGGACATCCCGACCAGGGCGATCTTCTCCGCTCCGCCCTCCACGGCGTCGGCGTAGGCCATGGTGTTCGCTGAGTACGTGTAGCGGGATCCGGCCGAAGCGAGGATCTCGTCCCTGGTCCGAGCCACTCCGGGGATGGCCTTCCAGCTCGTCCCGTCGCCCTCCAGGTAGGAGACCAGCGCGGCGTCGATGTAGCCGTGTTCCATGCCCCACAGCAGGATGGCCGAGACCAGGCCGCCGTCCTGGCCGGCCTCGTGGATCTGGGGATCGGTGGCGCGCGCCAGCACGATGTCCTTGGAGATGCCGTCCACTTCGGCCTCTACGCGGGCTCGGCCGAACATGAAGGTGTCGATCTCGGTCTCCCACGAGCGGAACCTGGGGCAGGCCCTGGTGCAGAGGGTGCAGCCCTTCTCCCCGTGCTCACACCCGGCGGGATCACCGTTGGGCGGATCGAGATGGAAGGGCTTGTAGATCCCGTTGGAGTCGTCGTAGCCGAGGACGTCGTAGGGGCAGGCGACGATGCAGCCGGCGCAGCCCGTGCACAGCCCCGACGTCACCACCTCGTCGTAGAGGTGGGTCCAGTGCAGCTTGGCCGGGGGCATGGCCCGACTCTACGCGGCCCGGTCCAGACGGGCACACCCGCGGGCGGGTGTCGGCCGCTCGATAGCTTCATCGCCGATGCCCGAGCTGCCCGAGGTCGAGGCCTACCGCGGGATCGCGGAGCGGGCCCTCGGTCGCCGGATCCGAGCCGTGCGGGCGCCCGACGACTGGTACCTCAAGAGGGGCTTGGACGCGTCCACTCTGGCCCGCACCCTTCGGAAGCGGAAGTTCACGGCTGCGCGCCGGATCGGGAAGCTCCTGCTGCTGGACACGGCCGACGATGTTCCGGGAGCCGTCGAGCCGCCGCCGGGCGGGCCGGGCGGGCCGGGCGGGCCGGTAGATCCGGGCGGGCCGGGCGGGCCGGGCGGGCCGGTAGATCCGGGCTGGCAGGGCGGGCCGGGAGAGCCGGTAGAGCCGGGAGAGCCGGGAGAGCCGGGAGAGCCGGGAGAGCCGGCAGAGCCGGCAGAGCCGGCTGGGCCGGCTGGGCCGGTCGGGCCGACCCTGGGGCTGCGCTTCGGCATGACCGGGCGGCTGCTCGTGGACGGCCGAGCCGGGGTTGACCAGCTCCTGTACTCGAGCCTCCGCGAGGAGGAGCGGTGGGACCGGCTCATCGTGAGGTTCGAGGATGGCGGCGATATGAGGATGAGAGATCCTCGGCGTCTCGGTGGTGTCGAGCTGGAGCCGGACGAGGCTCGTCTCGGCCCCGATGCCCGATCGCTGACGCTGGGGCAGCTGCGAGCGGCCCTGGCTCGGAGCGCGGCGCCGGTCAAGGCCCGCCTCATGGACCAGGGCAGGCTGGCTGGCGCGGGCAACCTCATCACCGACGAAGCGCTGTGGCGGGCGGGACTGGCGCCGGTCCGCCCCGCGGGCTCGCTGTCCGCGGCCGAGCTGCGACGGCTCCACCGGGGGCTGCGCAGCACGATTGAAGACCTGATGACCAAGGGGGGGTCCCACACCGGCAAGCTCCTCCCTGAGCGCCGGCCGGGAGGCAGGTGTCCCCGCGACGGAGCCGAGCTGGTCCGGGCCACCGTCGGCGGCCGCACAACCTGGTGGTGTCCCAGGCACCAGAGCTGACACCGTCGGGCGGCCCCTGCCGCTCGTGGGATCAGGCCGCCAGGGCGGCCCGCACCACGTCGACCGCGGCCGGCAGCCCGGAGGTGACGTCGTCCCAGGTGAAGCGCAGGGGCTGCCAGCCCATCGCCACGAGATGGTTCTGGCGCCTCCTGTCGGCGACGAAGGCTTCCTGTCCGCCGTGGGCAGCCCACCCGTCGAGCTCGATGAACAACCGACGCTCGGGATAGGCCAGGTCGAGGCGGGCGATCAGTCGGTCGCCGGCGAAGACCTGGTGTTGCCTTGCCGGCTCCGGCAGGCCGGCATTCCGGAGGGCCTGCACGAACAGCGTCTCCAGAAGGCTGTCGGTCGGCGCGCCCGGCTGGCGCTGCGCCAGGAGCTCCCGCAGGGCCCCTCTGCCTCGCCGGCCACGGCCGCCCGGGCCGTCGAGCCGCCGGTGAACTTGACCCACGGAGGTCAGGCCGGCCCGCAGCGCCGATTCCAAGGCGGCTTCGACTCGAGCCTCGGAGACCATCCCGGCCAGGTCGATGACCGTGCGCGCCGGAGTGGTCACCGGGATGCCCTCGACGATGGTGGCGTCGGCACTGGAGAGACGGGCGAAACGATGCACACCTCGGCCGCCTTGCCTGACCAGGGGGACGGAGACTTCCGCGGGGCCGCGGTCGAACCCATCGAACCGCCAGAGTGCGGCAGCCGTCCTGTGGGATGCCACGGCTCCGCCACCGGCCCAAAGCACCCTGGCCATGACGTCCTGATGCCAGGTCCGCCTGAGCGCGGCGATCCGGTACACGCCGGGCTGCGCCCGCTCCAGCTGCCCGTCCTGCACCCGCCGCCAGATCTGGCTGGAGCTGAGTCCCGCACCGACAGCTTGGTCACGCGAAAAGACGCCATGCTGGCGCCGAGCAAGGGCGGCGAGCAATCGAGTGGAGGATTCTTCGCGCCTGGCGCGACTCATTCTCCACAGTTCAGTCGCGACCTGTGACACCGCCACCTGGGGCGGGAGCCGCGACACCGACGGTGGCGTTCAGCCGGTGCGTGGCTCGTAGATGGCGGTGTGCTCTACGTGCATGACCGGGACCGACCCGTCCCGGACGTACAACAGCTCGAGGTCGACCAGGCGGTGGCCCTTGCGCTCGTAGACGCGCTTGGGCCGGCCCCGCACGCTCAGACGGGCCCCGTCCTCCACTGCTTCGAGGTTGTGCACGGCGCTGCTGGCGTGGATCCAGGGGCCCAGGACCACGTTCCTGGTCAGGGCGGTGTTCGCCTGGTGAAGCAGCCATCCCGGGTGGGCCAGCCCCTGGTCCCGGTAGACAGGCAGGTCCTCACCGATGGCGTCGAGATACGCCCGGGCCCGCGAGGCGTCGAAGGCGACCGAGTGGGTGCCCAGGACGGCAAGGCCCTCCAGCACCTCGGCGCTGGCCGCGGGCGGCTCCGAGGGTAGGGGGGCCTCCGCGAAACCGGCCATGAGCTCCATCGGGGTGGCTCCGCCGCCCGGTCCCGCCTCGCTCCCGAGCGACGCCTCGGCCGTGGCGCAGAGCTCACCGGCCGAGTCGTGGAGGGCCAGGGTCATGGGTCCGAGCCGATCCGGCTGCGTCGCGCCGGCGTCGTGGGCAGCCCCCGCGTCGGTGGCGGCGACGGTCGCCTCCTCGCCGTCGTACAACGGACGCAGGAACCTGGCCTTCATGGATCCCCCCTCGAGCCAGTCCCGGCCCCACGCCTCCACCACCGGATGGCTCAGGTAGGCCCATACCGTCACCCCGGGGACGAGGCCTCCGCGGAAGCCGTACTGGCGCGCCACCTCGTCGCTGTGGATGCGGTTGGCCGAGTCCGTCGCCGTGTTGCGGGCGCGGACGCTGAAGGGGGGCAGGCCCAACTACAGGGCCTCGGCCCGCCAGCCGTGCCGGCGGGCCAGCGCCACGGCCGCGAGCTGCGTGTTCACGTTCAGCTTTTGCAGGATCGAGCGGATCTGACTGCGCACGGTGGCCAACGAGACGAATGACTTGGCCGCGATGGCCTCGGCGGAGTTGCCCTCTATGAGGAGCTCGAGCACGGCCTCCTCCCGCCGGGTCAGGATCTGGAACGGCGCCAGCCGGTCGCGCTCGGCCAGGCGGTGACGGTGGAGCTCGGCCAGCAGCTCCTGGCGCTCACCCGGGGCGATGAGCTGCTCTCCGGCCAGCGCCCCCCGCACCATCTCCAGGAGCCCGTCGAACGCGTCCCTCTTGCTCGCCAGCCCGATGGCGCCCGCTTCGACGCAGCGAGCGAGCTCCAGACGATCGGTGGTGCCCGTGCACATCACGACCCGGGAGCCGCCGGCGGCCAGAGGTGCGACGAGCGCCAGCCCGGTGCCCAGCTCGTCGCCGAGGTTCAGGTCGAGGAGGGTGACCGCCGGTCGCAGGCGCTTGCCCGTCTCGAGCACGGCCTCGGCCGTGGGCCCGGTCGCGACGGTGACCTCCAGCCCCTCCCGGCGCAGCGCCAGGGCCAGGCTCTCGGCCAGCAGCTCATGGTCCTCCACGATGAGCACGTGCCGTGGCCTGTCCTCACGGGCCTGCTCGGTCCCCACTGCAGCCTCCGGCTCGACGTCGACCTCGAGCCCCGTTCCGTCGCAGTACTCCGGCGCCACGAGCGGGCCACGGTACCGCGACCTGCGCCCATGTGGAGCAATACGGCCCGCCGTGTGCCCGTTTGCGATCCCCGGCCCGACCTCAGGCCCCGGCCGCCCCCAGCGCAGGCGCCGGGAGCGAGAGGGCGAACGAGCAGCGCCCCGAACCCTGGGCCTCGACCCAGAGATCGCCGCCCTGGTCCCTCATCAACCGCGAGGCCACGTGCAGACCCATGGGCAGGTCGGCGCTCGGCTCGGCCAGGGCGCGCCCCGGCGCCGTCGAGGCGCCCCGTCCGATCCCGGGCACCTCCTGATCCTGACCCCGGCCGTGGACGCGCAGGACGATGGCCCCACCGTCGTGCTCGCCGCGCACCGTGATCGTGCCCCCGGGCGCACGGCGCCGGGCGTTGTCGAGGAGCTGACGCACCACCTCGGCCGTCTCGGCCGGGGACCCCACCGCCACCATGTCCTCCGGAACCTCGACAGCCACAGACTCGCCCTCGGCCATCAGGTTCCCGACGAAGGGTCTGACCACCTCGGCCAGCGCGAACGAGGCCCGGGGACGGCTGTCGTCGACGACGAGGCTCTGGAGCCGGTCCACCCCGCTCGACAGCATGCTCGTGAGCCGATCGCGCTCGTCGTCGGTGAGGGTGTCGTAGTGGCGCTCGAGGGTCAGGGCCGCGCCTTCGATGGCTACGAGGGCCGAGCGCAGGTCATGGTCGCGGTCCCGCCGGCGGGCGCGGTGGAGCTGCCAGCGCGTCTCGTTGGTGCGGGCGGAGAGCTCGGAGTCGAAGAGGCGGGCGCGCTGCTCGACGAAGGCGCGCTCGAGCTCGAGGCTGGCGCCCAGGACGGCCACCAGGAGACCCGACAGGCGCAGAAGGGCGCTGCCCAAGATCCAGATGTGCCCGGGCCGATCTGCGACTGCGAGTCCGCCGTAGGAGACGGAGAGCGCGACCAGCATCAGTCCCGTCCACGTGAGCAGGGGCCGGCCCTGCCAAAGGCCCCGGGCGCCGCAGGCGGTGCCGGCCAGCAGCCAGGCGCCGGCCAGGATCAGCGATGCCGCGACGGGCGCGCCATGCCCGACCGCGCTCTGCTCCGGAGTCGGGATCGCGGGCAGCAGGCCGTGCACGGTGTGGAGCACGACCGTGCCCACGCCGGCGACGGTCAAGGCGGCGGTCACGACCCACCCCGGTCTCCGCCGGGACTCGCTCTGCGACGGCGCCACATCCAGGGCGACCAGGGCGAGGAGGGTGAGCGTCGTCAACAGGCCCGCGGCCTGCGCGGCCCGGGCCCAAGAGGCGGTAGCCGACGCCGTTCCTATCAGGGGGAGCGCAAGTTCGGGGATGGCTACGCAGGACACGCCGAAGACGAGGGTGGCCACGCCGGCGCCCAACACGCCGGCGTCGCCCGCGAGCCCCCATCGCACCAGGCACAGTACGAAGAACGTCGCCGCCACCGTTGTCGCCGCGGCGGTGAGCAGCTGGGTCGATGTCACCGCGTGGTCGCCGGCCAGGGTCACGTGGGCCAGGGCGAGCCCGCTCAGACCGGCGGTGACGGCCAGCAGCGAGGCGGCGGCGATGGGGTAGGCCACACCCAGCCCGGTGGAGGACCAACGGTGACCGGGATCGGGGTCACGGTGCCTTCCCCGCCCGCGGCGGGGCGGGGCTGGCGCCGCGGCGATGGGCGCGGCGGACTCGGGCGCCGCGATCAGGACGTCCGATTCGGTCCGCATGCTCCCCTCACGCCCCTTGACGACACGGCGAAAGGCACCGACGTGCTAGATCGGCTTTCCCCCACGGCAATTGAGCGAGGGGACAATCGGTCCATGTCGAGGCCAAGGGTACCGAACCAGCCCGTTTCCGTCGTCCTGCTGCACGGGCAGCCGGGGACCGCCGCGGTCTGGGCTCGGGTCCGGGCCCTGCTTCCACCCGACCTCCTCGTGGTCGCCCCCGATCGCCCCGGCTATGGCAGCAATCCCGCCCCCGCGATGGGCCTGGCCGACAACGCCGACCAGGTGGCGGCCGCGCTGCGTTCGACCGGTGGCGCCAACATCGTCGTGGGCCACAGCTGGGCGGGCGGGGTGGCCCTGGCCCTGGCCCGACGCCACGCTGAGCTGGTGGGGGGTCTGGTGCTGGTCTCCTCGCTGGGACCGGGGGCCATCCTCCTGGTCGACCGCATCCTGGCCGCGCCGGTGGTGGGTCCGGCCCTGGTGGCGTCCGCCTTCCGGCTCGGCGCGCCACTGGCCCGTCGCCGCCTCCGGAGCATGACGACCGACGAGCGTGAGGTGGCGCAGATCCTGCAGGCCAATCCGCGCGGCCGCGTATGGCGCAGCTTCCTGGTCGAGCAGAGGGCCATGCTGGCCGAGCTGCCCGGCCTCGTCGCCGGCCTGCCCGGTATCGACGCGCCGGCAATGGTGCTGGCCGGTGAACGTGACCACCTGGTCCCGTTGGACACGGCGCGAGCCCTGGCCTCGGGCATACCCTCGGCCCAGCTCCGGATCCTGGCCGGTGTCGGCCACGACCTGCCTCTGGAGGCTCCCGAAGCCGTGGCCTCGGCCATCGTCGAGCTCGTCAGCCAGGTGAGGACCGTCGGTGAGGACGGCGCGGGGCCGGCTAGCGCTCCTTAGCGAGGTTCGTCGTCGTCCTCGTCGGGGACCTCGACGGCCTGTTCCAGCACGTCGGCTTCGGGCGCCTCGATCGGGACCACGCCGTCGGCGAGGGGGGGGCCGGGCTCCGCCTCAGGCGTAACCGGCTCGGCCTGCTCTTCGGCATCCGCCTCGGGCACGAAGTCCTCGCCCACGCGTCTGTCCTAGCACGTGGCGGCGTCGGCGCGGATGAGACGCCGGGTGGGGCGACCCGGCGAGCGGCGCCCGGGGCGGGGCTCGGCTATACGCACTCGGCGCAGGTGCCGAGCAGGTCCAGGCGGTGACCCTCGGGCTTGAACCCGCTCCCGGCGCTGACGGCCTCGATCACCCTGGCCAGGTTGCGCTCGACGCCCGAGGGCATGGTGAAGTCCTCCACCGCCCCGCAGGTGACACAGACCATGTGGTGGTGATGGCCGGTCAGGTCCTCGGCCAGCTCGTATCTGGAGAACTCGTCGTGGCCCTGGACCCTGCGCACGACGCCGGCCTGTTCGAGGACGGCGAGGTTGCGGTAGGCGGTGCTCTGGGCCGGCACCCGGCCGCCGGCCACGATCTCGCCGATGGTCACCGGCCGCCCGGCTTCGGCCAGCACCTCGACCAGGGCCCGGCGTCCGGTGGTGTACCGCTGATCGATGCGGCGCAGGCGTCCGGTGACGGTGGCATGGAGGTCCTCCACGTCACGGATGATAACCGCCTGGACTTGAAATGAGAACCATCCTCATTCTATGTTTGGGCGCATGGGGTCTCCTCACAGGGGAAGCGGCCCGTGGTGGCGGGCGCCTGCACCGGTCGCTCTCGCCGCGGCGCTGCTGCTGGCCTCGTGCGCCTCGAGCTCCGGCCAGCGGGCGGCGGGAGGGCCCTCTACCGCCGCGGGCACGTCCGTCGGCGGGGGTGCGGCCGGATTGAAGGTCCTCAACGTTGTGGCGGGTGAGAACTTCTGGGGGAGCATCGCCTCCCAGCTGGGCGGCGTGCACGTCCGGGTCACGAGCGTCGTCACCGACCCCAACACCGATCCCCACGAGTACGAGAGCAATACCGCCGATGCCCGGGCTTTCGCCGAGGCCAACTACGTCGTGCTCAACGGAGCCGGCTATGACAGCTGGGGCGACAAGCTCCTCTCGGCCAACCGCGCGTCGCACCGCAAGGTGCTCAAGGTGGCCGATCTCCTGGGCAAGCACGCGGGCGACAACCCCCACTTCTGGTACGCGCCGGACTTCGTGACGAAGGTGGCCGACGGCATCTCCGCCGATCTAGCCGGTCTCGATCCGGCCGACGCGGCCTACTTCAGACAGCAGCGGGCCGCCGTCGACACCGCGCTGGGTCCGTACCGGGACCGCATCGCCGCCATACGGGGCCGGTTCTCGGGCGTCAAGGTCGGCGCCACCGAGACCATCTTCGTGTACATGGCCCAGGCCTTGGGACTGGACCTGACATCCCCACCTGAATTCATGAAGGCCATGGCGGAAGGCAACGATCCGCCCGCACCTTCGGTCGCCCGGTTCCAGGACCAGGTGGCCCGACGTCAGATCGCGGTCCTCGTCCTGAACGTGCAGGCGACGAGCGCGGTCACCACCAACCTCAAGAGCCAGGCGACGGCTCGTGGCATCCCGGTGGTGGGCATCTCGGAGACGGCCCAGCCCGCCGGCGCCAGCTTCCAGAGCTGGCAGGTGGCCCAGCTGACCGCCCTCCAAGACGCCCTGGCCCGGGCGAGCAGCGCCGGCGCCGCAGGCCCATAGGGTGACAAGCGTGGGCGGTTCGTCGGGCATCCTGGCACCGGCCAGCCCGGGATCGCCGCCCGTGCACGCCGTCGAGCCGGCCGTCGTCGCCCGCGACCTGGCCGCCGGCTACGGCACCGAGACGGTATGGGCCGGGGCCACCTTCGAGATCGGCGCCGGCGAGATGGTGGGGGTGCTCGGACCCAACGGCGCGGGCAAGTCGACGCTCCTGCGCCTGCTGCTGGGCCTGCTTCGCCCCCAACGAGGCACGGTGCAGGTGCTGGGGCGACCGCCCATGAGGGGCAACCCCGACATCGGCTATGTGCCCCAACGCCGTCCGACCACCGACGAGACGTCGATCCGGGGGGTCGACCTCGTGCGCCTCGGCCTCGACGGCCACCGGTGGGGTACCCCCCTGCCCGGCCGGCGCCAGAGGGCGGCCGGGCGCCGGGTGGCCGATGCGGTGGCCGCGGTAGCGGCCCAGCCCTACGCCGGGCGCCCGGTGGGCCAGCTCTCGGGCGGGGAGCTCCAGCGCCTCCTGCTGGCCCAGGCGCTGGTGGGCGAACCCACGCTCCTGCTCCTCGACGAACCTCTGGCCAGCCTCGACCTGCGCCACCAGGCGGGCATGGCCGCCCTCGTCTCCGACCTGGCGCGGGAATTGGGGCTGACCGTCCTGCTCATCGCCCACGACGTGAACCCTCTCCTCCCCGTGATCGACAGGGTCCTTTACATCGGGAGGGGCGGCGTCGCCATCGGAACGCCGGGAGAGGTCATCACCCCCGAGGTTCTGTCCCGGCTGTACGAGGCCCCCGTCGAGGTTCTGGAAGACAGCCGCGGACGCCTGTTCGTCGTCGGCCTGGAGGACGAGGTGAGCCACCCCCATGGCTACTGACGGACTCCGTGCCGCGCTGCTGCTGGCCCAGGCCGGCGCGCCGGCCCGCCGGACGTCGCCCCGAGCGAGCTGGGACGTGGTCGCCGACGTCCGCCAGCTCCTGCACTACTCCTTCATGCGCCACGCCTTCGCGGCGGGGACGATCGTGGCGGTGGTCGCGGGCGTCGTCGGCTACTTCGTCGTGCTCCGCCGGTCCTCCTTCGCGGCCCACGCCCTCTCGCATGTGGGCTTCGCCGGGGCAACCGGGGCGGTGGTCGTCGGGGTCAACCCCGTCGCCGGCCTGCTCGTGTTCAGCTCGGTGGCCGCGGGGATCATGGGCGCCCTCGGGCAGCGGGTGAAGGGTCGGGACGTGACCATCGGCATCGTCCTGGCGTGGACGCTCGGCCTGGGGGTGCTGTTCCTGTCGCTCTACACGGGCTACGCCACCGAGGCCTACGCCCTGCTGTTCGGCGAGATCCTGGGCATAAGCCAGCGCGACGTGGCCGTGACCGCCATCGCCGGGGCGGCCACGTTGGTGGCGGTGGCCGCCGTCTACAGGCCCTTGCTGTTCGCATCGGTCGACGAGGACGTGGCTGCGGCCAGGGGTGTGCCCGTGCGCGCCCTGTCCGCCGGCTTCATGGTCATGCTCGCCGTCGCCGTCTCGGTGGCGGTCCAGGTCGTGGGCGTGCTCCTCATCTTCTCGCTGCTGGTGACCCCGGGCGCCATCGTCGAGCGCCTCGCCCTCCGCCCGGGGCGGGCCATGGCCGTCTCGGTGGCTCTGGCCCTGGCCTTCACGTGGGCCGGGCTGTCGGTGGCCTACTTCAGCCCGTACCCCGTGAGCTTCTTCATCACCACCTTCGCCTTCGCCGCATACCTGTCGGCCCGCCTGCCCGCCGCGGTGACGGCGGTGGCACCGGCGGTCAGAGGACCACGAAGAGGTTGGCGAGCACGTGGGTGACGGCGGGCACCCGCCACGAGCCCGTGGCCCATCGCTGCCATCCGAGAATAAGGCCGGCGGCCACGTCGATGGGAAGCACCCAGGCCCCGTAGGTCGTGAGGTGCACGAGCGCGAACAGCAGGGCTGAGCCCGCGGTCGCCCAGGCCGCGCCTCCCGAGCCCAGGATCCCGTAGCAGAGGCGGCGGAAGAAGGCCTCCTCGGCCACCGCGGCCAGGCTGTTGAGGACGAACAGGTGCAGGGTCAGCGTGCCCGGGGAGTGGCCCCCGCCGATCAGCCTCCCCGCGCCGAAGGCGCCTACGCCGACGAGCAGGGCCAGGCCGACGGTGGCGGCCGGCCGGTACTCGCCCCCTGGGCGCTGATCCCGCCCGGGAGCGGGCCACCAGGCCCCTACCGCGCCCACCAGGGCGAACACGGCGACGAGCACGGCCACCGGCGCCGAGGTGGCGCGGAGCAGCGGCGGACGGAGGACGAGGAGCACACAGCCGCCGATCAGGGCGACGACGGCGGCGGGCAGGCGGGCGACGCTCGGAGCGGGCGCGAGGGCGGCGTCGGCGGACGACATTGCCGGAATGCTCTATACGGCGCGGGCGCCCGGCGCCAGTCGCCCGCTTTCGCCCATAAGCCGCCGTCCCGGGCGGGCCTTCCACGGCTGTAGGACACTGAGCGCCGACGGGGCCGGTTGGACGAGAGCAGGGAGGGCGCGACCCATGGCCGAGAGCGTGTACAAGATCATCGAGTTGGTGGGGACCAGCACCGATTCGTGGGAGAAGGCCGCCAACGCGGCCGTGGCCCAGGCCGCTCTGTCTCTACGGGACCTGCGTGTGGCGGAGATCTCCGAGCTCGACCTCCAGATCGAGGACGGACAGGTGCGGGCCTACCGGGCCAAGGTGAAGGTCTCCTTCAAGTACGAGGGCGGCCAGTAGCCCGAGAGCTCGCTGGACGCCATACGGCGATGCCGTCCTGGTGGGTCAGGCACGCCACGTTGCCGTCGGCCAGGAGCTCGAGGGCGACCCTGGCATCCTGGCGCCGGAGCCCGAGCGCGGCGGCCAGGTCGGCAACGGTCAGCTCCCCCGCGGCACGCAGGACGGTCTCGGCCAGGCCGCTGTGGGCCGCGTCCCTTCCTGGCAGCGGGTGCAGGCACTCGGCGTAGCGGCGGGCGAGGAGGTCATAGGCCACTCCCGGCCAACCCTGCTCCTGCTTGAGCGTTCCCGCCCGAGTGATCACCAGGGAGCGTTGCAGGCTGTCCAGGGCCCGCTTGACCCTGGCCGTGTCGCGCGTCCCCAGGAGCCGCCGGATCTGAGGCGCGCTGACGGGGGCCGCTTCCGCCACCGCCTCCGCCACCTCGGTCTCGAGCGGTGACAGCGAGGCTTGGCGGAAGTCGTGCACCCGGCCCCGTCGCCCGGTCAAGGAGTACAGGCTCGGGAGCGACTCCAGCGAGATCAGGGACGGCCAGCCGCGGACGTGCTTGCCCGCGCACACCTGGCCTTCGGCCGCCAGCTCGTCCTTCCAGCGCCAGACACGGGCCAGCTCGGGGGTGAGCTCGAGCTTCCCGTCCTCGCGCTCGTCGGTCCAGCGGACGGGACCGGGCCCGGCCACCGCCGCATAGAGCGAGGGGAGGATGATGTCGGGCTTGGGGAACACGAGCGCGATGCCGGCCCGCCGGACGAACTCGGCAGCCGCGGCCCGCGAACGGACCGGCCTGGGCAAGGCGTCCCGTCCTCAGTCGTGCATGGCCCGCTCGTGGTCGGCGTGGGTGCTCGGCTCCAGCTGCAGGGTCGAGTGCTCGACGTCGAAGTGGCCGGCCAGGCATTCCTGGAGGTGGTCGAGAACCTGTGCCGCGGCGCCTTCGGCGATGCACCGGTCGTCGATGACGACGTGAGCGCTCAAGATGGGAAGGCTCGAAGTGACCGTCCAGGCGTGCAGGTCGTGGACCGACAGGACCTCGGGCAGCTCCAGAAGATGGCGCCGGACCTCATCGAGATCGACGGCGTGGGGGGTGCCTTCGAGGAGGACGTGTCCGGACGCGCCCAGAAGTCGCCAGGCAGCCCTGAGCATGAGGACCACGATCACGATGGAGGCGATGGCGTCGGCCCGGTCGTAGCCGGTGGCCAGGATCACGATCCCGGCCACGGCGGTTCCGACGAAGGCGAAGAGGTCGGTCACCATGTGCTGAAAGGCGCCCTCGATGTTGAGCGAGTCCCGGTCGGCGTGGCCCAGGACCAAGGTCGCGGCGAGGTTCACGGCGATCCCGACCGTCGCCACCACGACCAGGGCGGCTCCGTCGACCGCGGGAGGATGCACCAGACGGCGCACTCCCTCCACGAGGATCAGGGCTGCTGCGACGAGAAGGGTGACGCCGTTGACTGCGGCCGCGATGATCTCGGCCCGCTTGAGTCCATAGGTCCAGCGATGGCTGGCCGGCCGCTCGGCCAGGTGGGTAGCCCACACCGAGGCGCCGATGGCGCCGGCATCGACGAGCATGTGACCGGCGTCGGCGAGCAGGGCCAGGGAGCCCGATAGGGCGGCGACCGCGACCTCGGCGAGCATGAAGGCGACGATGAGGATGAGCGCGGCCTTGAGGTGGCGGCGGTCTGAGACCGAGTCGCCCCGCGCCCAGCGGTGGGAGTGATCGTCTTTGGGCCCGATCAAGTGGCCGTGGCCCCTGGCTCCCACGGCTCCAGATTAAGAGGACGCGGCCCCGTCCCGCTGCGTCCCGGACCGCGGCACCGGGTAGGGTCCAGGCATGGCTACCGCATCCAAGCCGACCGAGCGGCGCGCCGGGTTCCGGGCCATGACCGAGGGCACGGCCGAGGACTGGGCCATCATCGGCGCCGACTACCTGCATTCGCTGCAGACCACGGTGCCCCGGATCATGGGCCATCTCCGGCTCCTGGCCGACGGCCATGGTGGCTTTGCCGTCGATCGCCTCGAGCACTCCCTCCAGACCGCGACCCGAGCCCATCGGGCGGGCCGCAGCGACGACTACGTCGCTTGCGCGCTCCTGCACGACATCGGCGACACGCTGTGCCCCGCCGATCACCCCTCGATCGCAGCGGCGATCGTCGCTCCCTACGTCGGCGAGGAGCTCACCTGGATGGTGGCTCATCACGCCGTGTTCCAGGGGTACTACTACTTCCACCATCTCGGCCTGGACCGCAACGCCAGGGACAAATACGCCGGTCACCCCTATTACGACCTGACGGAGGAGTTCTGCGCCGAGTTCGACCAGGCCGCCTTCGATCCGTCGTACCCGAGCATGGCCCTGGAGGACTTCGTCCCCCTCCTCGAGCACGTCTTCGCGGCCCCCTCCGCGTCCCGGGTGCAGGCCGAGGCCACCCCGAGCGCGTCCTGACCGGACCGGGGCTCGCCCCGGCGCCAAACGGCGACCTCAGGCGAGAGCGGGGAGGCCGTCGATGCTGACCGCGTTCTTGCCGGCTCGGTAATCCGTCAGCTCGGCGGCCGTCTTCTGAGCGGCCCAGTGGTCGAGATTGTCGCGGTGGCGCTCGAACGGCATGCGGGGGACGCCGTAGCCGCACGAGTCGGCGATGCGCTCGACGTCGACGACGATCACCGAACGGGTGCCGTCCTTGGCCGGGAATAGCCCGATCAGGTCCGAGAACCCGGAGTCCCCGGGAAGCACGACCAGGCCCCTGCCGTAGAGCCGGACGATGCGGGGCGGGCCGTCGAAGGCGCAGCACATGATGGTGACGCGGCCGTTGTCACGGATGTGGGCGATCGTCTCGGCGCCGCTACCGGTCAGGTCGAGATAGGCGACCCGGTGGGGGCCGAGGACGGCGAAGGTGCCGGCCCCGCCCTTGGGCGAGAGGTTGACGTGACCCTCGTGTCCGGCGGGAGCGGTGGCCACGAAGAAGACGGGCTGAGCAGCGAGCCAGGAGCCGAGCCTGTCGTCGATCGCCTCGTAGACGCGCCCCATGGCCCGACCTTAGAGGCGCCGGCCTGCCGCCGCCGCATCGTCTCATCGCCGTGCGTCGAGTCTCGCCGAGCCCTACGCTGGCCGCCATGCGGGTCGGCGTGCAGATGGTCTTCCAGTCGTGGGGCTACCAGGGACGGCTCACCGACGGGGAGGTGATCGCCGAGGAGATCCGGCTCGGCGAGCTGGCTGAGGAGCTCGGCTTCCATGCCCTCTGGCCCGTCGAGCACCACTTCGACGACTACTCCTTCTGCCCCGACAACACCGTGTTCCTGGCCAACATGGCCGCCCGGACAAGGCGCATCATGCTGGGAACCGGGGCCGTGATCCTCCCGTGGAACGACCCCCTCCGCGTGGCCGAGAAGATCGCCCTGCTCGATCACATCTCGGACGGCCGGGTGCTGTTCGGCATGGGACGAGGGCTGGCCCGCTGCGAGTACGCAGGCTTCGGCATCCCCATGGACGAGTCCCGTGACCGCTTCGACGAGTCCGCCCGCATGGTGCTCGACGCCCTGGAGACGGGCTTCATCGAGGGCGAGGGACCATTCTTCCCCCAGCCCCGCACCCCGATCCGGCCCGCCCCGGCCCGCTCCTTCCGCGACCGCACCTACTGCGTGGCCATGTCTCCCGACTCGGTGCTGGCCGCCGCCGATCTAGGCGCCCGCATGGTGATGTTCAGCCAACGGCCCTGGGAGGACCAGGCAGTCTCGGTGAGCACCTACCGAGACCGGTTCGTCGGCATTCACGGCGCCGAGCCGGGTCCGCCCGTCGTGTGCGACTTCGTCTACTGCGACGCCGACGCGGGTCGGGCCGAGGACTTCGCCCACCGTTACATCGCCGGGTACCTCACCAGCGTGATGGAGCACTACGAGCTGGAGAGCGATCACTTCAAGCACGCCAAGGGCTACGAGTCCTATGGCAACGCCGTCGACCTGCTCAAGGCCATCGGCCTGGACAAGCTCTGCGAGATGTACCTGAGGGTCAACGTCTGGGGCACCCCCGATCAGATCGTGGACCGGCTGCGGGCCCGGCGCGAGGTCATCGGCGACCACGACCTCACCTGCTGCTTCCGCTACGCGGGGCTTCCCTACGAGCAGGCCGAGGCCAGCATGCGCCTCTTCGCCACCAGGGTCCTGCCCCTGGTGCAGACCGAGCCCGCCCTCTCCTAGGCACCCCGCTCGGGCTGGCCCTCCAGGTGCTCGATGGGCCCCAGGGGGCCGTGGCGGACGTACCACTCCCAGCCGTAGACGGCGGCGAACTGCTCCAGGCCGAGCTGGAGAGCCGAGGTCGTCTCCTGGATCTGGCTGGCGTGAGCGGCCATGGCCACGCGCTTGCGGTCGAGCACCGGGGACACGTCGACGGTGGTGCTCACCAGCACCGTGGGCATGCCGATGTGTGAGCGCACGAGGCCCAGGTCGCCGGTGAGCACGGCCTCCTCGACCAGGTGGGTCTCCACGAAGTGGAGGTACTCGCGGTCGACGGTCGCCTCGTAGACGATGGGCACGGCGGCCCGGGCCGCGGCCAGCGTCCCCGCCCGGTGCACCTGAAGGTGGTCGGGATGCCCGTAGATGCCGAACTCGTCGTAGATCACCAGGGCTCGGGGCGACTCCTCGGCCAGCACCGCGGCCAGCCGGTCTGCCACCTCGGACGCATCGGTGGACCACATCGATCCCGGGGCCTGGTTGGCGGCGTCGCCCGCCGGTCCTGAGTCCCGGTAGCCGAGGAAGTCGACGCGGGCCGCGCCCAGCAGGGCCGCGGCCCGTTCCGTCTCGGCCCGCCGGACCGCGCCCAGGTGATCGGGCCCGGCCGCGTCCAGGTGGGGCTGGCCCAGCTCTCCGCCTGTACCCACCACCACGACCACGCGGTGGCCGGCATCGCTCAGCAGGGCCACGGTCCCGCCCGTGAAGATGGCCTCGTCGTCGGGGTGGGCATGGAAGAACACCACCGTGCTCCCCATGGAGCCAGTGTGCACCAGCGCGGTGACGTGAGTCGGCGGAAGGGGCCTGAGCGCTCCCGGTCGTCTACACGGGCTCCGGTAGTGTCAGCCGGCGGTGCCTGGGGTCGTTGTCATCGGGGGCGGAGTCGCCGGTCTGACCTCGGCCCTCGCGCTCTCGCGGCAGGGATGGGAGGTCACCGTCCTCGAGCGGGAAGCCAGCGCCGGTCCCGCCGACCTGGAGGGGGCCTTCTCCCGGTGGTCGCGCCGGGGGGTGCCCCAGGCCCGGCATTCGCACGCCTTCCTGGCCCGTCTCCGCAACCTGCTGCGCGATCGGGCTCCGGACGTGCTCGCGGCTCTGCTCGACAACGGCGTCACCGAGCTGCGCTTCACCGAGAACCCGCCCCCCGAGATCGACGATCCCGGCCCCAGGCCCGGCGATGAGGATCTGGTCGCCCTGGCCTGCCGGCGCACGACGTTCGACTGGGTGCTGCGCCGCTGCGTCGAGGCCAGCCCGGGCGTGAGCCTCGTGCCGGGTGCCGCGGTGGAGGGCTTGGCCGGCGTACCCGGGGCCCGCGGGCGGGTGCCACGGGTCACCGGGGTCCGGGCCCTGGCTGCGGACGCGGGCCGGGGGCGAGACGCCTCGCTGGAGCTCCCGGCCGAGCTGGTGGTGGACGCCTCGGGCCGCAACTCTCGCTTGCCTTCCTGGTTGGCGGAGCTGGGGGTGTCGGGCTGGGCCGAAGAGAGCGAGGACTGCGGGATCCTGTACTCGTCCCGCTTCTACCGGCTACTCGACGGTGTCGAGCCGCCACCCCAGGACGGGCCCATCGGCGGCGACCTGGGCTACATGAAGTACGCCGTGTTCCCCGGTGACAACCGGACGTTCTCCGTCACCTTCGGACTGCCGACGGGCGACTCCGCCATGCGCCCCCTGCTGCAGCCCGGGCCCTTCCAGGCTGCAGCCTCGGCCCTGCCCGTCACCCGGGCTTGGGTCGACGGCGTCACGGCCGTACCCATCACGGACGTGGCGGCCATGACCAAGCTGCGCAGCCGCATGCGCCGCCTCGTGGTCGGTGGCCTCCCCGTCGTCACCGGGGTGGTGCCGGTGGGCGATGCGGCCGTGCACACCAACCCTCTCTACGGCCGGGGCTGCTCGCTGGCCGTCGCCCATGCCTTCGCCGTCGCCGACGTGGCTGGGGCGGGAAACCCCGCGTCGGAAGCAGCGGCGGTCGCCCTCGACCACATCATCGCCAGCGATCTCGAGCCCTGGTACCGCGTCTCGGTGGCCCAGGACCTGCAGGAGCGGGCGGCCTGGGAACGGGACCACGGCGATCGCGACTCCCTGGGCACCCTCCTCGGCGGTGACGCGCCCCCGGCCGAGGATCTGATGCGCAGCATCGTCCGTGATGGACTGCTGCCCGCGGCGCGGACCGACGCCGTCGTGCTCCGCGCCTTCCTGAGGGGGCTCAACCTGCTGTCCTCACCCACGGCCTTCATGGAGGACCCCGATGTGGCCGCTCGCGTGCTGGCGGTGTGGCAGGAACGCGACACTCGACCGGCGGCGGCGGTGGAGGGCCCCACCAAGGACGAGTTCCTGGGCATCCTGGCCGCGGCGGCCTGAGCGGCGCCTCCGGGCACCGGCCCGCGCCGGACGGAGCGGGCTGCTATCCGGCCCGGTCGGGACCGGCTCGTTCGATCTCGACCCGCACCAGGACCCTGCGCTCGTTCTCCATGGCCCGGCGGTAGTCGTCCCAGTCGGGGTGCTCGCCGGCCAGGCGCCGGTAGTAGTCGACCAGGCCGTCCATGGCTTCGGGGAGCGACACGATGGCGGCTCGGCCGTCGATCTGGATCCACGAGCCGTAGAACTCGTCGCTGAGGACGCACAGCGAGGCCCGGGGGTCACGGCGAAGGTTCTTCACCTTGATCGCCGTCTCCCGGCTGCTGAAGATGACGGCCCCGGCGTCGTCGACGCCGCAGTCGATCGGAGACATCTGGGGCCGGCCGTCGCTTCGGGACGTCGCCAGCACGGTGTGGTGATGCCGGCGCACGAAGTCGCGCGCCTCGTCGATGTTCATGGCGCGAACGCTACCTGCGGGCGCCGGCGGTCAGTCGCGGTACTCGGGCACGCGCCTGTCTCGGCGGGCCCGCACCGCCTCCTCGAAGTTCTGGGTGGTGAGGCGCACGAAGAGCTGGGCGTGGTCCTCGTGGTCCATGTGGGCGTGAAGGCTGCCGGCGTCCAGACCGGCCCACAGCAGCTGCTTGGTGATCTCCACCCCGAGCCGGCTGAAGGAGGTGATGCGATCGGCCAGCTCGTAGCACGTTCCCAGGAGGTCTCCCGGTGGGACGGTGCGGGAGACGAGGCCGATGCGGGCCGCCTCCTCGGCGTCCACATCCCGACCCGACAGCATGATCTCGAAGGCCCGGGAGGAACCGATCGCTCGGGGGAGGAGGTAGCTCATACCCAGCTCGGTGGCGGTCAGCCCGTTCTTTATCCCGGCCGCGCTGAAGTGGGCCGTGTCCGAGGCGATGCGGATGTCGGTGGCGACGCTGAGGCAGAACCCACCTCCGACGGCGGCGCCGTTGATGGCACCGATCACGGGCTGGTGCATCTTCCGCAGGGCCAGCACCACGTCGTTGAGGATCTCCATGGCCCGTCTGGCGATGCCCGGCCGGGTCAGCCCGGCGATGTTGGGGACGGGTCCCGCGTCCTCGAGATCGGCTCCTGCGCAGAAGGCGTTCCCCGCTCCCGTGATCACCACCACCCGGGTGTCGTTGTCCTGGCTCAGCTCCTCCAGCGCCCGGCGGAAGGGGACCATCACGTCGAAGGCCATGGCGTTCATGCGCTCGGGCCTGTTGAGCGTCACCAGCGCGGTATGGGGACGAGGCTTGTCGATCAGGACGAATGGCATGGAGCGATCCTCGGGGTCTTGGGCTGGCGCCATTGTCGCCTGTCAAGATGTGACCATGGCCGTCGAGAGGCTCGATCACGTCCAGCTGGCCATGCCCTCGGGCCAGGAGGATGCCGCGGTCGAGTTCTACCAGGGCCTGCTCGGCGTCCCCCGGGTGCCCAAGCCCCCTCATCTGGCCGCCCGAGGTGGTTGCTGGTTCGAGCGAGGGGACCTCAAGGTCCACGTCGGCGTCGACGCCGAGTTCCGACCGGCGCGCAAGGCCCATCCCGCCCTGATCGTCTCGTCTCTGGAGGCGCTCGTGGCCAGCCTCAGACAGGCGGGAGTCCCCGTCGTCGACGACGAACCCCTCGATGGGTACAGCCGGGTGTACGTCGATGATCCCTTCGGAAACCGCATCGAGCTCATGGAGAGAAGCAGCTAGGGGCGTATCCCGTCATGTGGCTGTCATGGAACGCGGCGGCGGTGATCTCGATTTGCCTTGCCGCCCTGGGACTCGCGCTTCCCACGAGAGACGTCCGCTGGCGAGTCGGGACCAAGGCCGTGGCCCGGGAGGCGTCGGTCGTGGTCGGCCTCTATTCCATCTGGCAGCTGGCGGGGATGCTCTCGCTCATGAAGGTGACCGGCGCCCTGGAGCGGGCCCGGTGGATCTGGGACGCGGAGCGCTCGCTCCATCTGCCCAGCGAGCTCGCCATGCAGCGGGTCGCCCTGCCCCATCACCTCCTGGTCGAGGCCTGCAACCGCTACTACGCCGTAGCACACGGGCCGGCCCTCATCGCCTGCCTGCTGTGGCTGTTTGCCCGTCACCGCGACCAGTACCCGAGGACCCGCAACGCCATCGCCCTGGTGACCGGGGCGTGCCTGGCCATCCAGCTCATACCCGTCGCCCCGCCCAGGATGCTCGATCACGTCGGCTTCGTCGACACGGGCCTGCTCTACCACCAGTCGGTCTACACAGCCGTGGGCCGGGGCATGGCCGACCAGCTGTCGGCCATGCCCTCGGTCCACGTGGCCTGGGCCGTGCTCATCGCCATGGTGGTCATCGGGTCCAGCTCCAGCCGGTGGCGCTGGGCCGTGCTGGTCCACCCGGCCATGACGGCGGTAGTCGTGGTGATCACCGGGAACCACTTCTGGCTCGACGGCGTGGTCGCCGTCGCCCTCATACCGCCCGCGCTGGCCGTGCTGCGGGCCGCTGCCGGCCTCTCCCATCACCAGCTGTCGCGAGGCGCGGCGCTGGCGCCGGCTGTGCTGGAACGCTGAGGTCGGCGCCCGGTGGCCGCGGCTACCGTTGGGGCGAGCGCGCCGATGGAGGGACAGCATGCTCTACGCCTTCGGCTTTGACCGGATCGGGGTCGTGGCCGGTGATCTGTACTTCGTGGATCCCAACCCAACGCCCGGCCAGGAGGGCGCCGAGCAGGGTGTGCGCCTGGAGGTCCGGATCTTCGAGCGCCGCGAGCTGCGAGGATCCGTCTACTCGGCCCGGCCCATCGCCGTCGAGCGCCCGATCTGGCGGGCCGATCTGCTCGAGTCCGTCGCCAGGCCCGGCACCCTCGACCGTGCCCATCACCACCCGAGGTTCCGGGGCTGGGAGCCGGGCCTCCGGCACTTCGTCGAGGAGATGTCGGCCGACCCGGTGGCCTGGGTGGGCAAGCGCCTGGGCGACCTGGAGGGTCTCATGGACGAGGCCGGGGTGTCCCGCGCCGAGCTGGGCCCGTCCGACGCCGACAGCGTGAGGCTGGCCGTGCCCGAGGTGCTCGACGCCGTGTCCCGCATGCTCGACCGGGTGCGGGCCCGGGAGCTGGGACAGCCGCCGCCCGGGACCGAACCCGAAAAGGCACGGGTGGGCTGGCTCTGAGCCCGCACCGGCGACACCACGGTCGGGCGGTCGCGCCCGTGTGCGGTCCCTCAGGCTCGCACGGACTCCCTCCGGCGTCCGGCGCGCCGAGCCGGTAGGGCAGCCCGGATCGCGGCCGCGGCCGCCTCCCCAGCGACCTCCACGGGCTCCGTCGTGCGCATGGCCCGGCTCAGCAGGAAGGCACCCTCCAGCATCTCGACGAGCAGGAAGGCGAGGGCCCGAGCCTTGCCGGACGGGATCCCGGCCCCGGTGAAGCGGCGTGTGGCGCTCTCGATCCAGCTGTCGAACACGTCGGCGGTGGCCATCCGCAGCGTCTCGTTGCTGCTGGCCACCTCCAACGCGACGGTGGCGATGGGGCAGGCATCGGCGTACTCCGTCTGGCGCAGCACCTCGGCCGCGCCCCTGAACACGTCGCCGGCGCCGGTGACGGGATCGGGTGCGGCGTCGAAGATGGCCTGAGGTACGTCACCGCTCTTTACGCCGCCGGCCTGGTCGTGCACACAGCCGACCATCTCCGCCGGGGGACGGGCGTGCTCACCTGGGAGGTCTTCTGGGCGGGGATGCTCTCCACCGCCATGGGCGTGGTCACCATCGTGCTGGTGTTCGCCCGTCACCACCTGGCCCCGCTGCTGGCCGCAGCCGTGGGCTTCCCCATCGCGGTGGGGGTTGGGGCCGTGCACCTCCTGCCCCACTGGAGCGCGCTGAGCGACGCCTTCCCCGGGTCCCACGGAACGGGCGTCACCGCCCTGTCCTGGACGGTCGTGCTCCTTGAGATCTTCGGTGCCCTGGCCGTGGGCGTGGCCGGACTCCACCTGGTCCGCCGCCAGCGCTTCCCCACCGCCGCCCCGGGGGACTAGCCCCCAGGCAGGCCCGACGTTCGCGCCCGAGCCCTCATTCGCGATCATGGGTGCCGTGAGGGTCGCCTTCTACTGTCCCCTGGCCTCGACGGCCGAGCCCCAGGCGTCGGGCGATCGCACCCAGGCGCTGTCGGTCATCGCCGCCCTCCGAGACCAGGGCCACGAGGTCGAGATCATCTCGGAGTACAAGGCCAAGCTCTTCTGGAGGCGGGCCGCCCGCTGGCGCCTGCCCGCGGCTCTGTGGGCCGCCCGGCGCCGTTCCCGGGGGTTCAGACCCGAGGCCTGGCTGACGTTCGTGTCCCAACCGGACGCCCCCGACGTCATGGGGCCCTGGCTGACGGCCGGTCGGGGCGTGCGCTACGTCATCTACAAGTCGCCCTACAGGGGGAGGACCTACTCGGACCTCCGGCGCCGGGAGGGCAACCTGCGCCAAACAATGGTGGCCCTCCCGGGGTGGGCCCTCCACCGGGTGGCGCTGCGTCGAGCCGACTCCGTCGTCGTCAACAAGGCCTCCGACTTCAAGGGCTATCAGCAGGATCCCGTCGTGTCCCCGAAGCTCGGCCTGCTGTGGCCCGCCGTCCCCTTGGGTCAGTTCCGTCCCGACGAGGCCCAGCGGGCCCGGGTCCGACAGGAGCTGGGGGTGCCCGCAGACGCGGCCGTGCTCCTTTCGGTCGGTCGCCTCTGGGACAAGAGGGGACGCAAGGCCATCAGCCTCAAGTTCCTGATCGACGCCACCGAGGAGCTGATCGGACGGGGGCGGCGGGTGCGGCTGGTGATCGTCGGTGACGGGGCGTCGAGGCCCGAGATCGAGGAGCACGCAGCCAAGCTCGGCCCCGCCGTCACCTTCACGGGGCCGGTCGACTATGGCGATCTCCCGGCCTGGTACAACGCGGCCGACGTGTTCGCCTATCCCGGTCTGCAGGAGTTCATCGGTCTCGTCTACCTCGAGGCCCAGGCCTGCGGCGTTCCCGTGGTCGCCTTCGCCAACGGCGGCATCCCCGCCATCGTCAAGGACGGGGAGACCGGGTTCCTGGTCCCGCCCATGGACCAGCCCGCCTTTGTCCAGAGGCTCGACCAGCTGGTGCGCGACGGCGAGCTGAGACGGCGCCTGGGGGGAGCCGGCCGGGCCCACGTCCAGGAGCACCACGACCTGGAGACGTGGGGCAAGACGCTCGCCGGGCTTCTCGAATAGCGCGCCCCGCCCGCTCTATGGCGCCGTGGCGGCGTCGGTCGGCCGGGGCCGCTGGTGGGTGGCCAAGCCCCGAACCCGGGCGGCGAAGAGCGCCGCCCCTATGACGCAGGCGATTCCGCCGGAGACGATGGCGAAGGTGATCCCGGCCAGGCCGCCCACGACGCCCGCCTCCACGTCCCCGAGGACGGGACCGCCGGCATACACCGCGAACTCGACTCCGCTCACGCGGCCACGGAGGCTGTCCGGCGTCAGGTTGGCGGCGATGGTGGAGCGGTACACCCCGGAGATCATGTCGGCGGCCCCGGCGCAGCCGAGCAGGGTCAGCACCGCGGCCGGCTCCCGGGCCAGGCCCGCGCCGGCCACGCTGACTCCCCACGCGCCGACAGCGACGAGAAGGGCCCGGCCCTGGCGCTGGACCCGCGCCGTCCACCCGCTGGCCAGGGCGGCGAGGAAGGCCCCCCCGGCCACGGACGACAGGAGAAGCCCGTACAGGACGGGCCCGCCGCCCAGTCGCTCGGCCAATGCGGGGAAGAGGGCCCTGGGCATGCCGAACACCATCGCCACCAGGTCGATGGCGAACACGCTTATGACCACGCGGTGGCCGCGCAGGAAGCGCAGGCCGGCCAGCAGGGACGTGGCTGCCTCCGCCGTCCCGCCTGAGACCGGCGGTGATGGGGCGATGGCTGCGAAGGTGGCAAGGGCGACGCCGAAGCTGGCGACGTCGATGAGGTAGGCGCTGGTGAGGCCGAAGCCGCCGATGAGAAGACCGGCCGCCGCCGGTCCGGCCATCATGCCGAAGGATCCGTAGGCGGCCTGCAGGGAGTAGGCGGCCGGCCTCAGTTCGTCCTCCACGAGCAGGGGCAGCATCGAGCGCAGAACGGTGGAACTCACCGCGGTGACCCCGCCCACGGCTCCTCCCACGACATAGAGCACCCACAACTGGGGATGGTCGAGGGTGGCATTGACGGCCAGCGCCGCCGAGCAGGTGACCGCGGCGGAGGTGACGGCGAGAAGCAGGTGCCGCTTGTCGAGGCGATCGGCGAAGCCTCCTCCCACCACGGCGCAGATGAACAAGGGCCCCAGCTGGGCCAAGCCCAACAAGCCCACGGCCAGCGACGAGTGGGTCTGGCGGAAGACCTGGAAGGGCAACGCCGCGGTGGTGATCATGCTGCCCACGAAGGACACCGCCTGGCCGCTCCACAACCTGCGGAAGTCCGGTGACACTCTCAGTGGCGTGGTGTCGACCAGGACGCCCATGACACGCGACGCTAACCGTGACGACCCGCTCCACCACCGAGTTCCGCTGGCAGACTCGGCGCAGTGCTGTTCACGCAACGCTTCTGGCCGGGACTGGCCGACGGCACCATCACGGTCGCGTTCCGGCGATGGAAGCGCCCGACGGTCAAGGCGGGCGGAACCTTGCAGTCGCCTGGAGGCCTTCTCGGCATCGACGAGGTCGCCATCATCGACACCCCTGACGTCAGCGACCACGATGCCCGGGCCGCGGGCTACGGCAGCCGCGAGGAGGCGTTCGCCGACCTCCGGCCCGAGGGCACCCTCTACCGGATCCGGTTCCACCGAGTGGGCGACGATCCCCGGGCCGCGCTCCGGGATCGCGATCGACTCGGCGAGGAAGACCTCCGTGAGCTCCTCGGCGCCCTGGTCCGCCTCGACTGGGCCCTGCCGACTCTGCGCCTCATCGAGGAGCGGCCCGGGATCGTGAGCACGGAGCTGGCTGGCTCCCTCGGTGTGGAGCGCCCGCGCTTCAAGCAGCGGGTCCGCCGCCTCAAGAGCCTGGGGCTGACGGAGAGCCTGGAGATCGGCTACCGGCTGTCGCCCCGGGGGAGGGCCCTGCTCGCCCGCTTTCCTGCCCAGATCCTGGGCGAACAGGTCGATCGCCGCAGGGGCTGAGGCGCCGCGGCGAGAGGGCTCAGCGCATCGTGGGGCGGGCCTGGGAGAACGTCCAGCGGTTGCCTTCCAGGTCATCGGCCACATAGACCGACGAGCCCGGGTAGGGGTGGATCTCCTCCACGATGGTCGCTCCGTTGCCCTTGGCGTGGGCGAAGTGGGCCTCGAGGTCGTCGACGTACACCCACGGGACATGGGTGCGGACCTCGCCGACCCTCTCCCCTTCCAGCTTGAAGACGTTGAGGACGGCGTTCCCGATCCTGAACTCGATCCACGGGTGCCCGTACTCGCCCTCGGGCAGGGGATCCTGCCCGGCCGGGAGCTCGTCGATCGACTCGAACCCGAAGGCCTGGGCCAGCCACCGCGCCGCCGCCGCCGGTCGGGCGTAGTACACGCCGAGGGACAGCCTGGCTATGTCGATCTGCTGGTGGGCCACCCGGTCCCGGCTGGCGCACCAGGCGCCGAACCACTTGGGCACGACCCGGCTCCAGGCCGTGCCCCCCTTGTCCTGTCCTCCGGCGGGGATCACGTGCTCGACCCGCACCCGGGTCCCACCGGCAACGGCCACGAAGCTCACCTCGGTCAGGACGTCGTCGAGCGGGCTCGCCCAGGCCAGACGCGCTCCCGGTTCCCACAGGGTGATGCGAGCCCGCTCCAGCACGTCACCCGTGGCGGGGTCGTCGAGAACCTCGACTATCCGTCCGCCCACACCTGGCTCACACCGGACCTCGGCCACGCGCCCGCCGTCGGCCCAGAAGTTGATGGGGCCGCGCACCCACCAGAGGTCCATCTCCTCGGTGAATGCCTTGAAGGCGGTGGTGGGATCGATCGCCACCTCGACCTCGGACGAGACCGTCTGCGCTTGTGTCATCGCTTCCTCTCGACGTGTCGCTTGAACGAGCGCAGCTGGTCGTCCCAGTGCGCCTGGAGCTGATCCAGCCAGGCCCGCAGGGCCACCACCGACTCCGATCGGAGCCGGAAGATCCGGACGCGGGCATCCTCCGGCGGACGTTCGTCGGCGACGAGCCCGGCCCGGAGCAGGACGCGCAGGTGCTTGCTCATGGCCGGGGCCGACAGGCCGGACGCCTCGGCCAGCTCGCCGGCGCGCCGGGGGCCGGTGCTCAGAAGCTGCACGACACCCAGGCGGGTCGGGTCGGCGAGGGCCTGCAGCAGCGGGGCCAGGTCGTCAGGGTATGTCGCCACCGGGCGAATAGTTGCTCAATTGACGAACTATTGCCAAGCGGGTCCTGGCACCGGGGCCTGACGGTTTCAGCTTGGGCACGTCCTGGTAGGGGAGGGGACGGATCCGGTCGACGGCGGAGAGGTCGAGGTTCCCGCGTCATCGCACAGGACTGTGATCTTCATGAGTGCGGGCTGTTGACCAGCAAGACAAGCACAACAAACGCTGCGCTGGCGCCCACGGCCCGGCGGCGTGGACGGTGCGAGGCGGGTGTCAGCCACGGGACTGCGGATGTAGTCAGCTCTCCCCGGATTCGGTCATGGTCTCAGGTAACTTCCCAAGCAGTGCGTCGTGGCCTGAACACCAGGCTCTATCCACCCCGGGCGAGCGGTCTGGTTGCGTGGCAGGGCGGAGCCGAGGTACCCGATGACCCAGCGCTGACGGCTCTCGCGTCGGTTGTCGACGGCCAGCAGGTCGCCCAGTGGTTGGGCGAAGCCCTAGGCGGCAGATCAGTGAGCGCCACGCCTCGATACATCCGCTACAAGCCGGCAAACAAGGCGACTGTGCTGTACGAGATAGAGCTGGATCATCAACGTACGAGCGCGGTCATCAACATCAAGGTCGGAGATCTGCGCAAGGCCCTTGCCCGACCCGAGGCCAGGAGCCTGGCCGCCTCGGCCCGGGGGCGTTGCCTCAGTCCCGAGCCCCTGATGTTCCTCGAGTCGCCACGAGCGCTGGTGGAGTGGTACCCGGCCAGGCTTGGCCTACCCGGGCTCGTCTTCGATGTCCGATCGATGACCGACCAGCTCGAGGCTTCAGGTCACCCGCTCAGGGACCCGATTCTTGTCGCCTACAAGCCCGAGCGCAGGACCGTGGAGCGCTGGGGATCCGTCTACGTCAAGGCCTATGTGGAGGACGCGGAGTACCGGCGTGCCTGGCGCGGGCTGGAGGCGGCAGCTGCCTTGCCCGGGATAGTCGCTCCCGCGGCTCTGGGTTCGGTGCCGACCCACCGGTTGACCGTGCAGGCTGAGGTGGTGGCGGAGGATGCGACGACGCTTCCTGCTCTGGGACAGGCCGTGGCCCGGCTGCACAGCTCGTCGCCGCCGGGCGGGACGCCCTGGACGAGTCCCGCCGATCAGCTCGACCTGGCCTGGCGGACGGCGGCCCAGGTCGCATGGCTGCTCCCCGACCTCGAGGGCGATCTGGCGATGGTCCTGACGGCGCTGGAGCGGGTCGCGCCCGCCCCACGTGACGACGCGGTGGTCGTGTCGCACGGTGACCTCAAGGTCGACAACGCGGTTGCCACGTCGACGGGCGTCGCGCTGCTCGACTTCGACCACATGTGCCTGGCCGAACCGGCGAGCGATGCTGCCAACGCCGCCGCCCACATGGTGGAAGGAGGCCCCGGCGACCTGGTGGTGGCGATCGACGCCCTCGAGGAGTTGCTCTCGGGGTATGGCAAGCGCCCGCGGGACTTGCTCTGGTACCTCGCCGTCTCCATCCTTTGCCGCGCTGTGTATCCCTTCAGACTGTTGAGGATGGACTGGCCGGCCCGCATCGGCCAGATGGTGGAGCACGCCGCCGAGCTGCTCGCCGCCTGACCGCAGCCCACCAGGCGGCAATGGCAAGGACGCTGAGGCTCGCGGCCAGGCTCTCCCGGCACTGAGCACACGGCACTGGGTGCCTCGGCGCCCTCGGAAGTGTCTGGCGCCCTCGGAAGGATTCGAACCTTCGCACCCGACTCCGGAGGCCGGTGCTCTATCCCCTGAGCTACGAGGGCGGGCCAGCCATGGTAGCGGCGAGAAACCTTGGTGGAACCGAGCCGCACCCGTAGGATGTCGGCCATGCCGGCGGCCCGAGTGCTCGTGGTGGACGATGACCCGGTCATCCAGAAGCTCCTCCAGGTCAACTTCGAGATGGAGGGCTACAGCGTCATCACCGCCAGCGACGGCGCCGAGGGGCTGGAGCGGGCCAGAACCGAGCGGCCGGACATCGTCATCCTCGACGTGATGATGCCCAAGATGAACGGACTCGAGGTGGCCAGCGCCTTGAAGGCTGACGCGGCCACGGCCGGGATCCCCATCATCCTGCTTTCGGCCAAGGCCCAGGAGGCCGACGTCCAGGCCGGCCGCCAGACAGGCGCCGATGACTACGTGACCAAGCCCTTCGACCCGCTCGAGCTCCTCGAGCGGGTGGCGCGCCTGGTCGGGGAGCCGTCAGAGCCCGCCTGACCCCGCCGGGGGTCGGTCGTGATCCTCTATTGGTCGGGCAGCGTGAGCGCTTGGGCCGAAGCCAGCCCGGCGAAGACCGCGCCCCGGCGTAGCAGGGCCGATGGCGATCCCTGCTCCACGATCCTTCCGTCACGAAGGACGACGACCAGGTTGGCCTCGCGGACGGTCGCCAAGCGGTGGGCGATCACGAGCACGGTCCGGCCCTTGGTGAGGCGCCGGATCCCCTCCATGACCAGCTTCTCGGTCTGCGAGTCCATGCTGCTCGTGGGCTCGTCCAGCACCACGATGGGCGAGTCCCTGAGGATGGCCCGGGCGATGGCGATGCACTGCTTCTGCCCCCCGGAGAGCGAGGCCCCGCGTTCGCTGACGATGGTGTCGAGCCCGTCCTCGAGCCGGTTGGCGATGGTCATCACCCCGGCGATGGACGCCGCCTCCTCGATCTCCTCGTCGGTGGCGTCAGGACGGCCGTAGGCGATGTTCTCGCGGATCGTGGTGCGGAAGATCAGGCTGTCCTGGAGCACGAAGGAGATCTGGTCCCGCAGCGAGCGCAGGGTGAGGTCGCGAACGTCATGGCCGTCGACGAGCACCCGCCCCCGCCACGGGTCATAGAAGCGGGGCAGCAGGGACACCAGGGTGCTCTTGCCCGATCCCGTCTGGCCCACCAGGGCCACGGTCATGCCTGGCTGGATGTCGATGCTCACGGACTTGAGCACCGGATCCCCCTCGCGGTACCCGACTGTCACGCGCTGGAACTGGATCCGGCCCGAGCTTCGAGGCAGATCAATGGCCCCCGGCCGCTCGTCGACCTGAGGCGACCTCGACAGGGTCTCCCGTATGCGCTCCACGCCCGCGGCCGCCTTCCCAATCGAGAACGACAGCTTGGCCAGCTGGCGGATCGGGGACTGCAGCCCCCTGAGGTATCCGAGGGCGATCAACAGCTCGCCTGGGGTCAGCTGGCCGTGAATCACGAAATACACGCCCAGCGCGGTGACGGCCGACACGCCCATGGTGCTCAAGATCCCCAACGTCGGGTTCAAGCGGGCCTGCACGGCGACGGCCTGGAGGCTGGCCTCGAGGCTCTTCGAGCTCTGCGTGGCCAGCCGGCGCTCCTCGTAATCCTCCCGCCCGTAGGCCTGAACCAGCTTGATGGCGGTGAGCGACTCCTGCAGCACCGCGCTGACCTGGCCCTCCTGCTTCCGTGCGGCCCGGAAGGCGACGCGCATGCGGCCCGTCGTCGATCGGGCGACCAGGAACATGGGGATGGTCGAGACGATCGCCGCCGACGCCAGGCGCCAGTCGAGCCAGAACAGCACTCCCGCCATGGCCAGCAGAGCCAGGCCGTTGGTCACGAAGTTCGACATCCCGTCGGCGGCCAGGTCCTCCAGGGCCTGGACGTCCCCGCTCAGGCGAGAGAGGAGATCCCCGACTCGCGTGTCCTCGTGCTGATGGAAGGAGATCGACAGTCTCTGCAGGTGAGAGAACAGGGCCAGGCGCAGGTCGTAGATGGACCGCTGGGCGACGACTTCGGTCGCACGGCCGTCGACATAGGTGAAGACGGCATCGAAGATGGCGATGCCCAGGGCCGCGATCGACAGCAGCACCAGGAGATGGAGGCTGTGCCCGGCCAGGTCGGGTCTCACCAGGAGCTGGCCGGCCTTGTGCTTGAAGAGCACCGAGTCGAAGATGAACTTCAAGGGCCACGGCGCCAGAAGCTGGGTCACCACCTCACCGACCATGGCGGCGATGGCGATGAAGCCCAGCTTGCGGTAACGGCGGATATGGGGCCAAAGCGTGGAGACGATTGTCTTCACAGGGAGCTCGCCATCTGCGGGTGGGCGATCTGCTCGATACAGCTGGCGACGTGATCCCAGGTGAAGGCCTGGGCTCGGCGTCGAGCGCCATGACCCAGGGCGCGGCGCATGGGGGCGTCTGTGACCAGGGCCTCCAACGCCTCCTCGAGCTGAGCTACGTCGCCGGCGCCATACCCGACTCCGCAGCCGGCGACCATGTCAGGCAGGTCGCCGATCTCCGGGTAGACGCTCACACAGCCGGACGCCATGTACTCCAGGACCTTCAGGGGCGAGAAGTAGAAGTCGGAGCTGGGCCGGTAGGGAGCGGTCGCGATGTCGACGGCCCGGAGGAAGGAGGGGATCTGCTCGTGGCCGAGCGCACCGAGCAGTCGAATGCGGCCGTCGAACCCCATGGACGCGACCTGCTCCCGGATCATGGGCATCCTGGGGCCGTCTCCCGCCAGGGCGAGGGCGGCCTCGGCGTGTCGCGACAGCACACCCTGCGACGCGACCAAGAGGTCCTCCACGCCATGCCAGGACTTCATGCTCCCGGCGAAGCCGATCACGATGGAGCCCGGAGCCAAGCCGAGGTCCATCGGTTGACCGGTTCCGAAGCGGCCCACGTCCACTCCGTTGGGGACGACGGTCACGTCTGCTTCGGGCACGACGCCCCGGACGTAGCGCTCGAGCTCGCTGGACACGACCATGACGAACCGGGTGGACCTGAACGTCGCCTCTTCGCGACGGAGCCGAGCGTCGACGTCGCCGAGGTTCCGGTGTCGCGCCGCCTCGAGCACGATGGGAGCGTCGACCTCGAGGAGATGGGCCACGCCGGCCTTGGCGCACAGCGGTCCGGCCCCACCCGACTCGAGCGAATAGCGTTCTACGACCAGATCGACGGACCCAGTTCCCAGCAGGCGCACGGTCTCCGCTTCGAGGTCCGCTCCTCCCGTTCCTGCCTCGACGACGCGTCCGACGCCAGGGACGGGGTTGCCGGCTCCGAGCTTGGCGCACAAGAGAAGGACCTCGTGGCCGCGTGCCTGGAGAGCCTCGGTGATGGAGCGGACGTGGACGGACGCGCCCTTGTGGCCGAGGACGGGTATCCCGGAGTCCGGGCACAGGTAGACGATCCTCATGGGCGGCCGGACCCTCCCGAGACAGAGCTGAGCGATGCGGAGAACTCGGCGGTGAGAGGTCTCACACACTCGGTCAGATCCGCCTCCTGGGCTGCGAGGGTGCGGGCCGCGGTACCGAGCCGGGCCCGCAGGGCGCCGTCGTGGAGAAGCTCCTCGATGGCGCCGGCCAGGCCGATGGGGTCATTGGGCTCCACCAGGCGACCGTTCACGCCATCGCGGACCACCTCCGGGATGCCCGATATGGCAGTGGTGACCACCGGCACACCGGCTGCGAGCGCCTCCTGGAGCACGTTGGGGATCCCGTCCCGGTCGCCGTTGGCCTGAACGCAGGGCGACAGCACGAAGACTGAGGCCTCGGCGTAGGCCGACAGCAGCTCGACCTGAGGCCTGCCGCGCTCGAGCCGCACCCGCTCCCGAAGGTCGAGCTCGTCGACGAGCTTCTCCAGGTCGGCTCGCACGGGGCCGTCGCCCACGATCCGGCAATCGACGTCGACTCCCCGGCGGGTGAGCTCGGCGCAGGCCCGGATGAGGACGTCGAAGCCCTTCTTGGGGACGAGGCGTCCGACGCTCAGGATCTGTCGCGGTGCCGGCCTCCGCTCGATCTGGGCGAACCGGCGCAGGTCCACCCCGTGCCGGCAGACCTTGATCCGGGCTGGATCGACGCCGACCACGTCCTCGAGATATCGGCGGTTGGCCTCGGTGCAGGTGACGACGAAGGCAGCCGCCTTGGCCCGGCGAGCGACGCGGGCGACGTCCGTCGTGTAGAGGTCCTTGGCGTGGGCGGTGAAGCTGAAGGGCACCCCCGACAGGAGATGGGCCAGGTAGGTGACGGAGGCGGGCACGTGGACGAAGTGGGCGTGGACGTGCACCGGACCGAGCCTGCGGATGGCCCGGACCAGCAGGAAGGCCTGGGCCAGGTGACGCAGACCGGCCCGCGACGGGTGGGTCGCCTGGGCTCTCACCGCCCGGGCCGTGCCCAGGGGGTGGCGCGCGGCGGTGGCCAGGCCCCCCAAGAGGCGGCGGGGCCAGGGCTCGCCCTGCAGGTAGATCACCTCAGGCACGAGGGCGGCCGCCTCGGGCTGGGCTGTCGCCTCTCGCGGATCTGTGACCGCGACGATCTGCACGGGAACGCCCTGGCGGCGAAGCTCCAGGATCTCGTTGAGCACGAAGGTCTCGGACAGGCGGGGAAAGCGTTTCAGGAACATGACCAGGGTGGCGGGGGTCGTCCCTTCCCCCCCTACCCCGGGAGGCGACAAGGTGATGGCGCCGGTCCCGCGGCGCTCAACCTGTTCAAGCACTGACATCGGCAGCCGCCCACAGACCCGGGATCGTTCCGTCGTAGCCGTAGGACGCCCAGGCCGAGCGGAGCCACTGCTCGGCCAGATCGGCGGGCACTCGGGCCGTGTGGCCTCGGTCGCCGACACGGAGCACCGCAGGGTCGAGCAGATAGGGCACCGACACGTCGGGCATCCGCAAGGGCCGGCGGGCGGTGAGATCCAGCAGCTCGGCTTCCCACTGCTCGGCGACGCCGTCCCAGTCGTAGCGCTGGGCGGCCATCGCCGTGGCGGCCCGGCCCATCCCGGCCCGACGGGCGTCGTTGGTCAGCAGGCTCACGACCGCGTCCACGAACCTGCTGCCGAACTCGTCGGATCTGGGGTCGTCGTCGATCACGAACCCGTCGATGCCGTCCCGCACGCGCTCCGGGAGCGCTCCCTGGGACGAGCAGACGACGGGGAGACCGGCTGCTTGCGCCTCGGCGACCGAGGTGCAGAACGTCTCCCTGGTCGTGCTCGGGTAGACCATGACGGCCGCCGAGCGGAGCTCGTCGGCGAGCATCGACTTGGAGACCCGTCCCCGCCAGTGCACTCCGGGAAGGGCGGCCGCCCGCTCCGAGAGCCAGGCAGGGGCGTCGCCGTCATAGCTGAACACGTGCAGCTCGGCTTGGGGGACGGAAGACTTGATGGCTGGGAAGAGGTCGATGAGGGCATCGAGTCCCCTGCGGGCCTGACTCGTGTACACGATGCGATGGCGGTCACGAGGCCAGTCCCTGGAGACGAACTTGTCGAGATCCACGCCGTTGGAGATCACGCGGAACCGGTCCTCGGGCAGCCCCATCTGCTCGCTCAGATGCCGCTGCTGCCAGTTTGACTTGGCCACGACGAGGTCGATCGAGGAGGAGAACAGGGAGAGCGGGTACAAGCGAGCCCGCTGACCGGCTTCGCCCAGCTGCGTGGCCCAGGGCCAGCTGGCGGTGAGGGCCACGTCGCCAGATGAGAAGGCGTTTCCGGTCCAGAGCACGCGCGCCCGCGTCCGGATGGGGAAGAGGAGGGGCAGTCCGTCAGGGATCACGACCACGACGTCGGGCTGGACGACCTCGGCGAAGCCGGCCAGCTCCTCCCGGGCGTGGTAGCGGACGCCACGGTGGATGCCGGGCTGGTCGCAGCGGGCGAAGACGTCGACCTCATGGCCCCGTTCGGCAAGGCTGGTGGAGAGCGAAAGCAATCCGGCCACCATCCCTCCGCAGGCCCGATCCGTGCCCTCTGCCACCCGGAGCTCAGAGTCACGTCCATACACAAATGTGATGTGCATTCCTTGTTCTTCCTCTAATCGGGTTGGCTAGGCAGTTCGAATCAAGGTGTCGCTCGCCATCCGGGTGCGGTGCCACTCGACCTGCCGGGCGATGCCGGCGGATAGGTCGGTAAGCGGTCGCCATCCGAGCAGCTCGAGCGCGAGGGCGGTGGATCCTCCCGTGCGCTCGACGTCGCCGGGCTGGGCCGGCGTCACACGAACTTCCAGCGGCCGCTCGCACGCCGACGCGACCTCCTGGATCAGATCGACCATCGTCGTGGAGGATCCACCCGCGATGTTGAGCACGGACCCCGCGGGGACATCGGTGGTGCCCGCCAGCATGGTCGCTCGAGCCACGTCGTCCACGAATGTGAAGTCGCGGACCTGCTGGCCGTTCCCGAACAATGGGAAGGGCTGGCCCGAGAGGGCGGCGGCGATGAGCCGGTGCATGGCCATGTCGGGCCTCTGCCTGGGCCCGTAGACCGTGAAGTAGCGCAGGGAGACGGTCGACAGGCCCCAGTTGTCGGCGTAGAGGGTGCAGAGGTGCTCGGCCGCCAGCTTGGTCACCCCGTAGGGGCTGTGCGGTCGTAGGGAGGCGTTCTCGGCCGTCGGGTAGGACGGAGCGTTCCCGTAGACCGAGGAGCTGGATGCGTACACGACGCGCTTGACCCAGCGCCGCTTGGCCGCCTCCAGCAACCTCTGGGTGGCCAGGATGTTGTGGCCGGCGTAGTCGCCGAAGCCGTCGGCCCACGACAGGCGGACACCCGGCTGTCCGGCCAGGTGGAACACGACGTCGGCGCCCTCGAGGAGTCCCTCCACGTCGCAGTCCCTGAGGTCGGCGTCGACGAAGGTGAAGCCGGCCGAGTCGAGGAGGCCATCCAGGTTCGAGCGCTTGGCGACCACGTCGTAGTAGGGCGTCAGGCAGTCGACCCCGACGACGTCGTGGCCGCCGGCGACCAGCCGCTCGGCCAGGGTGCTCCCGATGAAGCCTGCCGCACCCGTCACGACGGCCCGCATCCCCGGTCGTCCGTTCATTGCCAGGCCCACCTTTCCGTCTCCGCCACGCTGGAACGGGAGTTGCCCCCGACGCCGGCGAGGAACCTCGCCGTCCTCTGTGCGCCGTCGAGGGAGATGCCGGCGGTCTCGAGGCGTTCGGGAGGCAGGTGCCGAGGCTGGTCGAGGAGCCAGCTGACGTCGGCCGGAGTGGGGTCCTCGTCGAGCACGTCGGCCAGCCCCAGGGCGGCCAGGCGACTGGCCCGGATCAGCTGTTCGCGCCGGGGATGCCGGCGGGGGACGAGGATGGGTCGAGCCCCCGCGGCCAGGGCCTCGAACGTCGAGTTGTAGCCGGCCATCTGGAGGGTGGCGCCCGCTCCCGCGAAGGAAGGGCCGCACCCGGGGATGTCGAGGTCGATCCGGAGGCGACGCCGGGCCGTCGAGTCAGCCACGAGCCTTCGGGTCGCGCTCGCATCGGCGTAGGGGCCGGTCACCAGCGTGGCCCTCCAGTCCTGCCGGAGCTCGACCGTCCCCACACCGAGGCGGAAC
>Ga0209577_10000462_pt1 | contig 41162 bp, 46 predicted proteins | sample GraSoiAngelo_109_FD_185874 | JGI IMG/M metagenome (GOLD analysis project Ga0209577, IMG submission 185874) | Grasslands soil microbial communities from the Angelo Coastal Reserve, California, USA - 14_0903_12_20cm (SPAdes) (version 2) | ecosystem: Environmental > Terrestrial > Soil > Grasslands... | reverse complement strand
CCCGCCGCTGTACGCGGAGGTCAACGCCGGCCAGATCGGCGGTTTTGTCCTGCTGTTCGCCTGCGGCGGCCTGGTTGCCGTCGAGCGGCGCCCTGCCCTCGCGGGGGCGCTCGCCGGCGCGGCGGCCTCGCTGAAGCTCTATCCCGCGCTGATGGTGCTCGGCGCGCGCGCCAGATGGCGACCTTTCCTGATCGGCGCCGGAGTGACCGGCGGCCTGATCACTCTTGTCGCGTGCATCCCCCTCGGGGCGGGCGGGGCGTGGTTCTACGTGACCAACGTCCTGCTGCCTTCCTTGCGCGCGCCCAACCCGGACTGCGCCCAGACGTCGATCGCCACGCTTTTTGGGCGGTCGATAGGCGGCGATCCCTACCCGATCATCGAGCCAAACGATTCGATCGCAACACTCCAGTCGCCTCTTCATCTTGGCGCCCTGGCCTCAGTCCTGACCGTCGTCACGCTCGCGAGCGTGATCATCGCGGCGGTCGCCGCCGCCCGGGCGAGCGGCTGGAACCCGATGTACGGAATGGCCTTGGGGCTCGCCCTCGGAGGCCTCCTGCCGGGCGAGCTCAACGCCTACCAGTACCTGCCGCTGCTGCCGGTGGTCCTGCTGGTCACGGTCAAGGCGATTCGCCGCGGTCGGTGGAGGCAGCTCACGGGCATCGCGATCGGTCTTCTGATGTGGCTTCGCCAGCCGTGCCTCCTGCCGTTTCCCAACCTCTGGACTGTCGGCGCTTTGATCCTGTTCGGAGTCTGCGTCCTCGCGGCGCGCGACTTCCGCCCCCGTGCAGAGATCAGTCGCTAGGCGGGCGGACTCGGCCGTGGGATCCGTTCTGGGAAAGCCAGCTCGTCTTTTTGAGAAACTCGATGAACGCGGTCACCGACGACGGCAGCTTGCGCCTGCGGAGGTGAAGGATGTGCCAGTCGCGGCGGATTGGAAAGCCGCGCACGTCAAGCTCGACCAAGCGGCCGCTCGACAGCTCTAGCACGCAGGCGTAGCGAGAGATCACCGCCAGCCCGAGGCCAGACTCGACCGCATGCTTGATCGCGCCGTTCGAGCCCAGCTCCATCGCCACCACCAGCTTTGCCCCAGCCTTGCGCGCCGCCTTCTCCAGCGAGAGCCGGCTGCCCGAAGCCGCCTCGCGCATGACAAAGGGCTGACCGGCGAGGTCCTTCAGGCCGAGCCCGTGCCGCGCGGCCAGTGTGTGGTTCGCCGGAGCCACCACGACAAGCTCGTCACTGATGAACGGGATGATCGCGAGATCCGGGTCCTTCGAAGCGGGACCGACCACGGCGAGGTCGAGCTCGTTGCGCAGCACCTGCTCCTGGACCCGGGCGCGCGTCCCGATCTCCAGCGAGATCACAAGCCCGGGGTGCAGCTTCTTGAACGCGCCGAGCGCCGCCGGCAGGAGGTAGATGCCGACCGTCGTGCTGGCGCCCACGCGCAGGGTCCCGCGCTGGATGCCGCGCATCTCTTCGATCGCGATGGTCGCCTCGTCGAGGACGTCGAGCATCCTTCGCGCGTAGCCGTACAGGAGCGTGCCGGCCTCGGTCAGCTGGACCCTCTTGCCGAGCCGGTCGAGCAGCGGCACGCCAAGCGCCTCCTCCAGCTCCTTGACCTGATACGAGATCGAGGGCTGGCTCAGCTTGAGGCGCTGCGCGGCCAGGCTGAAACTGTTCAAGTCGGCCACGGTCTTGAAGGTGCGCAGCTGCCGCAGCGTGACCGAGCGCTCCAGGTCGAGTTGGGAGTTGGCCTTGGGCACGGCGCCTACGATATATGCGCAATGGCTGCGCGCAAACCCAGGTCCCTTTCGCCCGTGCGCCGGACCGCGCCAAGCCTCGAGGGAGTCGAGGCTCCGCAGCGCGAGGCGACGACCGTTTCCGAGCAGAAGATCAACCAGTACCGCAAGCGCCGCTACCAGGCGCTGCACGCCGAGACAGAAGCCGCGAACAAACGCCGAGCAGCGGGCAAGGCCACCGCCCGCGACCGCATCGAGATGCTGCTCGACGAGGGCTCGTTCGTCGAGCTGGACGTTTTCGCGACGCACCGCGCACACGGATTCGGCATGGAAGACCGCAAGATCGCCGGCGACGGAGTCGTGGCCGGTTTCGGTGAGATCGACCGCAAGCCCGTTGCCGTCTACGCGTATGACGCGACCGTCTTCGGCGGGTCGCTGGGCGAGGTTACCGCGGAGAAGATCGTCAAGGTCCAGGAACTCGCGCTGCGCAACCGGGTGCCCATCATCGGCATCAATGACTCGGGCGGCGCGCGCATCCAGGAAGGTGTGGTGGCGCTGGCGGGCTACGCGGACATCTTCTACCGCAACGTACGTTCGTCCGGCGTGATCCCGCAGCTGAGCATCATCGCCGGGCCGTGCACCGGCGGAGCCGTCTACTCGCCGGCCATCACGGACTTCATCTTCATCGTGGCCGGCCAGGGCTACATGTTCATCACTGGTCCGGAGGTGATCAAGGTGGTCACCGGGGAGGCTGTGTCGTTCGACGAGCTGGGGGGAGGTCATGTGCACAACGCGACATCGGGCGTCGCGCACTTTCTGCCCAAGACCGAGCAGGAGTGCGCGGCCGGCGTGCGCAAACTGCTGTCCTATCTGCCCTCATCGAACAACGAGCGACCGCCGTTCGTGCCGACCACCGATGACGTCGAGCGTGCCGATGTCGAATTGCAGACCATCGTCCCCGAGTCGGCTAACAAGCCCTATGACATGCGCGAGGTCGTGTCACGTGTGCTCGATGGGCGGGAGTTCTTCGAGGTCCAGCCGTTCTTCGCGCCGAATATCGTCGTCGGGCTCGGCCGCCTGGGTGGACACGTCGTCGGGATCGTCGGCAACCAGCCCAAGGTGCTGGCGGGTGCCATCGACATCAACGCATCGGTGAAGGCGGCGCGGTTCATCCGCTTTTGCGACGCGTTCGGCATTCCGATCATCTCGTTCGTCGATGTGCCCGGCTACCTACCGGGGCGCGACCAGGAGCACGGCGGGATCATCCGCCACGGCGCCAAGCTCCTGTACGCGTACGCGGAGGCAACGGTGCCGAAGCTGACTGTGATCACGCGCAAAGACTATGGCGGGGCCTACTGCGTCATGTCGCCCAAGCAGATGGGGGCCGATCTCAACCTCGCGTGGCCGACCGCGGAGATCGCCGTGATGGGACCTGAGGCGGCGGTCAACATCATCTACAAGCGCGACCTGGTGGTCGCACCGGATCCCGCGGCGCGCCGCAAGGCGCTCGTCGCCGAGTACACCGCTCGCTTCGCGAATCCGTACGTGGCGGCTGAGCGCGGCTACATCGACGACGTCATCGAACCAAGCCAGACCAGGCGCGAGCTGGTGCGCGGGCTTCAGCTGTGCCTGCGCAAGACGGTCGAGCGGCCCACGCGCAAGCACGGCAACATCCCGCTCTAACGGCGGAGCGGATGGCGCGTTAGGCGCCGAACGCGCGTATCGCCCGCCTGGGGATGGTTCGCTTGGCGCCTAACGCTTGTGCCGGCCGTAGGCCCTAGCTCAAGCCCAAGACGATGAACACGATGCCCGTCACGACGAACGCTGCGCCTGCAAATCGCCAGCTGACCGGGTGCTCGTCGGCCCGCGAGCGCATCCAGCTGGGGTGCTCTCTGACGAAAGCCGCCAAGCGGTCGGCAACCCTTTCGGCGTTGAACACGAAGGGGATCCCCAACGCCATTAACACGACGCCGGTCGCGGTGGTCGTCACGGTTACGGAGTAACGCTCGGGGATGCCCGGCGAAGCGCCGCGGCCTTCTTGCAGAACTCATCCACGGTGACGATGAATTCAGCGTGCGACCAGGTCAGGGGCGAAACCGAAAGCGGCGCGCCGGTGTTTGGGTCCAGCTGCTCGGACAGCAATCCGCCCGGCATCTGGTGGGCAACGACCCAGTTGATGATGTCGCGTGCGGGCTTCAGGTCGTCCGCCGAGCGAGCGGTCGCGATGTACCACTGGGCAAGCCACATCGTGCACATGAACCAAGGATTGCCGGGCACCTTCCTGGTATCGGACTCCACCTTGAAGTAATAGTCATCGGTGTAGCGGGCGATGCCGCCGCACGCTGCCCCGTTGGCAAGCTGTGTCGCGATCGCCTTCATCGTGTCGACGATCCGTGAGTCGTCCGGCGGATACATCCCGAAGCGCCACAGGCCATAGAGGGCGCTGTCGAGCACGGTGTCGACCGTGACCGACTCGTCGTCCTCGACCGCTATCCGACGAGGGAAGCGGCCGAGCTCGGCGCTGTAGAGATGGGTGTCGGACGCCTCGCGCAGACGCTCGGCGGCGTCGCGGTAGCGGACGTACGAGGCGACATCACCGAACAGGTCGGCGAAGTTTCGCGCCGCATCGAGCCCGCCCCAAACGGATCCGACCGTGAACGCGTGGACGCCCCACCGCTCCTCCCACAGGTCCCACGACGGCATCAGGAGGCCGTTTCGTTCGTCGAAATAGCTGACCATCCAGTCCGCGGCGGGCACGACCAGCGCGGTGTACAGCCCGACCACGAAGTCCAGGTTCTGGTGGATGCGGTAGTGCTGCCACAACGACCACAGGACGAGCCCGGTCTCGTCCTCCTGGACCGGCAGCGTGCGCACGCCGTGGGAATCGATCCAGGGCAGCCACGAGCTGCCCGGCTGGCCATACGGCGTGTACTTATGGAGGAAATAGCCCTCCTCGACGAGCGACTGCTGACAGAACGTGAAGAACTGCCTGGTGACGTCCTCGTGCCCGGCCCGGTCGAGAGCGTTCGCGACCAGGGCCCCATCGCGCGGCCACGCATACGCATACGTATCACGCGCAAATTTCGTGATGTCGAAATCGGTAGAAGCGATGATCGCGCCGCGGTTGTCGACGTGGGTCCGAGCCGTTAGAACACTTCGGCGGTACAGGTCTGTGGCGGGCTGCCCCAGGTCCTGGTCGATATGCCGATGATCTTTTTCGGACCACACCTGCCAGTACGTGAGGGTCCGCGTCCGATACGTGTCCGGACCTTTGCCCACGATCAGGTCCTGCCCATACGTCGTGACCTCGCTCAGGCGCGTCCCCATGCACAGCCAGTGCGTCAGGTTGCGCGCCTGGTCCGGGCCGGCTGCGCCCAGGTCGAAACCCACCGTGCAGTCGACCGAACCTTGCTCGATGGGGTTCTTGCCGAGGACGCCGTCCTCCGCATCCACCCACGTGCCCTCGGCGCCGTTGCCTTTCTTGCCGTTGGCCCACGTGCTGATGCCGTAGTCGGCACCGCACTGACCGCCGATCATGAAGTAGCGGTTGGCCTTGTATGCGATCACCCCACGATGGCGAGGCTCATAGAGGACGGTGTTGCCGATGTCCGAGCCCTCGATGAACCAGTCGTAATGAAAGAAGACGCGTCCGACGCCGAAACCGGCTGATGACGTCACCGTGACATTGCGGATGAACCAGTTGCGCGCGAGATCGAGGAAATCCTCGAACCTGACCGTGATGCCAAGGCCCGGATGGCTCAGCGTCACATCGCTGACTAGCGAATCCTCGGCATATCCGAACTTCCTCTGCCAGGCGCCGTCATCCAGCCACGCGAATCTGCCGTCGATGTAGAAGCCGGTGCGGCATTCATTGCCCATGGTGTGGTTCGCTTCGCCAACCCGAGGAAAGAAGATGTCGCGCACCGTGTACGTGGCATCGAGGCCGATGAGTGAGTTGCCGTTGCCGAGGACCAGGCTTCTGGGCACGTCTTTTGCGCGGCAATCCTACAATTCGCCCCAACCCACACCACACAACGGAGCACTGCGTCTTGGAAACGAACTCAGATCACAGACCGCCAGTCCGCATCATCGCCTCGCGCAAGCGCCGCCGCACGGTTGCGGCGCGGCTCCGCTCAGGCGTCCTCGAGCTGATGGTTCCCGCGACCATGCCCCACTCGGAGCGGCAGCACTGGGCCGAGGTGATGACACGGCGGCTCGCGCGGAAGGCCGAGCGATCCAGGCCCTCAGACGAACGCCTGCATCGGCGAGCCCGCAACCTTAACGATCGCCATTTCGGCGGCCGGCTGCAGTGGATGTCGATCGGATTTGCCGAGATGGATCGGCTGTGGGGCAGCTGCACCTTCACCGAGGGCCACATCCGGATCGCGCGCCGCGCCGCATCGCTGCCCGACTGGGTGCTCGACTACCTCCTGATGCATGAGCTGGCGCACCTGGTGCACAGCGACCATGGCGTCGAATTTCACGAGCTGGAGAAGCGTTACCCGCTGACCGAGCGCGCGAAGGGCTACCTGCTCGCCCTCGACTCTATGGCGTGAGAACGATCTTGGTCGCCTCGCGAGCATCGAAAAGCCGGTAGGCCTCCTCGGCCTGGTCGAGCTTCATCCGGTGGCTGATAATCTTCTCGGGATGTAGCCTTCCGGCTGCGATCAGGTCGAGCAGAGGGCGCATGTACTTGGGGACATTGCACCGGCCGGAGCGAAACGTCAGCGCCTTTTCCCAGAACAAGTAGTAAGGAAAGTCTGCAGTGAACTCACTAGGCACGCCCACCATCGAGACTGTGCCCCCGCCACGCACGCTCCGCATCGCGGTGTCGATAGTGGCCGAGGCGCCGACTGCTTCGATGCTCGAATCAGCTCCTAGGCCCGCGGTTTGAGCGAGAATCGCCTCGATCGCGTTGACCTTTGAGGCGTCAATCGGAATTCCCCCAAGCTCTTGCGCCAGCTCCAAACGTGAATCGACCTTGTCGACGACGAATATCTTGGCGGGTCCAAAGAGTTGGGCACACATTGTCGCCATCAGTCCGACGGGCCCGGCGCCGATGACGGCAACGCAATCACCGTACGTGATTTCGGCGCGCTCAGCCGCGAAGAGGCCGGTGCTGAGGATGTCCCCGACGAACACCGCCTGTTCGTCGGTGACCTCTTGGGGAATCAGTTCCATCGAGCTATCCGCCATGGGCACGACGACGTACTCAGACTGACCGCCTCCCAACCCTCCAAGCACTGCTCCAAAACCGAAAGTTGCGAGGTTCGCGCACTCGTTGAAGTCACCCTTGCGGCAAAGTGCACAGTGGCCACATGCCACGAAGAAGCTGGCGACCACCCGGTCGCCAGCTTTGAAACGCTTGACTTCGCTGCCAACCTCCTCGACCACACCTACAAACTCGTGACCGAGGAGCTCGCCGGCAATCATCGGGATACGGCCGTGGTACGCGTGCAGGTCTGATCCGCAGACCGCACCCAGGGTCACCTTGACCAACACCTCATCGGCGCCTTTGATGGACGGCTTGGGCACGTCAATCACCTTCACGTCGCCAACGCCTTGAAATGTGGCTGCCTTCATGGAGAGACTGACGCGATTCTAAGCTTCGCCCATGCGGCTCAAGGGAGCGGTCGTCGCCATCACGGGCGCGTCGAGCGGCATCGGAGAGGCGACCGCGCTCGCGTTCGCGCGCCGCGGGGCGAGGCTCGAGCTCGGCGCCCGCCGCCTCGAAAAGCTCAACGCCGTCGCCCAGAGGTGCCGCCAGGCCGGGTCGCCCGAGGCGAACGTCCGGCTGCTCGACGTCGGCCAGCGCGCCCAGGCCCGCGCGTTCATCGCGGCGACTCTGCGCGACTTCGAGCGGCTCGACGTCCTTGTCAACAACGCGGGCGTCGGCTGGATGGGTCGCGCCCAGCAGATGCCCGAGGAGAAGGTTGACGAGCTCGTCGCGACGAACTTCAAAGGGATTGTCACCACCACTCAGGCAGCCCTGCCGTGGATGCTGGAGCGGCGGCGCGGCGTGATCATCAACATCGCCTCGGTCGCTGGCTTTCGGGCGACGCCGTATTCGGCCGTCTACGCGGCGACCAAGCATGCGGTGGTGGGCTTTTCCCACGCACTTCGCGGCGAGCTCTCGGGCAGCGGCGTGAAGGGTTGCGTTGTGTACCCGTACGTGACCAGCGGGACCGAGTTCTTCGAAGGGATGGGCGGCGTGGTGGGCCCCCAGTACCCGGCGTCGTGGGTGGCCAACCTGATCGTGCGCACGGCACGCTTTCCGCGGCGCGACGCAATGGTCGCTCCTATCCGCCTGGCGCAGTTCGCGGAGCCGGTCATCGGCGGGCTGATGGACCACGCGACCGGCGAGGTCAGGCGGCGCAGTCTGGGCGAGTGATTACCTCTGCCAGGCGTCGAGCAGACGCTCGAGCTGCTGAGCGTTCTTGACCGAATAGTTCGAATAGTTGTTGTTCATCAGGGCGTGGACCCGGCTGGCCGACCGCTCCATCTCCTTGATCCGCGGCACCCACTGGCCAAGCTCCTCCTCGATGTAGTCGTAGCGAAAGCGGACGTTGGGCGGCACGCCTCGAAGGTCCCAGGTCTCGTGGTTGCGACCGTGGAAGCGGACGACCGCCAGTTTTGGTGAGGTCACGTCGAAAACCGATGGCATGCTCGTCGCATGGCCTTCTGGCACGTCCACTGCGACGTAAGGGATGTCGCGCGTGCGGAGGAAGGCGAGCGTCCCGTCGCGATGCCTGGCGTCGAGCCACTCTGGCTTGCGGAACTCGACGGCGATCTCGAAGCCGAACATGCGCTCCTGGCACTGCTCGACATACGCGAGGGAACGAGACGACGGCAGAAACCAGGGTGGGAACTGAAAGAAGACCGCGGCCAGCTTGCCGGCGGCGCGCAGCGGCTCCAGGGCGCCTCGGAACCGATCCCAACACTCATCGACGACGTCCTCCGGGAGGTGCTCCACGTACAGGGTCTTCTTTTCGCGCAGATTTGCCGGCAGGTCCTGCCGGATGTCGGGCGGCAGCGAGAGCGGCCGGGTAGGGTGGTTGGTGAACAGCGAGAACGCCTTCACGTCGAAGGTGAAGCCGGCCGGCGTCTGGGCCGCCCAGCTTTCGACGGTCTCCGGCTTCGGGATTCCGTAGTACGTGGAGTCGACCTCCACCAGCGGGAACTGGCTCGCGTAGAAGCGCAGGCGGTCGATCGAGCTCTTGACGGACAGGGGGTAGAAGAGCTTCGAATCGATCAGGGATTTGTCGGCCCATCCGGCGATGCCGCAAAAGACTGTCACCGGAGATATGATCCGGCCCCAGTTGCGCCGCCGCATTCGCTACTGGTACACGTACCGCACCGCCGTGGCGGTCATGCTGGCGCTCGGCCTGTCGGTCCTGATGTACTTCCTCTACACGCAGCAGCTGGCCTGCGACGCGCAGATGGCTAGCTGCCAGGTCAACATCGCGGTCCATCCCCAGGACCGGCTGTTCAGCGAGTCCCGACCCGACCCGAACATCGTCGTGGTCGGAATCGACGATTCCAGCATCGGCAAGATCGGCCAGTATCCCGTTTCGCGCGACCGTTACGCGCTCGCGATTCGCAACCTGGAGGCCGCCGGCGCGACGGTCATCGGGCTCGACGTAAGCCTCCCGGACCCGCGCGACAAGGCTACTGATGGCGACCTGGCGGACACCCTGCGGACCAGCAAGGTGCCGGTCATCCTCTCTTACGCCGCGGAGCTGGACATCGCCGACAGCGGGTTCGTCAAGCAGGCGTCGCCGAAGACAACGCCCGCTGGCCTCGACCAGATCCCGCTGAAACAGTTCTGGTGCGCCGACACCAACTCGAACCCGAGCGTCCCGTGCCAGGCCCCTGACAAGAACGTGGTCCTCGCGTCGACCGACCCGGTGACCGACTCGGACGGGGTGGTGCGGCGGATGCCCATGTTCATCCAGCCCGCCTGCTACACGGCAGGCACGTGCACGACAGCGCGGCTCAACACATTCGGGTTCGCGGCGAGCCGCATCCAGCAGCTGGGGCCCGACTGGGCCAGCGTCAACCTGAGCGAGTCAGGCGGCGAGGCGAACTTCGGCACCGCGTGGCAGCACCCGCTTCAGGTCGACGCGACAGGTTCGGCCATGATCAACTACGTCGTTGGTCCTGGCGGCTTCCAGAAGTACGGCCAGTACCTCTCGTTCGGCGACGTCTACGACGACACTTTCTCGGCCGACCAGGTGAAGGGCAAGGTCGTGCTGATCGGCGCTTATGGGCTCACCGGCGTGCACGACGAGTTTCTGACACCGGCTGGAAACGGCATCCCGATGGCGGGCGTCGAGCTCCACGCCAACGTCGTGAACATGTTCATTCCGCTGCAGCCGAGATTTCCCGTCCCGGAGGCGCCGGCTGTTCTGTTTGTGATCATGCTGGTCCTGGCCGTCGTGACGGCGGTCGGGGTGTCGCGTGTCACCGTGCTCTCGGGATTTGTGGGCGCTGTCGGCGCCCTGGTTCTCTTCACAGTCGGCATGTCGGCTCTCGCGGTCTTCAACGGCTGGGTGCCCGACCTCTTCCATCCGTGGCTCGTGATCGCCCTCACGTACACCGGTGTGACGGCGTATCGCCTGCTCTACGAAGATCGCGAGAAGCGTAAGGTGACCGCGCTGTTCGGCCAGTACCTGACGCCCGAGATTGTGGCCCAGCTGGCCAAGACGAAAGGCGGCGTCGAGGACATTCTGCGCGGCGGCGAACGTCGCGACATCACGTTGATGTTCGTCGACATCCGCGGGTTCACCTCGATGTCGGAATCGATGGCCGCTCGCGACGTGACCGAGCTCGTGCAGCTGTATCTCGATCAGCTGACAGAAACCATCTTCACGTGGGACGGAACCGTCGACAAGTACGTGGGCGACGAGATCATGGCGTTCTGGAACGCGCCTCGCCTGCAGGGGAACCACGCGCTGCTCGCGGTGCGCTGCGCCTATGACCTCGTCAACCGCGCCCCGGAGCTGCAGCAGAAGCTTCTCGCGAAGGGCCTGCCCCCGATTCGATGGGGCATCGGCATCAACTCAGGCCCGGCCGTCGTCGGCAACATGGGTTCGCGCAGCCGGCTTCAGTACACAGCTCTCGGTGACACGGTCAATACGGCCGCCCGCTTTTGCGCTCATGCGCCCGCCTTCCAGGTCCTGATCGGCCAGGAGACCTACGAGATGTGCAAGGACTACATCGCGGTCGACCTTGTACCGGGCGTCCAGTTGAAAGGCAAGTCGGCCGAGACTTTCCGCCTCTACCAGCTGACCGCGATCCGGGAGACGCCCGATTCGTCATGGGTGCAGTTTCCAACCGAGTTGGCGACCCGGTCACATCACATCTACACCGCTCAGTACACGCAGCAGACGGTGATCGTGGCGGGCGAGTCGGGATCGAGCGACATCCTGGTCGGCGATGAAGCCCGCGCAGAGCTGGCGCGCCGGGCCCAGTCGCCGAACTAACGGACGGCTAGAACTCCGAAGACGGCCCCGGCGATGGCGAAGAGGCCGATCACGCTGAGGCAGCTCAGCGATCTCGTCGCCGTGGGCTTGACGGGCGGCGCCGGGTTGTAGACGACATGGGGGGGCGTCGCCGCCGTGCCCGGTTGGGCGATCGCCATACCGATCGGGGTCGAAGGCAGGACGCTCGGCGTGGGCCTGGGAACCATCTGCGACAGGTCGACTCCAGGCTCGAGGCTGCGCTGCCAACCGGGGAACATCTGGTCCGCCACCCGCGAGATCGCTTCGTCGAACTCTTTGCCCGTCTGGAATCGATCCTCGGGCCGCTTGGACAGGGACTTGAGGATCAGCTCCTCCAGGTCGGGGTTCAGGCCCGGCCGGAAGACTGACGGAGGCTGGGGCGGAGCCTGGACGTGCTTGGCCATGAGCGTGAAGGGGCCGTCGGCATCGGTCGCCGTGAAAGGAGGCTGGCCGGCCACGAGCTCGTAAAACATGATCCCGGCCGAGTAGAGGTCGCTGCGTCCGTCGACCCTGCTCGACGCGACCTGCTCGGGCGACATGTACTGCGGAGTGCCTACCGTGGTGCCCGTCTTGGTGGCCGTTCCGCCGACGCCAGTGTCGTCCATCAGGCGCGCGATCCCGAAGTCGGCGACCTTGACCAGGCCCTCTTCAGAGATCAACACGTTTTCGGGCTTCATGTCGCGATGCACGATGGAGTGCCGGTGGGCATAATCGAGCGCCTGGAGCACTCCGTGCATCACCGCGAAGACCTGAGGCGGCGGAATCGGCCCCTGCTTCATCCAGTCGCGTAAGGAGCGGCCACGGACGAGCTCGAGGACCAGGTAGTTGATGTCGCCCATCAGCTCGATGTCGTGGACCTGGACGAGGTTGGGGTGGCTGGTCCGCGCCATGACCTGGGCCTCCTGGAGGAAGCGCTTCAGGGCGACTGGGTCCGCCGACTGGATGAGCTCCTTGATCGCCACCTCGCGGCCGAGCCCCGGCTGCTCCGCCATGTAGACGGCGCCCATGCCTCCGCGGCCGAGCTCGCCCTTCACGCGGTACTTGCCGATGTAGTGCTCACCCGGCACCTGGGGCGGGGTGGTGATCGCGGCGACCGGCGGCGGAGGGGTGGTTGGCGGTGGAACCGGAATAAGCGGCATCGTCGCGGCGACGTCGGCTGCGAATGGCGGGGATGTGCTCGGCGGCGCGGGCGCTGGAAGATCGCTCGGGTCAGGTGTCGGCGCCCAATCTGGAACTGGTGTACTGGGTGGGGAGTTTGGCGGTTGACCTGAGTCGGTCATCTCCTGGCGAGCCTAGCAGAGTGAGTTCGCGGCCACGATCACGATCCGAACTCACCTGAGCTATGGCGTTTTCGGGGCAATCCACCCATAATCTGCCCCGCAGCAGCCATCCAACAGGAGGAGATTGATCCATGTCGCAGATGCCCCCACCGCCCCCCAGCGAACCGGCGCCGATGGGAGGTCAGCCAGGGACCGCGGCCAGCAACAGCAAGACCAACGTCATCCTCGCCTACCTTCTCTGGTGGGTCACAGGAATCATCTTTTTGTTTGTCGGCAAGAACGACCCGGACGTGAAGTGGAACGCGGCGCAGTCCGTTGTCGTCCTGGGCGGCCTATGGCTGATCGCGTCGATCGTCAGCATCGTCCTGCTGCCGCTCGGGGGCCTGATCTACCTGGTCGGCGTCGTCTACTGGATCATTTTTCTGGTCGGCGCCTTCAACTACCGGGGCGGGCACATTGCCGCACCTGGCATCGCCCAGTTCACCAACCAGCTGACCGACGGACTCGCGAACGCCGTCAAGTAGCTCGCTGACTTTCTCAAGGCCCCGCTTTTCAGCGGGGCCTTTTCTTTTCTATTTGCCGTCCGCCGACAGCTGCTGCAGGGCCTTTTCGATACCCGCGCGCAGCTCGTCGCGCTCGTCGCGCAACTGGTTCGCCTCTGCGCGCGCGGACGCCAGCTGGTAGCGAAGGCGCTCGATCTCTTCGCGAAGCTCGCCCAGGTGCGGGTCGGGTCCCCCCGAGCTCGATTGAGCGTCCGCCAGCTCTAGCTTGAGGCGCTCGACCGCGACCTTCAGCGAGCGGCGCTCGTTGAGCAGCTCCTGGACGAGCGACTCAGACGGCTTGGTCTGCTCTTTCGACATACCGGCAAAGCCCCGGCTGGAACTCGCGCAGGCGGAGGTGCTCCATCTCGCCGCGCAGATAACGAGCTTTGATCTCGAGGCCGCGGATGCCCTTCGCTGTCTCATACGGGAAGCGATAGAGCTTGCCCGAATCGACGAGCAGGCACACCGCCAGGTTCTCGCCGTCTTTCTCGATCACGTGCTTATAGCACGGGACAGTGCGACGCGCGATCTCCATCTTCTTGAAGCCGCCGACCCTGCCGGCCAGCACATCGATTGGGCCGCGCATCTCCCGAATCCTAGTTGAGAAAGGCGAGCTGCTCCGGCTGGGGCGGCGGTTTCAGGATCACGCGGCGGCGGTCGGAGACGCCGTGATGCGAGCGCAGCCTCTTCACTTCTTGCATCGTATTTTCGCCGTAGCTCGGTGGCAGGTAGGCGCGGTTTCGGTAGGCGTGCTCGTAGCGAGGCACGAGCTCTGGCCAGTGCCGGGAGAGGACTGACATGAAGTGCTCACGCGTCCCGTCCTTCAGGTGCAGCATGTTCGCCCAGAGGCCGGTTGCGCCGGCCGCCCGCGCCGCCTTGACGACCGCCTCCAGCTGCTCTGGCCGGTCGGACAGCCCGGGCAGGATGGGCGCCATGCCGACGCCGACGTCGATGCCCGCGGCGACGAGCTTCTGGATCGCGCGCAGACGCTGCCTTGGATGTGCCGTACCCGGTTCCGTCTTGCGCCAGATCTCGTCGTCGACCGTCGGGATGCTGAACGTGATGTGGAGGTCGGCGCGCCGCGCAAGCGACGAAAGCACGTCGATGTCGCGCACGATCATCGGGCCGCGGGTGATCATCGCCGCCGGGTTGGCGAAGCCCGTGAAAACCTCGAGGCACTGACGCGTCAGGCGGTAGCGGCCTTCCGCGGGCTGGTAGGGGTCGGTCGCGGCACCGATGACCACGGTCTCCTTGCGCCACGAACGCCGCGCCAGCTCGCTCCGGAGAATCGCGGCGACGTTGAGCTTGACGCGAACTGTCCGGCCGTAGCGGTCGTCGAAGGGCCGGTCGGCGCGCAGCTCGAAGGCGCGGACGTAGCAGAAAGCACACCGATGCTCGCAGCCCGTGTAAGGGTTGAGGGACCAGGCGAAGCCCATGTTCTTGACCGGGTTGAGCGCCGACTTGCACTGCACCTCGAGGTAGTCGACGTCGGCGAGCCGAGGCTCCACAGCAGCCATATAGCCATGATAGAACAAACGTTCGGAGATGACTAGCGCGCGAGCTTGATGTCCGAACCCGGCGCCTCGCCGATGGGCCGCCCGGCGCGCAGCCGCCGGTTGGGGCGCGTGAGCGACGAAGGGCAAAAGTCGTTCAGGACGCATTCCTCGCACCGCGGCCGACGGGCGTCACAGATCCTCCGACCATGCAATATCAGCCTCAACGACAGCCCCGTCCACTCCTCCTTGGGCACCATCGAGCAGACCTGGTACTCGATCTTCACCGGGTCCTTTGTCTTGACGAGCCCGATCCGGTTGGTCAAACGGATGACGTGCGTGTCGACCGCAAACCCCGGCACGCCGAAACCCGCGCCAAGGATCACGTTCGCCGTCTTGCGGCCGATCCCGGGGATCTTGATCAGATCCTCCATGGTGTTCGGCACGACGCCGCCGAACAGCTCGACGAGCTTGCGGCTCGCCGCGATGATCCTTTTCGTCTTGGCCCGAAAGAAACCCGTCGGCTTGATCAACCTTTCGATCGCGGCCGGGTCTGCGCCCGCGAGGTCTTCCGCGGTTGGATAGCGCCGAAACAGCTCGGGTGTGATCGAGTTCACCGAGCGGTCGGTCGTCTGCGCTGAAAGGATCGTCGCGATCAGGAGCTGAAACGGGTTCTCATGAAGAAGCTCGGTCGCGGCCGGATAGAGCTCACGCAGCCGCTCCACGGTCAACCGGGCACGGGTCCGGGCCCCGCGCGGCGGCGGGGGCGACATCCAGGACTTCTTGGTCTTAGGAGCCAAGCAGCCGGCGCGCTACGGCGGCGATCTGAGTCCCGTCGGCTCTTCCCGCGAGACGCGCCGTGGCCGCCTTCATCACCAGACCGAATCCCTTGGGGCCTTCGGGTTTGACCTCGTCGATGACCGCGCGTACCTCGGCTTCGATTTCCTGCTCGTTCATCACCGCGGGCAAAAAGCCTCGCAGCACCTTCATCTCGGCTTCTTCGCGCCGGGCGGTGTCTTCACGGCCCGCCTTTCGATACACATCGACCGCCTCCTCGCGTCGCTTGACCTCCTTGCGCGCGACACGAACGACGAGGTCGTCGTCGATCTTTCCTCCGGCGCCACCTTCCTTGCTGGCACGCACAAGCTCGCTCTTCAGCAGCGACAAAGTGCCCAGCGCCACGTCGTCCCTTCGCATGCGCGCGTCGACCATCTCGGACTGAACGCGGTCGAAAAGAGCCACCATTCGCGATTGTCACACACGGACCGATCCCCGATAATCGGCGCCTATGGTCTATCTCCTGGCGGGCCCGTTCGTGGCGATAGTCGGCATCGCGGCCGTGTTTTTCGTCCTGCGCCGCAAATCTGTCGACAAGCGCTCGATGTATTCGGCGAGGCGATCTCAGATCGAGCACAAGGTGCGGGCGGCACGGCAGCGGACCATGGCGCCGCACGGCCACGCCGAGAAGCCGCCCGAGCCGGCTCCTACGGCTCCGCCGTTCGAACGGACGAAGGTTCAGCCCACCGTGGCTTACGAGGTTACGGCATACCAGGCCCCCCCGGCCGCTCCGCCGGCCTCGAAGCCGCAGCACGCTCCCGAACCGCCGCCATGGGAGCAGGCCCCGCTCCCACAGGCGCCAGCTGCACCGTCGTCGTTCGACTATCCAGCCGCGCCACCGGAGCCCTTTTCGCCCGCGCCGGCTGCGCCCTTTCGCCCCGCTCCGGAGCCGACCCCAATGCCCCCCAGCGAGCCTTCGTGGACGCCCGCTCCCAGGCCGTCGGAACCCCTTGCGCCGGCCGAAACCGTCACCCCGGCCGCACCGGTGGCGGCCGCGTCGTCGACCTCGGCCGGTGGCTGGTCGGTGGTCAGCACTAGCAAGGATGCCCAGGTTGAGGCCGAGCCAGGGAAAAAGAAGAAAAAGGACAAGGGGGCGCCAGCCGCCGGGGATTGGTCGCTCGCGTCAGGCGACGCGCCCGGCATGGTGGCAGACGAACCGACGCTCAAGCGCCCAAGCGGAAAGGTCATCGCCATCGCTCAGTACGCCGTGCTCGTCGTCGGCCTCGTGATGGTCTTGATCGGCGTCCTGGTCATGGTCGCCAACTCACACGTAACTTAAAAGCGCGCTGGCGAGCTTGCGACCTCCGTCGCGCATCACGGTGTCGCACACCACGGTGCGATAGCCGAGCTCCTCGATCGCGCTTGTTAGGTCGCGGTCCCTCTCATCGATCGCGAACGTGCCCGCGACATCGCGATACATGCGCGCAACCTCGACCGAGTCCGGCGTATGGCCCAGCGCACGCATCATCTCGACAGTCGGCCCTTTCAACGCGACGCCACCGATGATCGGGGCGACGGCGAGTGTTCGTTCGGGCCGGAGCTCATTGCGTACGAGCCTCAGGATCGGGGCGATCGAGATCAGCGGATTGGATGGTCCGATGATCACGAGGTCCGCCTCGCGCAACGCGGCCCAGACCTCTGGCGAGCGTTGCGCCGAGTCGATCCCGGCGAAGGCGATGCCCTGAAGCCGAGGCTTCAGACGCTCGCGCACGAAGTACTCCTGGAACGACAGCTCTCCTGCGTCGGTAGTGAATCGCGTACGAACCGAGTCGTCGGTCATCGGAATCACGCGCGTCTTGACGCCAAAGCGCGCACCGAGCACGAGGGACGTTTCGGTCAGCGTGCGTCCGCGGCGCAGCATGTCGGCTCTTACGAGGTGCGTGGCGAAGTCCTTGTCGCCTATACGAAACCACGTCTCCTCGCCGATTTCGTTGAGCGTGTCGAGGACCCGGAAGGTGTCGCCCTTGACGCCGTATCCCGCCTCGTCGTTGAAGACGCCGGCCAGGCGGTAGATGACCGCGTCGATGTCAGGACAGACCAGGAGTCCCCAGAACTCGTCGTCGTCCGCGGTGTTGGCGATGACTGTGAGCTCGTGGCTCGCCCCTACGGCCTGGATCCCTGCCGCCAGCGCCGCGCCCCCGGTACCTCCTGCGAGGACGGTGATCTTCAGCGGAACAGGTCCTCGGCCGCTGGGCGGATGAGGTCGCGGCCGGAGCCGGTCCCTTCCAGCTCGAGTCCGCGCACGATGACGGCGGGAGTTCGTTCGGTCTTGCCCATCACCAGCCCGGCGCTCGAAGCGATGTCATCCGCGACGGCAAGCACGGTCGCGTGCAGCGGCTGGCCCGCGTCGTCGAGAGTGCCGCGAAGATCGACGAGGACCGGCAGGCCTGCGACCCCAAGCGCCACATTGACGATGCCCAACCTCCACGGCCGGCCGAACGTGTCGGAGACGATCACACCGACCTTCGCGCCGGCCAGCTCCGCCAGGCGCGACCCCAGCCGCCGCGCGCTGGCGTCCGGATCCACCGGCAGCAGCGCGAGCGTGTCGCTGCCGACATTCGAGTGATCGACGCCGGAGTTGGCGCATACGTATCCATGACGCGTCTCCGTGATCAAGACGCGCTCCGAACGCAGCACACGCACGCTTTCGTCGAGGACGACCTGCACCATGCGTGGGTCCGGGTTCGCGATCAACCCGGCGGCGATCCTGACGGCCTCATCGCCCGCGGTCACCGATTCCAGCTTGACCAGCCGCCCTTCCGACTTCGAAACCACCTTCTGGGCGACCACGATGACGTCACCCGATTGCAGGCTCGCGTGATCGGCGATCAGGCGACCAAGGTCGTCTCCGGGCCGCACCTCGGGCAACCCTTCGACGCCGATCAGCTCGATGCGCTTCACACCGCGCGGCTGAGGCTGGCGAGGTCGGACGGTTCGTCCAGGTCGAGCGCCATCGCGTCGGAATGATGGATGAGGAACTCGACGTGGCGAGCTTCGGCGTCTTCCTGAAATTTGGCGAGCGAGTCGTCGCCGAAATGCAGACCGATCGCGTCAGGCGGTCGGAGATATAGCGCGTTGGTGCCGCCCCGCCCAATCGCAGGCACGGCGACCACGCCCGGCCCATCGTGCCGCGCCGCCGCGTCGAGAAGCTCGCGCACAGACGACTCGGTGACGAGCGGCAGGTCGCTAGACAGCAGGAGCACGGCTCGCGCCCCGCCCTCCCGCGCCCGCTTGATGCCCCGCTCTGCGGCCGTGTTCTGACCGTCTTCGCGAGGCTCGACGAGAACGTCGGCACCCCACGTCCGCGCGACCTCGCCCACCTCGTCGCTGCCCGCCACGACGAGCACGCGGTCGCCGGCAAACGCGGCGCTGACAGCCAGGCGAGCGTTGCGACGGGCGAGGGCTCGGCGCGATTTCGTGCCGAGCGCCGGCCGCAGCCGCTGCTTGGCCGAGTCGAAGTCCTTGATCAGGACCACAACCCAGGTGCTCATCCCCACTGCTTGCGAATCCTGGGCAGGATCTGCGACCCGTAGAGCTCGAGGAACCGCTCCTGGCGATCGCCCGGGGCGTGAAAGACGAGGTGAGTGAACCCAAGGTCCAGGTATGGCCGGAGCTGTTCGATGTGCTCGTCAGGGTCGCTCGCGACCAGCCAGCGCCGGTATGCCACGTCCTCCACTGTCTTCGCAAGCCGTTCCATCTCACGCGGGTCGTCGATCCCTGCCTTGGCCTCGGCCGGCAGCGCCAGCGAGGCCCAGATCTTGGTGTCCTCCATCGCGCGTGCACGGTCCGTGTCGTACGAGACCTTGACTTCGATCATCTTTTCAAGCTCGCCCGCGTCGCGTCCCGATTCCCTGGCCCCATCACTGAATGAGGGGAGCAACTGGTCGGTGTAGAGCTCCATTCCTTTGCCCGAAGTGCAGATCAGGCCGTCCCCTGCACGCCCGGCATATTTGGCGACCTGCGGCCCGCCCGCGCTGATGTAGATCGGCACGGGCTTTTCCGGACGGTCATAGATCGTCGCGTTGCGCGTGTGGTAGTACTCGCCGTCGAAGGTCACCGACTGCTCGCTCCAGAGCCGGCGGATGAGCCGCACCGCCTCCCGGAGGCGAGCGAAACGTTCGCGGTTGTCCGGCCACTGAACGCCGAGCGCGCCCTCGTTGAGATGCTCGCCGGTGCCGACGCCGAGGATCATGCGCTCCGGAAGCAGCAACCCGAGGGTGCCGAATGCCTGGGCGACGATCGCGGGGTGGTAGCGAAAAGTGGGTGTCGCGACCGAGGTTCCGAGAGCGACGCGAGCCGTTCGCTCGCCGACGGCGGCCAGCCACGCGAAGGCAAAGGGCGCATGGCCGTCGGAGTGACGCCAGGGCTGGAAATGGTCGCTGACGAAAACCGAATCGAATCCGTTGGCCTCGGCGGCGACCGCGAAATCGAGCAGCTCGCGCGGGCCGAACTGCTCAGCCGAAGCCTTGTAGCCGAGCCGTAGCTTTGGTGCGGGCACTACGGACGCTTGAAGTACCGATTCCAGCTGAACGCGACGCCGCTGATCGCAGCGGCGGCCACCACCACCCCGAGCGCGATAAGGCTGTGTGTGTCGAAGTTGGCGATGCCGACTGCAGTGAGAAACACAACCAGAACCACCGCCATCAGCATCATCACCACGAGCGAGATCGCTCGATGGAGCTTCATGACTCGGTTAGCTTACCGATCGTGGGTGAAGCGGAAGTTTTGCACCTGGCGTCGGTCACGTCGACGCAGGATGTCGCCCGCAGCCTGCCGATCGGCTCGATCGTGCTCGCCGATCATCAGACGGCCGGACGCGGACGCCTCGACCGCCGCTGGGAGGCACCCGAGGGCACGGCGCTGCTGGCCTCCTTCGTGCTGGAGCCGAACCCGCTGCTCAGCCTCGCGGCCGGGGTGGCTGCGGCCGAAGCATGCGATTCACGCCAGGTACGCCTGAAGTGGCCCAACGACCTGCTGCTTGAAGAGCGAAAGCTAGGCGGGATCCTGGTCGAGGCCACGCATGACCGCGCCGTATGCGGCATCGGGATCAACCTGACCTGGTCGCCGGAGGGCGCGGCCATGCTGGATCAACCACGCGACGATGTATTCGACCGGCTGCGTCAAAAGATCGCGACCTGGACTTTGGCGCGACCAGACCAGGTGCTCGCGCGCTGGCGCGACCTGTCAGCGACGCTGGGCAGGCGAGTGCGAGTCGACGTGTCGGGAGCGATCACCGAGGGACTCGCGGAAGACATCGGACCGCGCGGCGAGCTCATCGTCGATGGAGTGGCATTCGTCGCGGCCAGCGTCACGCACCTATGAGCGCCGCGATTTGGGGCAGCACCTCCCCGGAGCGGCCGTGGATGACCACCTCGGCGAAGCGGTCGAACGGTGTTGGCTCGGCGTTGATCACGATCATGCGCGCGCCCGCGCGGACCGCGACGAGCGGGACTTCCGCCGCCGGGTGGACCACGAGCGATGAGCCGACCACCAGCATCACGTCGGCCTGACCCGCGAGCTCGAGCGCATCATGCATTGCTGCGGCGGGCATCGGTTCGCCGAACAAGATGACAGTCGGCTTCAGGAACGCGCTGCCACATGTGAGGCATCGCGGCGGCATCTCGACCTCGAGCCGCGTCTGCACCGCCGAGCGGGCCTCGAGCCTGCCGCATTCGAGGCATCGCACCATGCGCCCAGATCCGTGCAGCTCGATCACGCGCTTGCTGCCCGCGTCCTGATGGAGGCCGTCTGTGTTCTGTGTGACGATTGCCACGAGGTAGCCGGCAGCCTCCATCGCGGCCAGCGCCATGTGGCCCGGATTTGGCCTGGCCGCGAGCGCGACCCGGCCGCGGTCCTTCGAGACACTCCAGTACGAGGTTGGATCGGCGAGGAAGCTCTCGATCGAGGACACCTTGACCGGGTCGTACTTCGTCCACAGCCCACCCTCGCCGCGAAAAGTTGGGATGCCGCTCTCCGCCGAGACGCCGGCGCCCGTCAACGCGAGGCCATGCTGTGCGGTCGCGACCAGCTCGGCGGCTCGCTCGAGACTCACGCGTCCCACCTGAACATGGGTGTGCTCACCGCCTCACGGTAGTCCTGAATCCAGGCGCCCCGTGGTGCGCCGCAGCCGAATGTCCAGACCGTGATGCCGGTTGAATGAGGCGATGACCAGCCAGTCGCCAGCGCGCTCGCCCACCACGAGGCCGGTATGTTAGGCACGGTGGCGCGCGCAGTCCCCGAGTCCCGCCGCATAGTCTTCATCTACCTGGCGGCGGGAAGTGTTTTCGCGACCATCGCCGCGCGCGGACTCACCGTCCCGCTGTATGCGCACGGCCTCGGCGCGAGCCGTTTCGAAGTCGGCGCGCTCTTCTCGGCGGCAACCATCACGGCCGCCCTTCTGTCTCTGCCGTCCGGCGTCCTGATCGACCGCTTCGGAGCCCGGACGCTGCTGGCGGTGTCGCTGATCCTGACGGCCGGCTCGCAGGCGGCGACCGCACTGACAACGACAGTGGCCCCGCTGTTTCTGTGGCAGGTGATCGGAGGGCTCGCGGCGGGCGCACAGCAAGCCGCCCTGTTCAGCGCGGTGACAGAGTCGGTGTCCCGATCCAGGCTCGGCCGCGCCATGGGCTGGCTGACCCTTTCGATGCAGGTCGGTTTCTTCCTGGGCCCATCGCTGGCCGGACTCGCGCTGCGGTGGCTCGACGTTCGCACCGACATCGCGGTGACGACGGTCCTTTTGATCTTCACCATTCCCGGCGCGATCGCCGCGAGCAGCAGCCGCCAGCAGTCGGAACGCAAGGGACTTTCTTTGCGTGAGCCGCTGCGCGCGCTGATCCGGCAGCGTGCGTTCGTTCCAGTCACGATCGGCCTGATCAGCGTGACCCTCACCTGGGGAACAATCGGCGCGTTTCTTCCTGTCTTCGGCAAGGAAGTGCTGGCGCTCCCAAGCTCGCAGGTCGGCTACCTGCTTGCGCTCCAGGCCGTCGTCAACGGAGCGTCACGGATTCCGGCCGGACGCCTGGTCGACAGGATGCGACAGCGATGGCCAATCGTCCTCGTCGGCGCCCTCGGCTGGGCGACGGTAATGGTCGTGCTGGGCCACCTGACTGGATTCGTCATGCCGGCGTTGCTGCTCGCGGTCGGCACCCCGTTCATGGCCGCCGCGTTTGTCGCGATGGGCGTCGTCTTCGCCGACCTGTCAGCTGCGTCGACGCGAGGCGTGACGATGGGAGCGTACGGGACGGTTCTTTTCCTCGGCCTCTCGCTTGGCCCTCTGATCTTTGGCCCGATCGTCCAGGGCTACGGCTACGCCGCCGGCTTCACCGCGTGCGCCGGGGTCTCCGCTGCTCTGGTCCTGGTGATGGCGGCGCTTGAGTCAGAGCCGATCCGGCGCCGGTCAGAGGTGCCGCTTCCGCCCCCCGCTCCGGGGACGTGACGTAGGCGTCAAGCACCGCTCGGTGGCTCGGGAAGGCGATCTCGGGTAATGAGTCAGGCGCGAAGACGCGCACCTCAAGCATCTCTGGGCCGGCGCTGATCGCGGCACCGTCGGCCACCTTCCCTCGGTAGGCGATTCCGATGATGCTTGAAGCCGTGGTCTTCGGGACGTGGTACACGCCGAGCAAGCCCGTGAGCTCGACCTCCGCGTTGATCTCTTCCATGCACTCCCGCACCGCGGCGCGGGCTGGATCCTCGTCGTCGTTGACGAAGCCACCCGGCAGGCACCACAGGCCATAGCCCGGCTCGATGCTTCGCTTACCGAGCACGATGCCTCCTTCCTGCTCGACCACGACCGCGGCGGAAACTTTAGGGTCGCGCCACAGGACGTAGGAATCGTTGAGGCACACCTCGAGCTCGCGACCTTCGATGGTTCTCACGACCAGCGGCGCGCCGCAGTTGACGCAGAAATGGCCCACCGACGACCAGACTAGACCGGTTCAGCCTCCGGCTTGGTCGGGTGCGGTTTGGGCGCCGGGCCCTTCATGTCCGCGACGCGGACCTGGTTGCGCCCGCCCTGCTTCGCGGCGTACAGCGCCTGGTCGGCGCGGTCGATGAGCTGAGTGAAAAGCGCCGGCTCCGAGGTCGCAGCCACCCCGACACTGATCGTCAGCTTCAGCCCTCCCGGAAACGTCGCTGTCGCAACCTTCGCGCGGATGCGTTCTGCGAGGGTGCGCGCGCCGGCCTCCGTTGTCTCGGGGAGGATGAGCGCAAACTCCTCGCCGCCGTAGCGAGCGCAGACGTCCGACTCCCTGGCCCCTGTGGACAGCAGCGAGGCGAGCTCGGCCAGCACTGCGTCGCCGTTCAGGTGGCCATAGGTGTCGTTCACCTGCTTGAAGTGATCGAGGTCGATCATCACAAATGTGATCCCCTTGTGGTTGCGACGCGCCCGCTGCATCTCACGCAGGAACTGTTGGGCCAGAGCGCGCCGGTTGGGCAGCTTGGTCAGCTCGTCCGTCAGCGCGTTCTCCTCTTGCGCCTCGAACAGCTGGGCGTGGCGGATGGCGATGGCGGCCTGCGAGGCAACCCCGTTCAGCAGGTCGGCCTGGTCCTCGCTGAGCTCCCGCCAGGCGTTCAGGTAGAGCTCCATGGCCCCCATCAGCTGGCCTGAGCGCTGGATCGGGACGACCAGCGCGTGCTGCGGATGGCCGCCCGCGTCAAGCCCGGGCGCCGAGTGCTCGTCGAGCTTGACGACGAGGGGGCGCAGCGCAGCGAGCGCCGAGCGAAGCGGCTCCTCGTCGATCTTGCGCACCGATCCCCGGGCGCGGTTGGTCAGGTTGTAGGAGGCCTCGCGGTGCATCTCCGCCTTGCCGGTGCGGACGAGGTACATCGCACCTGCGACAGCGCCCATGATTCGGCCCGCGTGCGTGAGGGCGACGTTGAGGACCTCCTCCAGAGCGAGCGACGAGTTGACAGCCGACGCCATGGCGAGCAGAAGGCTTGCGCGGTCGCGTGCGCCGCTTTCGTCCGCCAGCGCCGCCTCGAGCTCGCGCGTGGCGCCACGAAGGCGAATCAAAGAGATGAGCAGCAGGATAAAAGCCGCGACCAGGAGGACCAAGGTGACCAGCAGTACGGCCGCGAGATCCAACGTCAAGCCTCCTGGGGCGCGCTGAAGATGCCATAGGTTAACGCCCCGACCTTGGAGTTGGTTCTATAAGAGCGCGGGTGAGGACAGGCGTCCTCCCCCGCGGAACCCCCTCCTCTCACCAGCCAGGCTGGGAGGCGTTTGGAAACGCAGCGCTGGGTGACGGCCGGAGTGAATCCGGCCTAAGGCTCCACTGGGGTTTCTGAATCGGAATTCGTCTGGGGGCTATACTCGGCCCGATCTGGAGCCGCTTTCCTTCGACGATCTTCCTCTCGGCGGCGAGTGGACGACGCGCCGACGCACCGTCTCCGAAGCCGATGTAGCACTGTTTGCCGGCGTCGCCGGCGACCTGTCACCGCTCACCATCGAGGCCACGGGCGATGGCCCACGCCCGGCGCCACCCGCGATGGTAGTGGCTCTGGCCGTCGGTCTAGGTTCGGTGGACATGCCCGTGCCGTCGGTGGCCGAGTGGGAGTGGCTGAACTGGAAGTTTCCGCGGCCGGTGCACGCCGGGGACACCATCTATGCGCGCTGGACCTTGACCCAGAAGCGACCGCCCGTCAGCGGAGCGCCCTCTTCGATCGTGGTCTGGCGGGTGGACGTCCACACGGCCGACGGGGCGCTGTGCGCGGAAGGCGAGGTCGGGGCCAAAGTGAAGCGCGGAGGCGTCTCGGCGGGCAGGCAGCGACCCGCCGAGCCGCCTGTGGCGGTGGCCGTCACCAGTACGCCGAGGCGGCGCCGGCGCCGCTCCCGCGCCAACGGCACCACGCCCGCACTGCCCGAGCCGCCGGCGGTTGCCGCCCCACCCGCCGCAAGCGCCAAGCCGGAGCGAGCGGCCGGCCCGTCCAGGCGGCGGCGCCGCCGCCGGCCGTCTGGCTCGACAGCTCGCGAGGAGGAGCACGAGCCTCGGGCCGCCCACGCGCCCGAGACGGCGCCCGGGCCCGTCACTCCCGCCCCGGCGACGCCCATCGTCGAGACCAACCGGAAGGGCTTAGGTGGCGTCCTGCGGCGCCTCAGGGGCACGCCCTAGGCGGGAGCCAGCGTTGCATTGGCGGCCGGGTTTACCCCGGCCGCGACTTTGTCTTCGCGTCTCCAGACTTGGCTTCGAGTACTACTTAGACAAGTCCCAACCGCATACCGGAATGGGAGCAGGCCCGTCGCCTGGCGACCGGCCGATGAGGGAAAACCATCCGGGTTTTCCCCCATATCCAACCCCCTAGGCGGGAGGTTCGAAAGCCTCCAGGTATTCGATCACGCGCCTGGTGAGCTGTGTCGGCGTCGACGCCCCGCTGGTCACGCCCACCTTGCTGGCCCCCTTGAACCAGGAGAGGTCGAGGTCCTCAAACCTGTCCACCAGGTAGGCCGGTTTGTGGCCGAGCTTCTTCACGACCTCGACCAGGCGCAGCGAGTTCGAGGAGCGCGGGCTGCCGACCACGATCACCAGGTCGACCTCCTTGGCCGCCTCAACCGCCGCCTCCTGGCGCTCCTGGGTTGCGCGGCAGATCTCGTTGTGAACCTCCGCCCGCGGATAGCGCGCCTTGACCCGGCCGATCAGGTCCTCGGTGTCCCAGACCGAAAGTGTGGTCTGGCAGGTCACCGCGACGCGGTCGCCCTTCAGCTCGAGCGCGTCGATGTCCTCCGGTTCCTGGACCAGGTAGACCTTGCCCGGCGCCTCGCCCACGACGCCCTCTGGCTCGGGATGGCCCTTGCGACCGATGTAAACGACCTCGTAGCCCTGGCGGGCCAGGTCGGCGACGAGCTCGTGCGTCCGCACCACGTCCGAGCAGGTCGCGTCGACAGGTTTCAGACCAAGCTCGACCGCGCGCTGTTTGACCTGCGGCGACACACCGTGCGCGGTGAAGATCACCGTCCCGTCTTTGATCTGTTCCAGACCGGCCAGGCGATCGGGCTGGTCGACCAGCGCGATGCCCTGGCGCTGCAGGTCATCGGTGGCGTGTGTGTTGTGGACCAGCATGCCAAGCATATGCACGGGGCCCTGGGTCTCTTCACGCACTCGTTTAGCGATCCGAAACGCATCGACGACCCCGTGGCAGTAACCGCGCGGTGTGATCTTCAGGACCTCCATCGCAACCCGAGTCTACGTGAGATGATCTCGCCCACCATGGCGGTGGCGGCCATCGTACCGGCGCTTTCAGACCAGGCTGGATTCGCCCGCGAGGCACGCCTCGCCAGGTTCAGAGCCCTGGTGATCGATGTGATTGTTTTCGGGTTCATCTCATTCGTCGTGAACTCCGTTTACGGCGTGACGGAGGTAACCTCCGGCTTCATCACCGCCAGCGGTGGCATGTACTCGACCACGACGGCAGTGGCGTGGCCCTGGCTGACCTTGGTCGGGATCCTGTACTTCACGGTCCCCGAGGCGATGTTCGGTGCCACGCCGGGCAAGTACTGGATGCGGCTCAAGGTCGTTCGGCTCGGCGGAACTCCGCTGGGGGTCGGCTCGGTGATTGTTCGCAACCTGCTGAAGCCCATCGACTTTCTTCCCCTGCTCTATCTGCTTGGTGGCGTTCTCGTCTTCGTCACCCGCGGCAGCCAACGCCTGGGCGACATCGCGGCGGGGACAACGGTTGTGTCCCAGCACCGCGCCCTCGATCCTGGAGCCACTCGAAGGTCGGGGCGTACCGCGCGGCGATGGCTCGCCATCGCGCTCGCAGCGGCCGCCCTGTTCACAATTGGATTCGACTACTTCGGCCGTCCGCCGCTCGTGATCCAGGGTTTGTTCAACGAGCGGCTCGGGTTTGGCCAGGACGTGGTCAACTATTCGCTCGGCCATCCGATCTGGGGTTTCGGACAGGTGACCTATCCGATGACGCTGCGTACCTCGATCGCCACGTGCATCGGTGAGATCACTCTGACCTGGAGCGTGATCGGCTGGAACGAGTCAGCGAATAACTACAGCTGTATCAGCTGATCCCAGCGAACAGGTCCGGCTCCGGCAGGTCTGCGCCCGGCTTGCCGCGGGCCAGCTGGTAGTACTCCGTCCCGAACGCTAGCTCGTAGATCTGGCTCGCCATCGTCGCGAACCACGAGTTCGGATCGTTCTGGCTCACGTGGGCGCGAAACGCGTCGCGCTTGGCCTCGACATAGTCGTGGACGTCGACCCGCGTGGTCACGAACTCGTCCGGCGTGCCGGCGATGCGCATGTTGGGGTTTTGCGTTCGGCGCGCCTCTTCCGGCATCTGCTTGGCGAACTCCTCCATCATCGAGCGCGGGACGGCGGTGTAGTAGAGCTTCTTGATCGGCAGTCCATCGTGTGCAAGCGTGTCGAGTGCCGCGTTGGTCACGTAGTGAGCTTTGATGTGGTCGGGGTGACCGTAGATCCCGTCCTCTCCATACGTCACAACCACGTCCGGCCGCTCCTCGCGCAGGAACACCGCGAGCCGCGCGGCCGCCTCCTCGAGCGGCGCCTGGTGAAACGAGCGCGGGTCCTTGTTGTCGGCGGTGTCGACCATGCCTGAATCGCGGTAGCCGAGGAACTCCTGGCGGTCGACGCCGAGAATCTCGCCGGCGGCTTTGAGCTCAGCCGCCCGGATCTCACCGAGCCGCGGCCTTGAAGCGGCCTCGTCCATGTTGTAGATCTCGCCCACCTCGCCACGCGTCGCCGTGATGAGCACGACTCGGTGACCGTGGGCCTTGGCCTTCATCATCACGCCGCCGGTCGAGATCGCCTCGTCGTCTGGATGGGCGTGGACGAGGAGAAGGCTTCCCACTGTTACTTGAGCAATACGTCGGCGAGCTGCTGAATTCCGCCGTGACCCGGACGGGGGATCGTGCGATCCGCGGCGGCGATCACCTCCGCAGGCGATCCCTCGACCGCGATACCGAGCCCAGCCCAGGCGATCATCGACGCGTCGTTGCGGCCGTCGCCAACCGCTACCACTTCAGCCTGCGGGATGGAGAATCGCTCTGCCACAAAGCTCAGGGCAGAAGCCTTGTCGCTCTCCACGCTCGTGAACTCGAGGTATTCCGGCACCGAGGTTGCGGCGTTCAGCCGGCCCGCCCAGCGGTGCCGAACGTCCGGCAGCAGAGCCTCCAACGTCTCCCCTGTCGAGACGATGACGAGCTTGGGCGTGGTCGGACCCATCGCCTTTTCGAGATCGCCAACAAGGTGGATCGTCATGCCCGCGTGCTCAGCGTACAGGTGGGCCTCAGGGCGATCGCGCTCGACGATGAGCTGGTCATCGCGATACGCCTGGACGTGCAGGTCGCGCTCGCGCGCGTAGTCGATCACTTCCATTGCCAGCTCATGCGAGACGCCATGGTCGAGCAGTACGGCTCCGTGCAGCGTGCGGACCTCCGCCCCCTGGTAGCAGACGATCGGGCCCTCCAGCCCGAGCCTGTTCACCCAGGGCACTGCGCCTGGAAACGGCCGGCCCGTGCACGCGACGACTGTGACGCCTGCGGACCTGATCCGGTCGAGCGCCGCGACGTCGCGCGGGTCGAGGTGCAGCTGCATGTCCAGGATCGTGCCGTCCAGGTCCAGCGCCAGCAATCGATAACGAAGTGCGAGAGGGGGTGTGGTCGGGGGCGTCGGCGGCAAGTTCGGTGTCAGGGTGACCCAGATCCTAGGCGCGGCCGAGCACCGTAGCGCGCGCGTCGCGCATGCGTAAGCGAGGAGCGCAGGCCGCAACGACGGAGATGGGTCGCACTGGCGCCGAAGGTGCGTCGACGATCCCCGACCACGCCCCCACTATCGCTTGACCTCGGGGTTGAGCAGGTTTGGCGGACGGCCGCCGCGCACCGCGGTCGCCATGTTGCGCGCCGCCATGGCCGACATCTCAGACCGTGTGCGCACGGTGGCGCTCGCGATGTGGGGAGCGAGCACGACGTTTGGCATCGCGATCAGCCCCGGGTGCACAGCGGGCTCGCGTTCGTAGACGTCGAGTCCGGCACCGGCCAGCTTCTTCGCGCGGAGCGCTTCGACAAGCGCGGCTTCGTCGATCACAGGCCCGCGCGAGGTGTTGATCAGGATGGCGTTCGCCTTCATCGCGTTGAACTGCGCCGTGCTGATGAGGTGCTGGGTCTCCTGCGTGAGCGGCACGTGGACAGATATGAAGTCCGACTCCGCAATGAGCCTGTCGAGGCTCGATCGCTTGGCGTTCAGCTGCAACTCAGCTTCTGGAGGGAGGGGCTGCGGATCGTAGTAGAGGACGCGCATGTTGAAGCCCTTCGCGCGGTGGGCGACACCGCGCCCGATGCGTCCGATGCCGACGATTCCGAGCGTGGCGTCGAACACGTCGTGGCCGAGCATCATGTCGATCGCCCAGCCGCGAAATCGACCGGAACGCGTGAAGCTGTCCGCCTCGACGATGCGGCGGGCGGTCGCCATGAGCAGCGTGAATGCAAAGTCCGCCGTCGCGTCATCCAGCACGCCCGGCGTATTCGTGATCATCACCCTGTGCGCCGTGGCCGCGGGGACGTCGATGTTGTCGAAGCCAACCGCCACGTTGCTCACGCACTTGAGACCGGGCGATGACAGGACTGTTTCTCGGATCGGGTCCATCAGCTGGCTGACGATCCCCATGCAGCCCTCCGCTGCTTGGCGGATGCTGGCCTCATCCAGGGGGCGGCCTTCGGGATAGGCGATCACCTCGGCTGCCTCGGCCAGGATGGCGGGACCCGGGTCGAGGATCGGGTGCATCAAAAGGACGCGGGGTCGCCCTCCGGTGCTCATGGATTCAGTCCCAGCTCCTGTGCGATCGGCTTCAGGGCATCGCGGACGAACTCCACGTGCTCATCGAACGGTACACCGAGGACCTCGGCCCCGGCGATGAGCTCTTCGCGGTGAACTCCGCGCGCGAAGGCCTTGTCCTTCATCTTCTTGCGCACGGTGCTGGCCTCGACCGAGCTCAACGACTTGTCCGGTTTGACCAGGGCGCAAGCGATGATGAAGCCGCACATCTCATCGACTGCGTAGAGCGCTTTGCGCGCGTTGGAGTCGCGCGGCACGTCCAGGTAGTCGGCGTGCGAGGCGATGTCCTGCAGCATGTCCTCGGGCCAGCCTTTCTCGCGCAGCATCTGCATTCCGCGCGTCGGATGCTGCTCCGGCGTCGGGCCGGACTCGTAGTCCCAGTCGTGGATCAGGCCGAGCACCGCCCAGCGCTCCTCGTCCTCCCCGAAGCGCCGCGCGTAAGCCCGCATCGCGGCCTCGACGCTGCGCATGTGCCGGCGCAGCTGGTCGGACCTGGTCATGGATGTGACGAGCTCCCATGCTTCGTCTCGGGTCGGGGTTCTCAGCTCAAAATCTCCTTGAGGGCCGCCATCAGCCTCTCGTGCTGGTCACGGGTGCCGACCGTGATCCGGATCCAGCCGGCGATCGGCTCACGATCGTAATGGCGGACAAGGATCTTTCGCTCGCGCAGCGAGGCCACGACCCTGGCCGCAGGTTTCGGCGGTTTGGCGAAGACGAAGTTCGTCGCCGATGGCACGAGCTCGAAACGCAGGGCTTCCAGCGCACTCGTCAGCTGGCCACGATTCGCGACCACCTCATCAACCACCTTCGTGTGATGGTCTTCGTCGGCGATCGCGGCGGCGGCCGCGACGATTGCCAGCCGGTCGACGTTGTAGGAGTCCTTTACCCCGTTGAGTGCTTCGATCAAGTCGGTTGGCCCAAGCGCGAAGCCGATGCGCATGCCGGCCAGGCCATACGACTTGGAGAACGTCCGGAGCAGCAGCACATTGTCGTAGCGCTCGAGCAGGGGCAAACACGATCCCGGCGCGAAGTCGACGTAAGCCTCGTCGATGACGACCACACCGGAGGACGCCACCACGGCGGCCTCGACCAAAGGAGGATCGAAGAGCGCGCCCGTCGGGGAGTTTGGGTTGACGATGAACTTGAGAGGGGCGGGATCTGCCCCGAGGCTTGGCGGCAGCTCCCACGGGAGCTCGGTTGGATGCCTCGACGCCACCGCTTCGTGGATGCGGCAGAGCGGCTCGAAGAGCGGGTATGTGGGAGTGGGAAACGCAACCGCGTCGCCCGCCCCGGCAAAGGCGCGAAAGCAAAGCTCGATCAGCTCATCCCCGCCGTTGCCGACGAGGACGTGCGAAGGATCCACCCCGAAGTGTCTGGCTATCGCATTGCGCGCAGGCGCCGCGCTCGGGCTCGGATAGAGGCGGAGCGAATCGTCGGCCGCTGCCTTGATCGCGTCGAGCACCTTCGGCGACGGGGGCAGTGGCGACTCGTTGGTGTTGAGCTTGACCCAGCCCTCGCCGTCGGGCGGCTGCTCGCCCGGAACGTAGGGCTGGAAACCGTCGAGGCTCTTCCTTATGAGGCTTTTCGGCATTCGAGCAAGAACGTTTCTAAAGCAAGCCGAGGGCTGACGTTTTGCTCGAGATAGCCGAGCGTGTCGTACGAAAGCTCGAGCAGCCGAGCCCACCGACCCTGCTCGCGGCCGCGGCTGCCAAGCATGCGACGCCGCAGCTCGATCTGCCAGCTGGCGATCGCAAACAAGGCGGGGTCTTCCTCCTCCCCCTCGCTGCGCCGCCAGCCCATCTGGGCCACGTCCAGCTCCGCGGCGACGTGGAGGGGCACGTCCGCGGGTGCGCCGAAGACTTCCTCGAGGCGATGAGTCCAGACATGGTGGAGCTCGATCACCGTCTCGTCCCGCGCACGGCGTAGCGCCCAACCTGGCCGGCCGCCGGACAGCTCGGCCAGCAAACGTGCCCGCTTCGACTCGACGCCGTGGCCGTCGAGCAGCTTTTCGATCTCGGGTGCAGGCACGGGGTGGAAAAACACGCGCTGGCAGCGGGAGACGACGGTCGGAAGAACCACGAAAGGATTGAGGCTGGGCGTCGTCAGGATGATGACGCGGTTGGGGTGCGGCTCCTCGAGCGTTTTCAGCAGCACGCCCTGGTCCTGATCGCGCAGGCGCCCGACGTTGACCATCAGGGCGACACGCCGCGAACCGACGGCTGGCTTGAGGTTGAGAAACGCCTGCAGGGACAGCTCATGGAACTCTGGCGGTTTGTCGGGCAGGAGACGGATCTCGTTGATCGACAACGGCTTGATGCGGTCGTCCTCCCAGTAGTCAGGGTGCCTGGACAGCGGCGCCTCGTGGAGCAGAGCGGTCGCGAGGGCGCGGGCAGCTGTCGACTTGCCCAGGCCGGACTCGCCCACGAAGAGGTACGCGTGTGCCAGCCGGTCAGTTTTTACCTGTGAGCGGAGCTGGTCCAGCGCCTGGGTGTGACCAATGACGCCGTCGAATGGTTCTGTCACGGAACCTGGTGTGGTGCGGTGCGAGTGGCTTTCATCTCTCTTTCGCGCTCCAGGCGTTGGGCGCGCCCCTGCAGCCACACTTCCCGGATCCGCTGCAGCGCGGTGAGGTTGGTCACGACCGCGAGCAGGAAGACGACGCCGTAGAGCACCGGGCCGCCGATGATCAATCCGAACACGGTGACCACGACTCGTTCGGGCCGCTGGAACAAACCCGTCTTGCATGTGAAGCCAAGACTCTGAGCGCGGGCACGGACGTAGCTGACGAGAAAGGAGCCGGCGAGCGCGGCCAGCGTCGCGAGCACCAGCCATCGCTCCAGCATGCCGCCGATGCTGACGAAGTAGGCCGCCAGCCCGACGTAGATCGCGCCTTCCGAGTACCGGTCGAGAGTCGAGTCGAGGAAAGCACCGTAGGGGTAGCTGGCCTTCGTCGTGCGGGCAAGCGCGCCGTCGAGGATGTCGCAGGTCCCAGCGAAGATGAGGACGATCCCAGCCCATCGCAATTGACCGAACGCGACCAGGCCGGCCGCAACGAAGGTCAGCCCCAGACCGACCACCGTCACCTGGTTCGGAGTCAGGGGCGTGCGGCCAAGCGCCGAAACCAGCGCCTCCGCGTGCCTGCGCACCCAGGCCTCAAACCGCGTGGTGAACACCCGACACCTCCAGTGCCCTGGCCGGCTGAGCGGCCAGCGCTTTGCGCGCTTCCTTGTAAACCTCGACGACCTCGCCGGCGATCAGATCCCAGGAGTAGCGACGTGCCTTCTCCAGCGCGTAGTCGGCAAGCCGCGTACGGAGGTCGTGGTCGCGGGCAAGAATCACAAGCGAGGCGGCGAGCTCGCGCCAGTTCTTCGGCTGGACCGTGATGCTGTCCCGACCCGGCTCGAGCACCGACATGTAGCCGGGCACCTCCGTCGCCACCACCGGCAGGCCCGAGGCAAGCGCCTCGAGCAGCACGATGCCGAAGCTTTCCGCACCTGTCGCAGGAGCGCAGAAGATGTCCGCGCTGTCGTAGTAGCGCGGCTTCACCGTCTCTGGGACGTAGCCCGCCATCACGACGTTGGGCAGCCGGTGTCGCGCGACATACGCCTCGACCCTGCCGCGCAGCGGTCCGTCGCCGACGATGATCAGGCGGCTGCGCGGAACCCGCTCGATGATGGAGTGGTAGGCGCGCAGCAGGTCGCCTAGACCCTTGCGCTTCTCGAGCCTTCCGACGAACAGGATGTTGAAGTTGTCGTCGCGCAGGTGCCGGATCGGCGGAAGCCCTGGCCGGTACACATTGAGGTCCACGCCATTGGGAATCACGCGCATCGGAAAGTCGGGGAAGTACCGGTTGACGAACGTACGAGCCGGCTCGCTGACCGCGATCGCTCGATGCAGGTGACCGAGGTAGGGCTGCAGCAACGGGCGGCCATAGTAGTAGCCCACGTTCGAGTGCGCGAACGCGTGAAAAGTGCCGACGTTGGCGGTGGTCGACATCCGCAGCATGGTCATCGGCAGCGCCGGCATCAGCGGCTCGTGAAAGTGGAGGACGTCAAAACGCTCGTCGGCGATGATCGCCGCGACCTGGTTCGCTAGATGAAAGCTCAGCGTGATGCGGGCCACGGAGTCGTTCACGGGGATGGCGATGGGCCTGCCGATTCGGTAGAAGCGCGCGCTGTTGAAGTCGACCTCAGCCCGGCTCGACGGCGCGAAGACCCGCGTCTCATGACCGAGCTTCTGGAGCCGGACCGCGAGGTGGCGGACGTGGTCGTTCACGCCACCTGGCGACGCAAAGTCGTATGGCGAGACGAGTCCAACTCTCACCAGCTGATCCTCATGGCGATCCGGCCCAGATCCGGTGCGGGACGTGCCACTGCTCCGGATGTTGCTGGATGAAGCGCTCGATGTTCCGCAGCAGCTGCTCGGTCGCGCTCACCTGGTCCGCTCGGGCGTTTCCTGTCGATTTGGCGTACACGAGGGGCGCGCCTTCGGCCATGTACGTATCGTCCGGCAACCGGTAGACGCACACCGGGAACAGCGGGGTTCCGAGTCGCAGGGCGATCGCGGCCGGACCCAGCGGTATTGGCGCCAGCTTGCCGAAGAACGGCATCAGGTAGCCGGTCCCCGTGATGTCGCGGTCGATGGCGGTGATCACCATCTCCTGCTCGTGCAGCGCTTCGAGGACGCGCCGGATGCCTCCGTGGTCGAGCGTCAGGACGCTGATCCCAAGACGCGCCCTCGTGTCGCGGTACCACTCGTACAGCGCCCTGGGCTCCAGCTCCTCGGCGAAGAAGCTCACGGGCGCAAGCGTCGCGGACCAGATCGCCGAAACAACCTCGTAGGAGCCCATGTGGCACGACACGACGAGCACGCCTTTGCCGAAGGCGCGCGCCTCGTCCAGGTGCTCGAGGCCTTTGATCTTCAGGAGCGGGCGCATTGACTCGACGTGTGCGCTGGGCAGCTGCATCAGGTCGGCGTATGCCTTGGCGTGGTTGCGGAAGTTCAGCCAGGAGAGCTTGCGCAGCGCCGCCGGGTCCGTCTCCAGCTCTGGACACGCGACTTTGAGGTTGTACTCCAGCCGCGGTCGCGCGAGGGGCGAGAACCACCACGCGAACTTTGCCGCCAGGACTGCGAGCGCGTATGCCCAGGGCCTTGGGAGCCTCTCGACGAGCGACTGCACGATCTTGAAGGCGCGCCACGTCCATTCGCCCATCCCTCAGCGATTGAACATCGGACGGAACGCATACCACTGCTCGGGCCGCTCCTTGATGAAATCTTCGAACCTGTCGATCACGCGCTGCATCAGGTTTTCTTTGGTTTCGTTCGCAGACAAGGTGAGGGCCGGCTCGATGTGCACGTGATAGCCCCCGCCGTCCGCGTACTGGCAGGCTGGGAGAAGAGCGGCTCCGGATTTGATGGCCAATGCGGCAGGACCGCCGGGGACTATGGCACGCCGCCCGAAGAACCGCACGCCGACCCCCGGCCCCTGTTCGAGGTCGCACAGCAAGGCCACGACTCCGTTCGACCGGAGCGTCTCGGTGATGGCCCTGATCGCAGAGCGACCTATTGGAATGATGTTCAGTCCGAAGCTATGTCGCGTTGCGATGACCGCATCGTTGAGGGATCCGGGAAATCGATCGGCGACGGTCCAGATCCGGTAACCCATAGCGGCGGCATAGGCGCCGGACATGTCCCATGAGCCCATGTGCGGCGCCGCCATGATGACGCCGCGTCCGCCCGCGAGCGCCGCGTCGAGGTGCTCGCGTCCGTCCACCGACATGCGCTCGATCACCTCGTCCCGCGAAAGGTCGCCCAGGACCAGGAAGTCGATCAGCATGCGGCCATAGTTCTGAAATGCACGCCTGGCGACGCGGGCCGCGCGCGGATCGGAACGGTCCACACCCAGCACGGCGGCATAGTTGTCGAGCGCAGCGCGGCGCTGCCGGACGTTGAGTAAGAACCATGCGGTCCCGCCGGGGGTCGCGGCTGCACGCCGCACCCCGGCAGGAACAGCGCGGAGCACGCGCGCGCTCGCGCGGTAGCTAGCGGCGAGCAGCTGCGGCCGGCTTCGCGCGGGCGACACGGCGGTCGCGCCCATTGACTCCCGCCTTATCACCTTCGATGAACTCCTCCACCAACCGCCTGGCCTCGTTGTCGCTGTACTGCACCGCGGGCGACTTCATGAAGTAAGAGCTCGGCGCCTCGAGAGCTCCGCCGATGCCGCGATCGAGCGCCAGTTTGGCGCAGCGCACGGCGTCGATCACGATGCCCGCCGAGTTGGGTGAGTCGACGACCTCGAGCTTCAGCTCGACGTTTAGAGGGACGTCGCCGAAAGAGCGGCCCTCGAGCCGGATGTACGCCCACTTGCGGTCGTTCAGCCAGGGCACGTAGTCGGATGGCCCGATGTGGACGTTATTCGCGCCGATGTCGTAGTCGAGCTGCGAGGTCACAGAGCGCGTCTTCGAGATCTTCTTGGACATCAGGCGCTCCCGCTCGAGCATGTTGAGGAAGTCGGTGTTGCCGCCGAAGTTGAGCTGGTAGGTCCGCTCGAGCTTCACGCCGCGGTCGCGAAAGAGACGCGTCAGGACCCGGTGGATGATCGTGGCCCCGACCTGGGATTTGATGTCATCGCCGATGATCGGCAGGCCCTTGTCCAGGAAGCGCTTCTGCCAGTAGGGCTCGCGCGCGATGAAGACCGGGATGCAGTTGACGAACCCGACTCCCGCGGTGAGGGCCTGCTCGACGTACCACTTGGTCGCCTCTTCGGAGCCGACTGGTAGGTAGCTCACGACCACGTCGGCTTTTGTCTTCTTGAGGATGCCGACCACATCAGAAGTCTCACCGGGCGCCTTTTGCACGACGTCGGCCAGGTACTTGCCGATCCCATCGTGCGTCATGCCACGATTGACCTTCACGCCGGTCTTCGGCACATCGGAGAACTTCACAGTGTTGTTCGGCTTGGCGAAGATGGCCTCCGAGAGGTCGAGGCCGACTTTGTTCTTGTCGATGTCGAACGCGGCCACGAACTCGATGTCGCTGATGTGATAGCCGCCAAGGTCGACATGCATCAGACCCGGCACCGAGTCTTTCGGCGAAGCGTCGTGGTAGTAGTGAACGCCCTGGACCAGCGAGGAGGCGCAGTTGCCCACCCCCACGATGGCCACCCGTACTTTGCCATTGCGATGACCGTTCTTGTGATTGGCGCTCATGCCCCAACCTCCTCACGTACTTTCACTTTTCCGTTGTGCGGGATCCCCAGCATCTGGTCAAGGCGCTCACGGAAGCGCCTGATGTTGTCCACGTCGAGCGAACAGTAGACCTGGCGGCCGTCGCGCCGCGTTCGAATCACACCGCCCAGGCGAAGCGTCCGCAGGTGCCACGAGATGCGCGGCTGGCTCATCCGCAGGTGCTCGGCCAGGTCGTTGACGCTCACCTCGCCCGCCTTGGCCAGGCGCTCCAGGATGCGCAGACGCGTCGGGTTGGCGAAGGCCAGAAAATGGTCCGGCATCTCGTTCCGCGGGTTCTGGAGAAACATAAAGGTTGCTTTATACGCGAGTCTAACGCATAAAGGTTCGTTTATGTATGGGCAGCCCCTCCGGGGACGATTACGGGCGGCGGACCAGGTCCAGGAACTCGCCTCGAGTCCGCGCGTCGCGCCGGAACGTGCCCAGCATGCAGGACGTGATCATGCGGCCGCCAGGCGTCTCCACCCCGCGCATCTCGATGCACAGGTGGCGCGCCTCGATGACCACGCCCACGCCGCGCGGGGTCAGCGCGCTGTTGAGGGCCTCGGCGATCTCCCGCGTCAGCTGCTCCTGGATCTGGAGCCGGCGGGAGAACACCTCGACCAGGCGCGGGATCTTGCTCAGGCCGACGACTTTTCCCTTCGGCAGGTAACCGACATGCACGTGGCCGAAGAACGGCAGCATGTGGTGCTCACAGAGGCTGTAGAACGGGATGTCCTTGACCAGCACCATCTCGTCGTAGTCCTGGTCGAAGATCGCGTCGGCGATGACGTCTTCGGGCTTCATCCCATAACCGGACGTCAGCTCGCGAAGCGCGCGCGAAACGCGGTCCGGCGTCGCTTTGAGGCCCTGACGGTCAGGGTCTTCGCCTAGCTCGACAAGCAGCGCTTCGACCAGCTCTGGGATGGGATCTCGCGGCTTGGGCTTCGGCGTGGCCATGATTGCTCACACAATTTACGGGTTGGATGCGATCGCGGCTGCCCAGGCGCTTTCGGAGATTGGCTACCTGCTCCGCCAGGATCCGAAGGAAGTCTTTCGAGCCAAGGCCTTTTCGGCCGCCGCCTGGTCGCTCGCGCTCCAGCGTCCCGACCTGGCCGCGCTCCAGCGCGACGGCGCCCTGACATCGATCGAAGGCGTCGGCGCCGGAATCGCGAAGGTGCTCGCCGACCTGGTCGAGACAGGGCAGAGCCGCTACCTGGCGCGACTGCGCGAACAGATGAGGCAGCCCGCGCGCGAGGACGAGTCGGCGCTCGATTTCAGCCGCTACCAGGGCGACATCCACTCGCACACCGACTGGAGCGATGGCAGGGCGACCATGCTCGAGATGGCGGAAGGCGCGAAGGCCCTCGGCTACCGCTATCTCGGCATCACCGACCACTCGCCTCGCATCAAGGTGGTCAACGGGCTCGACGCCGAGCGTCTCGTCGCCCAGTCGCGGGAGATGGCCGACGTCCAGGCGCGGGTCGAAGGGCTGACGCTTCTACAGGGGATCGAGGTCGACATACTCGAAGACGGATCCCTCGACCTGCCGGACGCGGTCCTGGAGATCCTCGACGTGGTCATCGCATCGCCGCACGTCAAGCTGCGACAGGAGGCCACCGCGATGACCGAGCGCATGCTCAGGGCGGTCTCCCATCCTCACGTCGACGTCATCGGCCATCCGACCGGCCGACGACCCGGATCGCGCGAAGGCGCGAGTTACGACATCGAGGCCGTGTTCAAGGAAGCCGCGAAACACGGAGTCGCGCTGGAGATCGATTGCGACCCCGCCCGTATGGACCTCTCACCCGAGATGGCCAGGCTTGCCCTCGAGTGGGGCTGCATGTTCTCGGTGGACGCCGACGCGCACGCACCGGCCGAGTTCGCTTACGTGCCGATGGCGCTCTGGATGGCGCGGCGGGCAGGCATCCCCGAGGATCGGATCCTCAACTTCCGTCCCACAGATGAACTTACGATGGCGCACGAGCGATGACCCAGATCGGAATCATGATCGAGGGCCAGGAAGGCCTTACCTGGGAGCGCTGGCGGCGCATCTGCCACGACGCCGACACCCTCGGCTTCGCGTCGCTTCGCCGCAGCGACCACCTCATCTCGCTGGCAGGTCAGCCTGATCGCGACTGCGTCGAGTGCTGGACGTCACTTGCCCTCGCGGCCGAGTGGACGAAGCGGATCGAGTTCGGCCCGATGGTCACCCCGATGACGTTCCGCCCGCCGGCGGTGCTCGCGAAGATCGCCGCCGCGGTCGATGCGCTTTCCGGCGGTCGGCTGCTCCTCGGAGTCGGAGCGGGCTGGAACGAGAACGAGCACAAGATCTTCGACATCCCGTTCTACACCGAGCGCCAGCGCTTCGACCGGCTCGAGGCGGGCATCAAGACGATGCGCGAGATATGGTCAAAGACGTTTCCCAAGCCTGGGCGTAATCCGATTCCGCTCTTGATCGGCGGCAAGGGCATGAAGCGAACGCTGCCGCTGGCGGCCCGCGAAGCGACCGAGTGGAACCTGTCCAAGCTGGACGCTGAGACATTCCGCGAGCGAAGTGCCGCCCTCGATCAGAGCTGCCGCAACATCGGCCGCGACCCATCGACGATCAAGCGGTCGGTCATGACGACCTACATCATCGGCCGCGACCAGGAGGAGCTTCGCGAACGAGCCCTGAAGCTCGGCGAGGTGATGGGCAGCTTGAAAGGCCAGGACGCCGACCAGGTCCTGGAGACGATGCGTCCGCGCGCCTTCGTCGGCACGCCAGAAGAGATCGCGAAACAGATGCGCGAGCACGCGAGCTTGGGGGTCGACCTGTTCATGCTCCAGCACTTCGCCCTGGACGACCGCGACGCGCTGCGCCTCATCGCGGAAGAGGTCCTCCCCGCCGTCGCCTGACGCGGCTCAGACGAGTTGGCCGATCGCGATCGACGCATACTTCCGATCCTGCCGGGCCGTGAGCTCGCGCACCACCATGAGGCAGAACACCGCCGCGGCCACCAAGCCGATACCGCCGACCACATCGAGCACTGCCGCGCCCAGTCCGGTCAAACGCGACCCGAGGTTGCCGGCGTAGATTCCGATCAGCCAGGACATCCACCAAACCACGATCAGGACCGGCGGAGGAATGGCTCGTCGTGATCCTTGTGTAAGCCACCGCTGTGACGAGTCCGACCCCCGCCACGCGTCAAGCACGCTGCGCATGGGATGAAACCACGACACGATCGGGATGAAGCAGTAGACGACGCTGCGGGTCGCTGACCAATGCGGGTCAGGGGACCCGAGTGCCGGCATGTTGCGGATCACGCGATGCAGCCACATGCAGAAAAACACCGTCGCACTGATCAACGCCCCAAACCACAGCAACCCGGCGAGCAATGCAAGCAGTCCGATCAACAGCGACTGCTGGTCGTTCGGATTCGGTACGAGGTCGGTCACAAGGCTCGCAGCGGTTAGCAGGAGCGAGCCGGGGATGGTGGCGGCCAGGAGAATGGTCACGACCCGCGCCCGAAACCGGGCCGACTCATAGGGTGGCGCTGGAGGCGCCGGCATGGGGGCTCGATACGGGTTCGGCACCCACTGGGAGCCGTTCCACATCCAGAAACCGTCCGGCGAGATTTGCCCAGAAGTTTGCTGCACTGCGCGAGCGTAAGGTACGGAACGTGGACTTTGACCTGAGCCCGTCCGAGAGGGCTTTTCGTGACGAGGTGCGTGCCTGGCTGAACGCGAACGCGCCGCGCGACCGCGATGGGCACG
>Ga0209577_10000460_pt1 | contig 41217 bp, 30 predicted proteins | sample GraSoiAngelo_109_FD_185874 | JGI IMG/M metagenome (GOLD analysis project Ga0209577, IMG submission 185874) | Grasslands soil microbial communities from the Angelo Coastal Reserve, California, USA - 14_0903_12_20cm (SPAdes) (version 2) | ecosystem: Environmental > Terrestrial > Soil > Grasslands... | reverse complement strand
CCGCTGGCCAGACGGGTTCTCAGCAGCTAACGATTACGCCTTTGAACAACCTGGCCAGCACGGTTATCTTCTCCTGCAGTACGTTGGTGACGGTTGGGATCACGTGTTCGTTCAGCCCACCTTCCGTGAACCTTACGAACAGCGCGCCTGCCACCGTGACCGTAACGCTAACGACTCTTCCTCCATCGGCCACCTCGACGGCGGTGCTTCTGGCTCCCCCCACTGTGAAGCGGCCTCCTTGGCCTGGCCGACGGGGCTGGCAACTAGGACTTGAACTGGTGTGCCTGGTCGCGCTGCTTCTGGTTCTTCTGCCAAGGCAGAATCGCATTTTGCGCTTCGCTTTCGGTCTGGTGGCCGGTTTTGGCCTGCTCTACGCATTTGGCTGTGGGAGCGGAGGAACGGTTGGCGGGGGTGGAGGCGGTGGCGGGCCAGTGCCCACTTCGGTTGCAATCACGGTCTCTGCGACAAAGGTGCCCGCGGGGACTTCCCCTTCCGTAACTCTGAGTGCAAGCGTGACGTCCACGAAAGCTGTCACAGGCACGATTACATTCTGGGAGAAAGGTAACAACGGAGCCCTCACCCCACCGCTAACTATCGTAGCCGGTTCGGCATCAAGCCAAGTAGCCCTGCCGCTTGTGGGAACGCATCAAATTTATGCGCAGTACAGTGGCGACAGTCAAAATCAAGGGTCACAATCCTCAACGATCAACGTGGTGGCCACGGGTACGGAATATATCAGTGTCCAGGCTGCAAATGGGCCTGTGTCCCGCTATTCGACCATCTGGGTAACGGTCCAATAATTCCGCTGGTTGGCAAGCAAGGCAGAATCTCGGGGAATCTCGGGCACTCTGTGTATCAGGGGCTGAGCCTGAAATCTCGAATGCTGTATCGTGCGAAACGAGCTCCTTAAAGATGGTCTCGATGCTCTCGCGACTCACTTTTTGCCCTGCGTGAATTGCCAGCCGAAGCGTCCCTTGATGCACAGGTTTCCTTGCGTAACCGACTGGTCGGGCGGCGAACTCACTTTCACAATCGGCCCGGCCTGCGCGTGCACGGTGAGCTCGCAACCGACGCCGCAATGCGGACAAATCGTTTCCGTGCGCGTCTCCCGCGATTCGTCCCAGGTTCCCGCCTTGCGCATGTCGTATTCGATCTTGCCCATCAGCGCGCCGGTGGGTCACACGCCGATGCGGTTTCCCCAGTGAACGCACGCAGAATCTCAGGCGAATGTGTCGAACGGCGTGGTGAAGAGTTCATACCGCCCGGCCTTGAACTGCTCTTTGCAGGAGAGTCCTTCCCGGTTTCCCTGGAAAAGCAACCGCGGACATCGCTGGTGAAAGTTCGATGGAACCGAGGAACCCTGCGGAGCCTAGCCCTTTTCCTCATTGGATGTTCGTTTAGATTTTGGCAGTATCGCTCCGACCGGTTTCACTGGCCATGATTTGATTCGATCCCGTCATTGCCACCCAAGCTTCCCAAACACGGGGTAGGAGAAAAATCGTCGCCGTAACTCACACATTCCAAAGCCGTGAAAATTGGAGGCGCGGGTGGGATTCGAACCCAGCCCAACCTCTGCAAACGGGACCTCCCGTGGGCGCTTGGAGAAATTATCCAAAGTCGTCGGGAATCCAGCAACGCCCCGAGGAGTGGACGGCTGACCGCATTCCGCTCAAAAGGAGGACTTGCGCGATCATTGCGAGTCCGGTGGATTCGGAGGAGGCGGTGGGGCAGGCGGACCGGGAAGCGGAGGCGGAGGCTCCAGAGGACTGAGCTTCTTCTGCGCTGATATCGGGTACTGCTCCCGCTGTTGGTTCATCGTCATAACTTGGTCCACCAATGCGTCTGCCTTGCGAAGCAGAGACTGCGACTCCTGATCGGTCGCCGCCAGTTCTGCTTCCATGCGATAGAGAAAATTCAGCATTACTAGGGGCTGGCTCGACTGCGTGTTATTTTGGATTGCCCGGTCCAGCAAATTGGTTGCGGCTTGGATCTGGGGTTCAAATTCGCTTCGCAAGGACTCGCGAACCCCTTCATCACCGATTCGCGCAGCATTTTCCGCGTGAATGTTCCGTTTGCGCTTCTCTCCCTGAATGTCAAAGTGGATTTGCAGGGCCGCGATGGTACCCGACGCAGTGAGGGCATCCCTGTCGTTCGGATCGTTGTGCAGAACAACGGCGAGAGCCTTCTGCGCGTCCTGAGCACGCGCCTCCATCGTATAGATCGCTGCCAGATCCCAAAGGGCGAGTCTATTTTGTGGGGATTTCCGGAGGAGATTTTTCAGAGTGGTTTCAGCCGCATCAACTCGCGTTCGGGCATCGGGATCGTGCGGGTCTTGCATGAACCAGTGCGCCTGGGCATTGGCTAAGTGCAGCTGGAGGATTACCGAGTCCGGCGATTGGCTGAAGGCTTCGTTGAAGAACTTGACCGACTGCCCGAAGTCCTCTCGCTCGTACGCTTCAATCGCGAGCTTGGCCAAGTCCGAAGCGGAATCGGGGGATTGCAATGGCCCCACCCAGTTACCCGGTGGGTCTCCCGCGGCAAGCGAGCAGGAAGGCAAGAGCAACCCGCAAACTAGAACTATACATCTAGGACTTAATTGCATTTTTCTCATGAGAACCTCATTTCTTTTTTATGTTGTACGGAATTTGTTCCGAACTATCTCCGGTTCGGCGGCGGTGGTGGTGGAGGTGGTGGAACTCGCAGCGTTTTTATGCGGGGTTCCGGTACCGCGCTCATCCAGAGAAACGTTCTGCGGCCCGATGAAAACAGCATCGCAAATAAAGCCGAGGTAGCCAGGATCAGACCACATTTGTGCCAGGCGCCCAGACTTCTAACGCGCAACGAGGAGAACAAGATGAGAGCACGGACTCGACTTTCCAGTGTGGCACTCTCAGAAATGCCCAAGGCAGGAAGAGGAGAATCTCTTAACGTTGCGGCTACGTCCAGAAGACAGCGCGCGTAGTCGGTTGCGGGAAGTATTTGCCCGCTTACACACGCGTCACAGGCCATCTCCCTGGCTTCGGCAAGCCGACTCCGGAGCCAGTAGGAAAATGGATGAAACGCAAGCGGGAGAAGCATAAACTCGGACAAGAGGTGCAAGAACATATCGCGCCGTTGCACGTGGGCGAGTTCATGCGCCACCACCGATACGAGCATTTGGCGGCTGGAGGGGACAAAGAAACCTGCTGGAATGAAGATGAAGGGACGCTTTACGCCGCAGGTAAATGGGCCGCACGCCGAAGTTGCCGGTCCCGTCGAGCATACCTTCGCCTGATATCGCTGGATGCTGAGAAGCAGGTCTTGCGGAAGGGCAGATTCCAGAATCCCCGGATCGACTGGCATCGCTTGACACCTCAATCGCTTCGCAGCAACTCCTCCGCGCAACAGGAGAAACGCGCGATACAAAGCAGGCGCTACGAACGCCAGAAGCAGCAAACGCATGCCGCCCGAGCCATTCAGGCGGGCGGGCACAGCCAGCGCCAGACGGCTGCTCATTATTTTCGAGTCGCCCCACAAGCCGAGAAGCGTTCCGAATGGAGCGAGAAACCCCAGGCTGAGCGCCGTCAGCCAGAGCAAGTGGCGTATTCCTGTTGCCAGGTTGGGAATAAAGTGGAGGAACGCCCAACAACAGAAGAAACAGACCGGCAACTCCCAAACCGCGTTCAGGAACCACGATAGGACAATTTGTTCGAGTGCGCTCATTGCGCCCTACTTCCGATTTCGTGCACCCGCGTCTTCGACCAGTTTTCGCAACTCAGAGAGTTTTTGGCGAGATAACTGCCGCGATTTCACCATGGCCAGGACGACTTGTTCCGCCGATCCGCCGAAAAGCTTGTGGACAAGATCGCGTAGCGCAGTGGATGCGGCATCAAACCGCGAAATCGCCGCTTCGTAATGATAGGCTCTGTCGCGCAACTTCCGGCGCACGCCACCTTTGCGATGAAGAACGTTCAGAACGGTTTGAACGGTTGTATACGCCAGCGGCCGGCCGGGCGGAAGGCGATCGACTACGCCCTGGACCGTGGATGGGCCGGACTCCCACAGAATGTTCATCAGCTCCAGCTCGGCTTCGGTGAAGCGCCCTGGTTTTGCTTTATTGGCCATACTGCGCACCAGGCAAACGGTAGCGAATTCCTTTGTGGTTTGTCAACTATATTTATAGGAGGGTTTGGAGGCGCGGGTGGGATTCGAACCCACGAATGGAGGTTTTGCAGACCTGTTGGAAAACGTAAGTAGTTGATTTTCCGATTTTTCCGTGGGATTCCGTCGGTTTTGTACGCTGAAACAGGTCCGCGTGGCACAATTTTGTTAGCAACTTGTTAGCAGGAATTGAGCTCAGGGAAGGGTCAAAGTGCTAATCCTTTTCGGAACTTCACCGACGGGTATCTCGGCTATTCGTTTCATCGTTCTGGCATCAATGACTGAAACGGAGGCAGCTCCTGAGTTGGAGATGTACACGACCGCGCTATCGGGCGTGAAGGTGATCCACTCGGGGACGGAGCCGGTCGGCGAGCGTCCTAGTGGATAAACTTCCGGCAGGGCTACATAGCCTAGGAGACTTAGCTCCGGTAATGAATACTTGAAGACCGCGTTCGCGAGTGTGCTGTTGACCCACAAGAATTTCCCGTCCGGGGTAACTCCAATGCCGTGCGAGGGAGTGTCCATGCGGCCCTCGGCCAGACCAAAGCCGCCGGGTTGGTCTGGCAAGGTGATGCGGGCGATTTCCGCGCGCTTCGCGAAATCGACGACGGCAAATCCGTTGAAGCCCGAAAGCTGGACGAACATACGCGCTGTCGATCCGTCGAGGTTGCGCTCGAAGGCCATGGGCCGGACGCCGCGGTCGAATTTCACCTCCCCAAGAACCTGTTCCGTTTGAAGGTCGATTACGGCGGCTGCCTTGTTCTCGATGGAGCCGCTGACCGCGTATTGGCCGTCAGGCGTGACGTAGATGTTGTGGACGCTGCCGTCGACCGAGATGCTCTTGACGCGTTGGAACGAGGTTGTGTCGATAACGTCGACCGCACCCGGACCTGACCGAATGCCCACCAACACACGACCGCCGTCTTTGGTGACGGCAATGTTGTTCGGGCGGCCAGTGAGAGAGATCTTACGTAAGATTTCGCAAGTTTTCCGGTCCACGACATCGAGAATGCTCTCAGATTCGTTGCTGACGTAGACGCGGGCACCGTCGGGAGAAAAATTAACGCCATGAGGCAGTTCGATGCCGCGTATGACCTGGACCACTTTGTTTGTCCCGGCGTCGATCACGTCAATCGTATTGCCAGCGCTATTCGTGACATAAATCCGCGCCCCAGAAGACGGCGTGTCGTGGAAGGCAGTCCCAGAACGAGCGCCACGAACCCAGTCCGCCATTGCCAGCCAGTCCGAATCGCTTTGAGAGGCAAATTGTCTACCACCGGAATGAAAGGCATCGCCTCCAGCTTCTGGCGCAAGAGGATGAAGGAGGAGCGGGCTGGAGTACGGATCTCCGGGAACCACTTGGCGCAGGGCATTCTCGAAGTTAGAGCGCGACTGTTCTTCCGTCCACGTGGATTCTCCCGTGGGCAACATCTCAAGACGGAAAACTCGGTTCGATAGATTATGACAACCGTAGCAACGCGCATGGCCCGGCCGATCTTTCAAAAAGACGGGCTCGACCTTGGTTTTGAAGAATTGGAAATCCAGAGTGTCGCGGGATTTTGGCTGAGGCTTGGGTTGGGGAGAGGGCTGCCTCTTACCGTTGCCACGAACCCACGCAGCGAGCGTTTGCCATTCCGGGTCATTCCGCGAAGCCCAGAATTTCCCGCCAGTATGGGTTGGGTCACCGCCCGCTTCGACCGCCAGGGGATGCAACAGCAGGCGGCTTTTCGCTGGATGGCCTGGCGCTACCAATTGCGAGACTGCTTGGAAATTGAGGCGCGATTGTTCTTCGGTCCATGCTGGATTTCCGGGCAACAGGGACGCGAGCTTAAGCCGAGTGGCCAGCGTCGAATGGCAGTCGTAGCAGCGAAGGCCATTCTCACGCTTCTTGAGAAAGATTGGCTCGATGTGAGTGCGATAGGTAGCAAAGTCGAGGGGCGCCTGCACCTGCGGCGAAGAAGCGACTCCCGGCATTATGCTGAGACAGGCTCCAGCTACGACAGCAAAGACCAGACATCCAAGAGCCGTCGATTTCTTGTTGGACATTTTCAAGGCCCCTTGGAGTTCCCGAGTTCAAGCGGATCAGTGTCCGTATACCAGTAGCCGGAATGTTCCAGAAACCGGAGCGGGCTGAGGGTGCGGTTGTTCGGCCGTCGGCTCGGGAGCAGGACCGAAATCTGCTGTGTCGATGAAAAGCCGGTGGGTCTTGGTGTCGAGCGCCGCGTTGCGCGCACCAAATTCGGTTTTGACGGTTTCGACGACGCTGAATTTCTCGGGAGAGTCTTCGCGGAAAATGTGCAATGTTCCTTCGCGCGCCGCAGTGAGCAGCAGGTCCGTTTCCGGCTCAAGAATATTGGTGTCCACGCCTGCGCCGATAGGAAACGTTTCGATCACTTTTCCAGTATCGGAATCCATAATGGCAAGGAGTTTGTTACGACCCCCAATAAAGAGCCGGTGGTGCTTGACGTCCACTTGGCTGGCAATTCGGTGTCGTCTTCCATGCCGCTAGAAAACGAATTTGATCGCAAACTGGATCTCCCGCTCCGGGATGGTCGTGCGGACCAGAGCACCGGCAATACCGTTAGGAGATCCGGTCCCGTCGAAGATATCGGTATTGCCATCACCCGGTCCCGGAGGCGCGAAGTTAGGGTGATTAAGGATGTTAAACATCTCAACCCGGAACTGTACGTTGAAGTTCTCTGAAATGCGCTTGATATGGTTGTTCTTGAAGACGGAGAAGTCCAGGTTAGTTATTCCGGGGCCAATCAGAATGTTACGGCCAGCATTGCCCCTGAGGTTGAAACATTGCAAAGAAGCCGGGTCAATCGGTCCTCCTACGCTAGGAGGCTCAGCATCGCAGTTTGCATTCCAAAAAGCCGCGTTCGCCGCCGCCGGAACGGCAAAACACTGTGTCTTGATGTAATTCGCGGCGTTGCCCGGGTTCGTCAGTGATTGGCAACCTGGGCCACCAAGCCTGTTGGGGAAGGCAAAGTCGTCGCTGCTAAGTGTATTCGCAGGGTCGGATCCTGTGCCCCACGTTGGGGTAAAGGGCACACCATCGCTTACCGTGAGGATAAGACCAAGTTCCCAGCCATCTGTCACCCACCTTGCTGGACCGGAGAATAATTTGGCTGTGGGAACATCCCACGTGCCATTCAAAACCAGCGTGCGTCCGACGTTGAAGTCGGAGAGGCCGCGCGTCAATCTCATATCGAACCAATTCAGGCTGGAAATGGAGTTGCCAAAGGCGTCACCTGCAACCGTTGCGGAACTCGTGTCCATACTTCTTCCCCCGGTAAAGGTGCCCTGCATTTGGAATCCATGGTTCATCCGCCTGGCCAATTGCACCTCAAGCGCATTGAAGTAAGAGCGTCCTTGGTAAAACATGCCACGAATGGAGCCGAATGCCGGGTTGATTGGATTGGGTGAATTGCCGGCATTCGGCCCGCTAGTGAGGTTTCCGCTGACATCGACTTGGGGCCACAGATACCCCGCGGAGGTCAGGGTGGGAATAATTAGATCCGCTTCATCCACACGAAATGGTTGATGCACTCCACGCGATCCTACGTAGGCAACCATAGCCGCCAGGTTTGAAGTGAGCTGGTACTGAAGATTGAGGTTCCACTGCATAACGTAGTTACGCTTCGGATTGGAATCTATGAAAGTGGAACGCAGCTTGTTCCCAGTGATGTCTGGTGGAGGGACGGCAGGAAATGTAAGGGGTGCCTGAGGAGGCTGTGCGCTCGCGAAGTCACTGACCTTAAGGGTCGTATATTGGAAAAACGGGATGGCCTGCGTCTCCAAGAGAACGAACTGGTAGGGCAGCGGAAGAACATCGAATAAGCCTGCTCCTCCTCGGACCGCCATTCTGCCATTGTGGAAGGGATCCCAGGCAAAACCGAGGCGCGGCTCAAAATTATGAAGTGTGGGATTTGAGAATAAAGGGCCAGCGCCGGAGCAGAATACGGCGACCATCCGTCCGCAGACGGGCAGCGGGTCGGTGATATGCCTCAGATTTACCAATTCTCCGTGCTCTTCCGTCGGAACCGTGGCCATTTCGTAGCGCAGCCCAAGATTCAGGGTGAGGTTTGGTTTCGTGCGCCAGTCATCCTGGACATAGCCGCCGATGATGTTCTGTCGAAAATTGCGCGGCGTCAGGGAAGCTGCAATTCCTCCCTGAAACTTAGTGGGCTGATTTTGCAAGAACTTCTTCAATAGGTCAAAAAACCAAATCCCGTTAGGGTCAGTGAGAGCCGTGGCCTGCAGTAGCATGCGCTCGAATGCAAAACCGAATTTGATGGAATGGCCGCCGTGGTTGAAAAAAGCATCGTCATAGCCCTGGAAAGAGTTCCAGCGGTAAAGATAAGTAGGCAGTCCGCCGACTCCGCCGGACATGGAAGTAAGCCCATTGATGTTCACAAAGGCTGCGTCTCGTCCGGCAAATGCACCCAGCGCAGCATCACCTGCTGCCGGCGTAATTGCGCTTAAGCTTTGATTGTTATTGACCAATTCACGGTTGTAACCGAAGCGAACAGCATTCACAAAGGTTGGCGTGAAACCATGTGTCTCCTCGGCCGCCACGATTTGCCGCGAGCTCAGGCTACCCAGTAAAACGTTTCCCATGTTGTCCGGCGAACTGTAAGGAGTTTTGTCATACAAATATGTGCCGAACAGGGAGTCCTTTTCTGAGAACTTATGGTCCAGGCGGGTAGTCACGAAATTTTCGTTTATGACCTGCTGGCCTGAAAAAGTGGTTTGCGCCACATCTCCGTTTCCGATGGCCTCACTAGCCAAAGGGACAGGGTAGAGAGCGAGGTACGCTTTCACATTCAGATCGACCCCATTCGCATCCGTATTTGGACCAGCCGGGAGCTGTGTGGTGGTGCACGGATTCGACGGATCAGCACCGGCCGGGTTCGAGCACAGGAGTCCAGCGCGAGCAGCTAACGACGGCACAAAATTGACGTTGGCGATGCCCTTGGACTGCCGGATTCCTTCATAATCCGCGAAAAAGAAAGTGTGATTCTTTATGATCGGTCCGCCCATAGCACCGCCAAATTGATTCCGTTTGAAGGGCGACCGCTGGCCTGCCTCAAAGAAGTTTGCGGCGTCTAGCTTGCTATTCCGAAGAAATTCATAAACACTGCCATGAAACGCATTGGCGCCCGATCGAGTGATGGCATTAACCACCCCGCCCGATGTTTTGCCGTACTCCGCAGAATAATTGCTCGTCAGGACGGAAAACTCCCGAATTGCGTCTACACCCAAGTTTCCGCCCATCACGCTGCCCGGCGCACCATTGGCATAATCATTGAGGCTCACCCCGTCGAGCCGATAATTGTTCTGCTGGGGCCGCGCGCCTGAGATGCTCAGTTGTTGTCCGAAACCGCGATTTCCCCTGTCCGCGCCCGTCGCAAAGGTTGGCTGCGTCTGAATGGTATCCACACCCGGCTGGAGGGCGGCCAAATCCGTCCAGCTTCGGCCGTTCAGCGGAAGTTCGCGGACGGTGTTGGCAGTCACCACGGCGCTAATGTCCGAGCTGGCGAGTTGGACTGCCGGAGCTTCCGTGGTCACTTCCACAACTGTTTTGGCCACGGAGCCTACGTGGAGGGTCAGATTGAAGCTTTGCTGCGCTCCAACCGTGAGCGTAATTCCTTTGCGAACCTCGGTATTAAAGCCCTTCGCGGAGACAGTGATTTCATATTCTCCAGGCAGCAGGTTAGGAGCTGTAAAGAAGCCGTCCGAGTTCGTCCTGAATGTTGTAGTGATTCCTGTGGCCACGTTGGTGATAGATACCTCAGCCTGGGGTATCAATTTCTCCGAAGGATCGCTTATGGTGCCATAGATAGTTCCCCCCGCCACTTGCGCCTCTGCGGCAACGGGAAAAAGGACTCCAAACATCAAGAAAGCTGCTAAGGTGCGGCCAAACGAATACACTCCTGAAAAGATTCGAGAGTGCACAGATCACCTCCACACTTGAAGCGAAGCCTATTGTATAAGCCTTGGAGGTGCCTTAATCCAGGATTATTTTCTGTTTAGGTGAATCTTTGGACAAGTTTGCACATCTGGTGATACCGGTAAAAGAATCATAAACGTGGAGCCAGAACCAGGCGCGCTGCGGCATTCAATGGACCCTCCTTGAGTGCGCACGATCGCTTGCGCAATCGCCAGTCCGAGCCCCCACTGTGTACTTCACCATTCCCGGTCGGCGCGGCACGGCAGAAACGTTCAAAAATGAAAGGCAGATGCTCGATCGCGATTCCTATGCCCTGATCTTCAAAGCATATTCGGATGGCGCTCTCATTTTCGCGAGGCTGACGCGCACCCGAGAATCAGCGGGCGAATATTTGATGGCATTGTCTAGAAAAATTAGAAACAGCTCGTGCAGGAAGGCTTCGTCTCCGACGTATGGCACCTCCTGGTCAAGGTCGCGCACGATGGAAATATTCTTTGTTCGCGCGCGCGGAGAAACCAGACCGCAAGCCTCCTCCAGAACCTCATTGATATAGACTGGCTCGCTCCCAAGGTGCAGTTGCCCCGCGTCCGCCATCGAGAGTGTGAACAGTCCCTCCACGATTCGCGTCAGTTTCCTCAATTCGTCGTCAATCGCAGCGAGAGTCTTTCGATATTCCTCCGCAGTCCTAGGCTTGGAAAGTATCAACTCCGTTTCACCGTGAAGCACGGCGAGCGGCGTGCGCAACTCGTGGGAGGCGTCGGTGACGAATTGACGTAGCTGGTGAACAGCGGAATCAACGCTTTGCAGGAGTTGATTAAAGGTCTCTGCTAGACGGCCCAGCTCATCATGCGGCGAGGTGATGGGCAAGGGCGTCCAGAATCCCTGGCGATCGGTGACGCGTTTGGCCATGAGTTCAGCGTGCCGGGTAAGCGCATTGATGGGCTTCAGGCTTTTCCCCACATAGAAGGCGGAGTACGCTCACAACAGAGCAAAAGAGCAGCATCATTCGAGAGCGGAGCGTCTTTGCTCTCATGATTCGGGAGCTCCCAACCGGTACCCGACACCGCGAATGGTGTGGATAAGCCTCGCCGGCCGCTCGTGGTCGATCTTCTGGCGCAAACGGTTGACATAGACCTCGACGAGATTCATCTCGCTGTCGAAATGGCAGTCCCACACGTGCTCGACAATTTCGCTGCGCGTGACAAGTTCGGGCGCGCGAAGCAGCAAGAGCTCGAGGAGCGCAAATTCCTTGCTTGTAAGTGGGATCACTTCCTTGCTGCGGCTGGCGCGGCGGCGGTGACGGTCGAGCTCGAGGTCAGCGTAACGAAGCTTCGCGTTGCCGCTATGGAATCCGCGCCGCACCAGCGCCCGGACACGCGCGAGAAGCTCCGTGAGCACAAACGGTTTTGTTAGGTAATCATCACCTCCGGCATCGAGGCCTTCTACTTTCTGCTCGACAAGGCCGCGGGCGGTGAGCATTAGCACTGGGGCTTCAATACCGCGCTGTCTCAGTTCGCGACAGACTTCGATACCACTCAACCCGGGAAGCCGGACCTCAAGGAGAATGGCGTCGTGGGGCACATCCGTACCAAGCTCAAGAGCTTTCTCGCCAGATTCGGCCACGTCAACTGCATACGTGTTTTCGCGCAGCGCTCGCGCGATGAAGCTAGCCACTTTACGCTCGTCTTCGACCAATAAGATGCGCATACATCCTGCTCGCTATCACGAAGCAAGTCTTCGCGCGGGTGAAGGATTGGCGAGTTAGGGCCTCACAGCAGACATCATGGGCATCGGGCTGAAGCGAGCTTCGCTCGTAAGCCTTTTGTTTCACTTTACGTCGTTGCGGATCACCTGCCCGCCCTTCATTACGAATTTTATGCGTTCGAGTTCCGTAATGTCCTTCAGCGGGTCGCCGGTAACCGCGATGACATCGGCGAACTTCCCTTTCTCGATAGAGCCGATTAGCCCCTGCCAGCCCATCATCTCCGCTGCTACCGTCGTTGCGGTCTGGATAGCTTGTGCCGGGCTCATACCATATTTGACCAAGTAGGAGAACTCGGCGGCCTGAGTCCCATGGGGAAAAGGTCCCACTCCGGATCCAAAAGAAATTTTCAAGCCACGTGAAACTGCCAAACGGCCGCTTTTTTCGCGCATGGCTTCCAGACTGTACTTACCCCCGGTAGCTTTGGCATCCCTTAGGGTGTACTCCGAGAGGGAATAGTGGTAGGCCGTTAGTTCAAGATAGAGGCCCCTCTTCTTCATCAAGTCGGCCGTGGCCTCGTCAAGCTCGATGGCGTGTTCGATCGTGTCGGCGCCCGCTTCAACGCAATTGCGCAGCCCCTCACCTCCGAACGCATGGCAAGCAGCCTTTTTGCCGTGGCGATGCGCTTCATCCACGATGGCGTCTACTTCTTCCTTTGTAAACGTCGGATTGCTGAACAACTCGCCGTTGGGCTCAAATTCATAGTCGGAGGTTGAATGGAACTTGATCCAGTCCGCGCCATAATGGATTTGTTCCCGAACGGCCTGCCGCGCGGCCCAGGGATTGTCCACGGCCTGATAGTTTCCGGGCAAGCTGACCTCCGGCGAGCCCAAAATGCCTTCGCCTGTAGCCACCAGCCCCATCGTCGAAACTTGCATCCGCGGGCCTTGGAAATAACCACGATTGATCGCCCTCTTGATGTCGACGTCCGCGTAACCTCCGCCGTGGCTCATCAAATCCCTCAGCGTTGTGAATCCAGCGCGAAGATCTTTTTGCGCGTTGGCAAGGGCCAAAAGAGTGCGGTACTCGCGGGTGTCATTAATGGGGTTCGCAAACGGCGGACCGCCAGGCTTGATTCCATCAAGACCAAACCCGAACACATGCGTGTGCCCGTCAATCAATCCCGGCAGAACGGTTGCTTTACTCAGATCGATGACTTGCGCTCCCGCGGGGATTTGGACTTGCTCCGCAGCGCCGACAGCTGAAACCTTTTCGCCTTCCACAAGGACGACCTGGTTTTCAAGAACTCTACCTGATTTGCTATCAAACAGTCGTCCCGCGCGAATCGCCAATAGCTGCGAATTCTGTGCGCGTAATGGTGGCGAAATTGCGGCCAGCAGCACGATGGCCACCGTTTTGACTGTCCAGGATTTCAGTAAGCCTTCCGCAAGTCGCAGCCCCAAGGTATTCCTCCTCCAAAAACTCTTCTGCACTCGTGAAAAAATGAACAGAAGTCGACACCCAGGACCCTGGCGCATCGTCGAGCGAAGCGTCCAAATGCTTCTACCAGCTCTCGCTCTACTGAACTTCAAAAACCAGGATTTCCGCGCTTTCGGTTCCGTGCCTCGGGACGGCTACGAAATAGCGTTTCAGCGCGGGAACCAGCAGAGAAGTCCTTCCTAACGGCCCGGTTGGCACCTTCCCGAGCAGCTTGTAATGGTCAGGGTCAGATTGTTCGTAAACATCTGCGTTCCCATCAGCAGAAGCATAGAGACGGCGGCTGCCCGCATCGTAAACGAGATCGTCCACGCCTTTAGTGATCGGCAGGGCGGTCAGTTCTTTCCCGGACGTAGTATCAAAAACTACGATATCTCCGCCACGGCAAGCCACAAACAGGCGGTGATTCGTTTCGTCAAGAGCCATGGCGACGTTGGTCTTGCTCTTGGTGACGGGCCAGCTCGCCACGATCTCGCGCCTGCTGCGGTCGATGACCTCGACCTGGCTCTTGGCTTTGTTATTGACGTACATCTTGGGGCTGGACTGTTCGAGCGCCATGGCTTCGAGGGTATCGCCATCGACTTTTATGTCCGTCACCTTTTTCCCGGCAGTCGTATCCACGACGCTGATCATGGAATAGGTCTCGTGAGCATCGCCGCCACCGTTGTCGATGTAAAGGAATTTTGTTGCCGGATCGTATCCAATCGAGTCTGCATCCAGCAGCAGTTTCACGGTCGAAAGCAAGGCGTAACTTGTGGTCTCGAAGATTTTCAGCTCCCCGGCCTCCCCGTCCGTCACGTACAAATGATTCAAGTCTTCGCGGTAAAGGATCGCATGGGGTTTTTCGATGCCACGAATGGTGTGAATCAGTTTCCCGCTCTTCAAATCCAGTACCAGTACGGCCTTGTAGCCCTCCGGCGTAGCGAACAGCCGATTGTTCTTGACATCGATGGCAAAGTGATCGAAATTCCCTTTAATGTCCGGGAGCAACTTGAAGGTTTGCACGAGTTTCAACGGAGCGGAGTCTTGAGCCCGCCCCCCGACTCCGAATACCGCGACCAGCATAGTCAGGATCAGAAACCGTTTCTTCATCGTCTCTCCCTACAGAAGCAGATTGAATTTTCTTCCATTTAAATTGCGAGAGGTGACTCTGCGGCGCAATGTGAGCGTCACCATGTAGCAGCATGCCAGAGCATAATTCATCCGCCTTCGCGCGAACTTAAATCAAGATTAATTTCTATTTAGCCGGGAACGCATGCAAAGCGATTTTACCTTCAAAAATCATGATTTCGCACGGACGGAGCCCGCAACGCACCTCCGCCACTCTCGAGCGGGTGTTGACTCGATTGGCGGACCTCCACGAGTATGGCAGAGGAAAGACAAAGGAATGAAGAGCAGTTTTTCGTATTGAGTTGTGGGGGTTGCGTTTCGTTGCAGATAGTTTGGCTCTTTCTATCTGAGGCAGGGCACGCGGAAGTAAACTCCGCACGACCAACGCGATTTTGGAGGATTCAATGAGATACAGGCACCTTTTCCCTTTTATGGTGTTCGCTTCATTTCCCGCTCACGTTGCCGCTCAAGCAAGAGAGCCTCTGAAGCTCGTGGCGACAATTCCCTTGCCGGGACTCAAGGATGGCGATTTCGACCATTTCGCCCTGGACATCGACGGGCACAGGCTCTTTCTCACCGACGAAGAGAATGACAAGGTCGACGTGCTGGATATCGCCACCAACACGCGTCTCCACACGATGGAAGACGCAAAAGCGCCTCACGCCGCTCTGTATCGGAAGGATCTAAAGAAACTTTTCGTAGTGGAAGGCGATGCCTCCGCCGTCAGAGTCTATGATAGCGACACGTATAAGCCGGTTGGTGAAATCAAAGTATTCGTCGATGCGGACTCCGCCGCCTTCGACCCCGCGACAAACTATCTGTATGTCGTCAATGGCGGCAGGGAGGCGCATACGCCCTATTCCTTCATCAGTGTCATCGATACGAACGCCTCCAAGAAACTTCGCGACATCAAAATCGATTCGAACCGCGTAGAAGCCATCGTATTGGAAAAGTCCGGTCCACGTTTGTTTTGTAACATCACGGGGCGGAATGCTGTCGGCGTTCTCGACCGCAACAAAGGCTCCCTCTTGGCCACTTGGCCATTGCCCACTGGCGATAAGGTCAACGTCGCCATGGCATTCGACGAGGCAAATCACCGCCTTTTCGTTTCTACGCGAAATCCGGGGAAGTTGATTGTTCTGAATTCGGACTCAGGCAAAGTCATCGCCGAACTCCCCGCCGTGGGAATGGTGGACGATGCGGCTTACGACCCGCGGTACAAGCGGATCTACCTTGCCGGAGATGGCTACGTTGACGTTTTCGAACAGAAGGATGCCGACCACTACTCTCTCCTGGGACGAGTGCAAGGAAGCTTTCGCGCAAAAACGGCAATTCTTGTGCCCCAACTCAACCGCTACTATCTGGCCGTGCCTCACCACGAAGGTAAAGACGCCGAGGTGCGCGTGTACGATATACAGCCGTAGGAGACCTTCGGGTACCGACCATGCTCAGGCGTGAGTTTGGCAAGGCGTCCCTCGGCGCAATGGCTTCGAGCCCCTTTTTCATCTCCGCCATGATCTGGAAAATATCTTCAACGGAGCTGCCACCCGGGCTGCCGATACAGCGGACTATTCCAGAATTTCTACGAGGCTTGCCTTGCCCGAGGAATGAAACCACTAACCTCCGCAGCGTGCATCCGCGAGGTTTTTGAGCATTACAAGATTTCGTTTGACGGTCGCTCAGATCACTCCGGCATGCCGCAGTTCAAGGATCTTGGTGGCGTCGTACCCCAGCTTGCCGAGCCAGAGGTCAGTGTGCTCAGACAGGACCGGAGCAGGTCCGGCAGGCAGAGCATCGTCCGCAGATAGAACAAAACCACCACGGGTGACGCGCTGGGAACCCTGTGGACTATCGAAAGTTGTGACGAAGTTCCGTCCCGTAAGATGTGAGTGCGACAAAATCTCCGGCACACTCAGCACCAGGCCCGCAGGCACGCCAGCTTCGGTCATCAATGATTCCCATTCAGCAGCGCTGCGAGCTGATAATGCTTCCTCCACTTCCTTGTTTATCGTGGCGCGGTTTCGTTTCCGAATCTCGCGATCCGAGAAACGCGGATCGGTCTTTAATTCCGGCCGTCCGATCAGGTCGCATAGCTTTTCGAATTGATAGGTCTCGTTTGCAGCGATGTTGAGCAGGCCATCCGCCGTGCGAAAGGTCCCCGAAGGAGCGGCCGTAAAATTTTCATTTCCCATTGGGATGGGGACCACGCCGGCATTCAAATAGTTGGAAACAACCCAGCCCATTGAAGCAAGAGCCGCCTCCAGCATGGAAACATCGATCATGCGGCCGCGACCGCTTACCCGTGCGTCAACAAGAGCGGCGCAGACCGCCAGCGCCGCGGTAATTCCCCCCACGGTGTCGCACACCGGATAACCGACGCGCAATGGCGCGCTTCGCGCATCGCCGGTCACACTCATCACTCCGGATATTCCCTGGACGACCTGGTCGTATGCCGGACGCATGGCGAGCGGGCCGTCCTGCCCAAACCCGGACACGGCGCAATAAACAATACGTGGATTGATTTTCGAAAGTACTTCATAGTCCAACTGAAGGCGCTTCATAACTTTCGGACGGAAATTTTCGAGGACAACGTGTGAAATGAGGACAAATTTCTTGAAAATCTCCTTGCCTTCCGGGGCTTTTAGGTTCAGTGTGACCGACTGCTTGCCCGCATTGACCGCAACGAAGGAGGCGCCCATCAACCGCGCGGCAACGACAGGATCGGCACCGAGCATCCGTGCCAGGTCACCGCGCCCAGGCTGCTCGATCTTGATCACCTCGGCGCCCAGTAACGCGAGTTGATAACTGCAGAAGGGCCCAGCGAGAACGTTGGTGACGTCCAGTACCCGAATGCCGGTGAGCGGGAGAGTCATCCTGCCTCAGTAGTGCGAAGAGTTCAGCCGGATGTTTCTTCTGCTGCTAAGAAACCGCGGCCCCAACCGAAGTGGGTGTACCGCCGTAGGCGCCGGCCCGCTTCGCTCGAAGCAGATGTCCCTGATACGGCCTGGAAGAGAAATGGCTTGCGAATTCCGCAGCGTCGAGCAATCTATCCATGTCAATTCCGGATTCGTATCCCATGCCATCCAGAAACGCAACGAGATCCTCGGTGGCCACGTTGCCACTCGCTCCGGGACAATAAGGGCAGCCACCGAGTCCTGCGGACGTGCAATCAAACTCGCGAACGCCGGCCTCCAGACCTGCCAGCGTATTCGCGAGTGCCCGTCCATAGGTATCGTGAAAATGGAGCGCCAACTCGCTCGGAGGAATTTTGAGCTCCTCCTGAATGAGCGCAAGGGCTTCGCTGACCTGATCCGGGAACGCCATGCCATCCGTGTCGCAAAGGGTCACCCGCCAGGGACCTTGTTCGCGAGCAGCTCGAACGGCTCTCAGTAGAGAGCGACTGGAAATTCTTCCTTCAAAGGGGCAATGAAAGCAGGTGGAAAATCCCGAGCGCAGCACAACACCATCCTGTTCGGCTCTCCTGCTGACCTGGTTAAGCAGTTCGATAGATTCGGTCATGGTGCGGTTCAAGTTTTTGCGATTGAAAGTGTCACTCGCGGCGATGACAAACTCTAGATGGCGGATGCCGGCGCCGACAGCTCGTTCATAGCCTTTCAGGTTGGGGATCAGAGCGGAAAACTCCACTCCAGGGAATCTGTCGAGTTGGGCGGCTACGGCTTCCGCATCTGCCAGTTGCGGCACCCATTTCGGATGGACAAAACTGGTGGCCTGAATGTGCGTGATACCAGCGACAACGAGCTTCTCGATCAGGGCGAGCTTGTCTTTCGTTGGAATTGGATTGGGCTCGTTCTGGAGCCCATCGCGCGGCGTGACGTCGACCAGGTGAATTTTGTCTTTCATCGAATAACCCCTCTGCCGATCGAAAAGACCAACGGACCTCTCAGCAACTAGCAGAATGGAACCGTGCAGATAAAAAGCGCCTCCGATTAATATTCTAGCGCTTTATCAGTCTTCCGCCTCGTAGGTCCAACCTTGGGCGGGCTCGCATTCCCTTGGCAGGAATGCCCGCATAAAAAGCGGTCGCGCTGGGGGAAGAAATAACCGACGATTTTTCATGGGGTTGAGCTATCGCTTGGACACCTTTCCGGGGCCCTCTTGCCTGTTCCATCGATGTGTCTAAGGTGATTTCTCTTCGATCGTCCGACCTGCATTCACGACCGAAAAGAGCAATCCCGAGCCCAGGGTAATCAGCGCGGCGACGTCCAGTGCGCGGCTCCAGCCTTGGTGGACAGCGAGGTAGGCCGTGGCCGTCGACGAAATCGCTCCACCCACATTGCCCACAGTGTTCATGAGCGCAGAAAGCGAGGCCGAGAAATCCGGGGCAAGGTCAATGCAAGAGGCCCAGAAATTGGAGGTGGCAAAGTAGTTGAAGCCGGCGGCAAGAGCGATCATGGGGAGCGCAAGCACGGTAACGGTGAGATGGCTTCCCGTGAGAAGAAGAATCGCAGAGACCCCCATGCCGAGCCATACAGCGTAGATTCGCCCCTGGCGCCTCCCGGAACGGCGAGATAAGTGATCGGAGAACCAGCCGCCAACCGGAGAGAGCAGCGCCATGGCCAGGAAAGGAGCAGAAGTCCAAGCGGCAGCTTCCATCATTTTCAGGCCACGCACCTTCACGGCGTAAAAATAAAACCAGTTGTAGTACACGTAGAATGCGTAACCCTGGCAACCGTAAGCGAGAATCAACGCCCACACTGACGAGCTGGCAAGCATTTTGAACCAAGGAACACTCTTGGCGTGCGCCTTCAAGCGCCGCAGGCCATCGCCGCCTCGAGCGCCAGGATGAATGTGATCAAGCTCAGCGGCGTTGACGCTCTTGTGCTCTTCGGGCCAATCGGTCGCGTAAGCGCGCCAAATCATGACCGTGAGAAGCGCCAGCGCGGAACACAAATAAAAAGAGATGCGCCAGCCGTAATGGAGAGTGGACCAGGCAATGAAAATGGGAGTCAGAGTTCCACCGAGGCCCAGGCCGGCGCTTTGCAATCCGCTGGCAAAGCCGCGTTCCCTCAAATTAGTCCACGAGGCAATCACGCGAATGCAGCTCGGTGAGACGGCCGCCTCGCCGACTCCTGTGAAAAAGCGGATGATTTGAAACACCAGCAAGACACTGATCCCGGCGCCTGCCGCGAAGCGTGGTGCAGCCCCCATCATTCCAGCGCCGAAGCCGAAACACAGGATGGACGCGGTTAGCGTACGCACAGGGCCAAGGCGGTCGCAGATGTATCCCCAGGGAATCTGAAACAGAGCGTAGCCCCAGAGGAAGGAACTGAAAATGCGGCCCATTTTGATGGTATTTAAAGCAAACTCTTCTTCGATGGTCTTGCCGGCGATGCTCAAGTTAAGGCGATTCAACGCGGTCACCGCCATGATCAGCATGACGATGCCCATGACATACCAGCGCACGTTCGTCGCGGCACTGGAATTTGTGGCGCCCGTGCCTACAAGAGTTTCAGCCGAAGTGCTGTTCGAAGGATTCAAGGTGGTTCTTCCATTCCGGCGACGCACAAAGCTCGAATCTTGCTCGGGGGCAACCCAAATGCTATACCGGCCCCCAAGGACACCAACTGCGGACAAAACATAAGACCATCAAATTCCGGCACTCGAAAAAAAAGCTACCTCGGTCAAGAAAGGCCAGGCCTCAAGTGCCGGCTTTTCCTTGCCGAAGAAAATTTCTTACCAGACGAGCTTCAAGCCGAATTGGATATCGCGGCCCTCTGTGGCCGTTTGGCTCAAAGTAACGCTGTTGCCGCCGAGAATGGTGCTGGTTCCCGCATCGATGTTCGGCGCCTGGAAGTTGGCATGATTGAATACGTTGAAGAACTCGGCCCGGAATTGGGCTCTGAGCCTTTCAGTGATGCTGGTGTCCTTGAGAACGGTGAAATCAAAATTCACCAAAGCCGGGCCAACCAAGGAATTGCGCCCGTTGTTACCGACAATGGGCCCGTTCGCGGTGACCGTCAGCGATGTGAAGCAAACATTATTCAAGTACACCATTCCCTGGCTCCGGAAGTTGGAAACGTAGGGATTGCACCCCGCTACGCGATTAGGGAAGGACCATGGATCAGTGCTGTTCTGTCCCAGATCGTCCGTTGGCGTGATCACAGTGAAGGGAGTTCCCGTGCTCGCAGTAACGATCAACCCAAGCTGCCATCCTTCTCCCAGCCGCCGCAAGGCGGAATCCATCTTTGGAATCGGGATAGCGTAGAGACTGTTTATGGAAAGGTTCCTGCGGATGTCAAAGTCGCAGGGACCGCGCCTTTGTTGCCTGTCAAAAAAGATCAGCGATGGGACGGAAGTTAAGAACGGATCGCCGAGTTGCGCACCTGAGCCATCGTCGAAACACCTACCCCAGGTGAAGGCGGCCTGACTCTGGAAGCCATGGAGGTTCCTCACTTGCAGTTGAGATTGGAGGCTGTTGTATTTCGAGGTGCCGTCAAAAAAGATTGGCCGGATGTCCCCCACATTTGGATTCAGTAAGGGGCCGCTCCCAACCGGCAAAGGCCAGGTATAGACCCCGTTGATCAGCCGTACATTCGGAGGAGCAACTTGGTTGCTGTCGTCGGTTGTGAACGCTTCGTGAACGGTATGCGAGCCGACGTACCCGACCATGGCGGAAATGTGCGAAGTGAATTCTCGTTGAATGTTCAAGTTCCAGTTTAAGGCGTAACTGCGATGCGGATGCTGATCAACATATCGCGACAAGGCATTGTTGCCCAACGTGCTTGGATCAAAATTCGGATGATACGTTCCCTTGCCGCTTAGCTGTTTTGCGAAAGGGACGGACAGAGAATCACCGATGGTATAGATATAAGGAAGCGGCAGGACGTCGAACATCCCGAACCCGCCGCGCACGGCAGTCTTCCCGGTTTTGAACGGATCCCAAGAGAAACCAATCCGCGGGGCAAAATTATGCGTCGTCGGATTCGACTGCCACAGGGTATGGACTGGAATGGTGCAGCCTGGAGTGTTGTTTGGAGCAATCAATGAGGCACAACCGCCCGCTGCGGCCGGGGCAAACAATTGATTGATCACCCCGAATCCATTATGCGCTTCCGCCGGCAGCGTCAACATTTCATAGCGCAGACCGAGATTTAATGTAAGGCTGGATAGCACACGCCAATCGTCCTGGATGTATCCTCCAAAAAGGCTGTCGCGGCTCCCTGTTTCTTTGCGGATCGCAGGATCGAGAAGCGCGACTGTCGTTAGGTTGTTTAGAATAAAACTTTCGACACTGGGGTACCGCCCGAATCTTCCGTTACGATTAAGTTGTGAAAGGACGTTATACTGCATCCTTTCGAACGCGAATCCAAACTTCAGGGATTGCTTTCCGCGCGTCCAGAACACGTCGTCGTATGCCTGGTAAGAGTTATAGTGGTGCCCGAAAAAGGAGGGGTTGCCCAAACCACCTGCCGAGGTGATGCCAGAGACGTTGAACAAAGGCGCGAACAAACCGGCGCTGACCCCCAGAGCCGGGTCTTGTGCAGCAGGATTGAGGGCTTTCACCGGTTGATTCACCAGGCCAACGACGCGGTTAAAGCCCACCCTAGCGACGTTTACAAGCGCCGGGTTGAAAATATGGTTCTCCGTGAGGGCAACCAATTGCCGTTTCGTGAAAACTTCGTGGACCACATTATTCAGGCTATCGGGTAGATCTTGGGGAGCCTTATCAAAGAAGTAGCTCCCATTCACGCTGTCGCTGCTGGAGATCTTGTGGTCGGCCCGGATCGTAAAGTAGTCCTCCACAATGGTTTGCAGCCCCGAGCTATCATAGCGCGCGCGGTCTGGATTATTGGGGTCAATGACCGCATTCGCGGGAAGCGGATAGAGAGAGAAGAGTTTGCTGATGTTGGGATCTGGAGTGAACGTGTCGCCATTAGCAAAGATTCCGTTTCGCGCATTGGCCGAAGGCACGAACACAGTGCCGGATTGGCTCTTGGTTTGGCGGACTCCCTCATAATCCCCAAAAATGAAGGTTTTGTCCTTAACGATAGGTGCCCCCGCGGAACCGCCAAACTGCACTCGCCGAAAAGGTACTTTGGCGCCCGCAAAGAAAGGTTTCGCGTCGAAGATTTTGTCGCGGTCGAAAACGTATGCGGAGCCATGCAACTCGTTCGTACCAGACTTGGTAATCGCATTTATGACCGCCCCTGACGTGCGTCCGTATTCCGCGGTGTAGTTGGTTGTAACGACGGAAAATTCCTGAACCGCGTCAACGCCCAAACTGGCCCCTAGTACGCTGCCTGGTGACCCGTTCGAATAGTCGTTGATGTTGATGCCGTCGATGCGATAGGTGTTTTCGTTGGGGCGGTGCCCACTGTCCGAGAGTTGGTTTCCGAAACCGCGGTTGCCGCGGTTGGCGGTGCTGGCGTTCGAAGCCTGCGCGCGAATGCTGATCACGCCCGGCTGAAGGGTCGCCAACTGCGTCCAGTCACGCCCGTTCAGAGGTAGGTCGACGACAGCCTTTTGCTCCACTGTCGCGCTCAGTGTGGAGCTGGTTGTGTCCACTACTGGCGGTGCTTCGTTAACCGTGACGGTTTGTCCTAGTTCACCGACTTTAAGCGTGATATTTACTGCTTGCTCTGAGCCCACCGTGAGCGTAATAGCTTTGTGCACGAGGGTCTGGAAACCGCTGGCCGTCACGGTGACCTCATAATTGCCCGGCAAAAGGTTCGGCGCGGAATACAGCCCATCTGCATTCGTGGCCACCTCCCGTATGTCGCCCGTCGCCACATTCTTGATGACCACCTTTGCCCCAGCGACAGCTCCCCCGGATTGATCGGACACTACCCCCGAAAGGGTTGCTCCAGCTAACTGGGCGTTGGTCCGAGTGCCCAGCAACGAAGCAATAAGCAAGAAACAGCACGCAGCGAGTGCGATTCCCAAAGTCTTCTGGCAATTGTGTTCCCTCATCGTCTCCCCCTAGACGTAAGTCGTCCCAACCCCAGATTTGCAATGGCCATTAAAGAGAATTGACGGGCTCGTTCATCCGCAGCCGGATGGAGACAACCCGCCGTACCGGGCACTGTGCTTCGGATCGGGGTGAATTGCAATGCTTTCTGTGTCAAATCAAAAACATCTATAGGTCACTTGCGGACTTATTCAAAAATCAAGTACTTACAGGCTGGTATATGCCGGTATAACAGGACTTTGACCTGCGATTCTTCGAGGGCTATACTCCTTCCCCCAGCCGCCTATTCAGATGAACCTAGCCTCTCATTCGTCGAAACTGGTTCGCTTCGGCGTCTTTGAGATGGACCCGCAAGCGGGTGAACTCCGCAAACAGGGTCGGCGAATCAAGTTGCAGGAGCAGCCTTTTCAGATCCTTGCCCTTTTGCTGCACCGGCACGGGGAGGTCGTCAGCCGAGATGAGCTCCGGCATCAGCTCTGGCCTGACGATACTTTTGTCGATTTCGACCACAGCCTAAACACGGCGATTATGCGGCTTCGCGAAGCGCTGGGAGATTCTTCGGAAAACCCTCTTTTCATTGAGACCGTTCCGAAGCGCGGCTACCGATTTATCGCCCCAACCGTGGAAGTGAAAACGGAGGTCCAGGAAGACCACAGTGCGAGGTTAGCTGAGGAACCTTCGCCGGGAACGTCGCCTAAAATAACCGCGTCATCAGCGCAGAATCTCTTGCCTCCATACGCTCGCTTCCCTAGAGCTTCCACTCGGCCGGCAAATCTTAGAAGAGGTCTTAAAATCAGCGCGATCATCGGGGCCAGCGCGGCAATCCTCTGGAGTCTCACGGCGCTATACATTCATGAGGTCAGCGCCAACAAACCTAGATCGCGACAGATTGCCTCGCTGGTCGTCCTACCACTTGAAAACGTGTCGGGAGACAAGAATGAAGATTATTTTGCCGATGGCATGACCGACGACTTAATCGCTCATCTCGCCAAAATTCGTTCGCTCCGCGTCATTTCACGCACGACCGCGATGGCTTACAAGGATAGCCGTAAGCCTCTCTCCGAAATTGCTCATGACCTTGACGTGGATGCGGTCGTCGAAGGCACGGTACTTCGCGCAGGAAATCGCGTCCGGATCACTGCCGAACTGGTACAGGTTTCGACCGACCGGCATCTCTGGGCGGAAACCTACGAGGGCCAAGTTGGCGATATCCTCACCTTACAAGGCCAAGTCGTCTCCGCAATCGTCAACCAAATCAGCGTCAAGCTCACTCCGGAAGATCAAACCCGCCTTGCAAACGCGGCTGCACGCGTCAACCCCGAGGCTTACGAAGACCTGCTGAAAGGCCGCTACTACTGGAATAAGCGATCGGAGGAAGGACTATCGAAAGCGATCGAATACTTTGAAGCGGCCACGAGGAAGGATCCCGACTATGCTCTTGCTCACGCCAGCCTGGCAGACTGCTATAGCGTAGTTGGGTCCGCGATTGTCGGCACCATGCCGGCCGCGGAGGCTGAACCCAGGGCCAAGGCTGCAGCTTTGAAAGCCCTGGAAATCGACAATTCCCTGGGAGAAGCGGAGACTTCGCTGGCAAGCGTGCGTTTCAACTACGACTGGGATTGGCCGGCTGCCGCCAGCGGATTTCGGCGCGCCATCGAGTTGAATCCAAGCTACGCGACTGCCTACCAACGCTATTCTTTATACCTCATTGCAATGGGTCGCACTCGCGAAAGCCTTGAGCAGATCAATGTCGCGCGCCAACTCGATCCTCTGTCTCTCAGTATTCATTTCAGCTACGGTTGGCGGCTTTACATGGCACGACAGTATGATCAGGCGGCCGAACAGCTTCGCAATACGCTTGAGATGGATCCAAACTTCGCGCTTGCTCACCTAGTCCTTGGTCAAACATACGAGCAAAAGGGCGATGACAAGCAGGCCATCGCCGAACTCCAGAAGGCGGCAGCCATCTCCTCGAATACGCCCCTCATGATCGTTGGCCTCGGTCACGCTTACGCGGTGGCGAAGAAAACTCCGGAAGCACGCGCTGTTCTCAACCAACTGCTCGAACAATCAAAGCGGCAGTACGTTTCGCCGTTTTACATCGCACTCATTTATGCCGGTCTCGGAGAAAACGAAAAAGCTATGGACTGGCTGGAAAAGGCCTATGGGGACCGTTCCAACGGATTGGTTTTTCTCAAAGTCGATCCGGAATTGGATTCACTGCGTTCGAATTCACGTTTCAAGGAGCTCCTTGCCAAGATGCGCCTTTCCGACTAACTGCGTTCCTTTTTTTTGCAAAGGTCCAGCCTCTCTATTGCCCCAAAAGATGTGCTCCTTTGGATTTAGGTTCTGTTTAGATTCTTCAAATTAGCCTCAGAGGTGGCCGCTCGCTCAATCTTGTGATGAAGGATTCTACTGAATCTTGGCGTCAGCGAGGATGGGATTATGATGAGACGCGATCTGCTCAAGACAACTTTGGTCTCAGGCGCGGCTACTCTGTTCGGCAAGCCAAGTAGCCGCTTGGTCGCTGAAAACCAGAATTTTTTTCACGAGGTAACTGGTCTCACAAAATACATCGCGCAATTCGTGATGAATACACGATACGAGGACATCCCATCCGACGTCCTCGCTCTCGGGAAGAAGTCGATTTTGGACGGATTTGGGTTGGCACTAGCCGGTTCTGTCGCGGAATCCGGTCCTATCAGCCGTAAGTACATACAAAGCCTGGGCCTTGGCGAGGCAAAATCCACCGTCATAGGTTCCTCTCTCAAATCTGCCCCGCGGTTCGCAGCTTTCGCTAATGGCATTTCCATTCACGCCGATGATTTTGATGACACTCAACTCGCCGTGACCAAGGATCGTGTCTATGGTCTGTTAACTCATCCTACCGCTCCCGTGCTGCCGGCTTCCTTTGCTATCGCGGAGCTCAGGAAAGTCTCAGGCAAGGATTTCTTGCTGGCCTATCATCTCGGTGTCGAAGTGGAAACCAAACTCGCCGAAGCAAGTTCTCCTCGCCATTATGAAGACGGATTTCATTCTACCGGCACGTTTGGCACGCTCGGTTCCGCCACGGCGTGCGCAAAGATGCGCTCGTTCACTCTTGAAAAAATCCTGACCACCTATGGAATCGCGGCCGCCGAAGCAGCCGGATTGCGCGAAAACTTTGGTACGATGACAAAACCGTTTCATGCAGGGCACGCAGCGGAAAATGGAGTTGTCGCGGCCGATCTCGCGAGCCTGGGCTGGACCGCCGCCTCACAGATCCTCGAGGCCCCGCGGGGCTTCTTTCACGCGTATAGCGGTACTTACGATCCCTTCGCAATCATGAATAAGTTAGGGAATCCTTGGACTCTCGCGAATCCCGGTGTTTCTTTGAAGCCTTATCCTTCGGGCTCTCTCACTCATCCCGCGATGACGGCGCTCCTGCGATTAATTCAGAAATACAACATCATTCCCGCGGAAGTTGTTAAGGTGGACGTCGGCACAAATCACAACATGCCGAACGCGCTAATTCATCACCAACCGCAAACTGGCCTGCAAGCAAAATTCAGCATGGAATTTTGTATTTCGATTCTGCTCCTGGAACGCAGAGCCGTTTTGAGCCAGTTCACCGACGAATATGTCCGACGCCCCGAAGTGCAAGACATGATCGGCCGCGTCGATTTCTATGTCGACCCAATCGCCGAAAAAGCCGGTTTCGACAAGATGACTTCGCTCGTTACCGTTCATCTGCGGGACGGTAGAACGCTCAAGGACCAGGCTGATTTCGCAAAGGGTAGTCCCGCCGATCCCATGACTTTTGAAGAAGCGGCAACAAAATTTCGCAGCTGTGCCGATTATGCCGAATGGCCAAAAACCAAGACGGAAAAGATCATCGATTTCGTCAAGGCCTTGGAATCGACGAAGGATGTGGGTGTGTTATCGCCGTTCCTATCGTCGGAAAAAGGATAGAGAGTCTTGTCCATGCGGACGTTCCACATCGCGGTGATCCCGGGAGACGGCATCGGCAAAGAAGTTGTGCCCGAAGGCATGCTTGTGCTCGAGGCCGCCGCGAAGCGTTTTGGGTTCGGCTTCACTTGGCAATGCTTGGATTGGAGCTGCGAAACCTACATTAAAACCGGCAGGATGATGCCGGCCGATGGCATCGAGCAGCTAGGACGATTTGACGCCATATTCCTCGGGGCCGTCGGGCACCCCGACGTTCCCGATCACATTTCGTTGTGGGGACTGCTAATCCCCATCCGCCGCCGCTTCCGGCAGTACGTGAATCTGCGGCCCGTGCGGCTGTTGGAGGGAATGGAAACTCCACTCAAACACTGGAAGCCAGGCCAAATTGAATTTTGCATCGTCCGTGAAAACAACGAAGGGGAATATTCAAATATCGGTGGCCGCCTCTATGAAGGAACCGAAGAGGAGATGGCCGTTCAGCAGACGGTCTTCACCCGGCGAGGAGTCAATCGCGTGCTTCGCTACGCGTTCGAGTTGGCGCTCAAGAGACGCAAGCATTTGACTTCAGCGACAAAATCAAACGGGATCATCCACACCATGCCTTTCTGGGATGAATGTTTTCATGCGATGGCCGCGGAGTACCCGGACGTCCGCGCGGACCAATTTCATATTGACATCTTGACTGCTCACTTTGTTCGGTATCCCGACCGGTTCGACGTTGTTGTAGGCTCGAATCTTTTCGGGGACATCCTCTCGGACCTTGGTCCTGCGGTTGTCGGGTCGATTGGCATCGCCCCGTCGGCAAATCTAAATCCGGAAAAGGAATTTCCCTCCATGTTCGAGCCCGTTCACGGTTCTGCACCGGACATCGCGGGAAGAGGTATTGCCAATCCCATCGGGCAAATTTGGTCCGGGGCCATGATGCTCCGGCACTTGGGCGAGCCAGAGGCGGCCAACGCCGTGGAAACCGCCATCGCGGAGGTTTTGGCCCAGGGAAACGTGCGGACTCCCGACATCGGAGGCACCGCTTCCACTAAAGAATTGGGGGCGGCGATTGCTTTGCAAGTGAGCCGTAAGAAACAAGCCGTCTAGCCAGGTCCGGCTTGCCGGAGACTCGTCGTGGATCGCCCACTCGCATGATTCCGCTCTTCCGTTGCCACCGTTTGGAAAATTATGTGTGGCTCTCGACGGTATTCCCTGCCGGGTCGATTTTGTTCGACGAAGAGGAGCACAAGGATCATGGTCCAAGATATCGGCGACGACGCCAAAGAACTGTGTGCAATTCCGACAATAACCCGACGCTGCTTTTTCGAGATCTCCAGCCTGGCCGTCGCGGTGGCGGCACTCCCGCCAAATGTAGCGTTCGCCAGCAGGTCTCCGCGTGGCCCCCGAGCGGTGCCAGAAGCCAGCCCGGTCATGGAACGCCTCAGCGCCTACATGAGCGAAGCCGGCTCCCGCGCGCTACCCGACGAAGTCGTCGAGAAAACAAAACAACATGTGCTTGATACCCTCGCGGCAATGATTTCAGGTTCTGAGTTGCCTCCAGGGCGCGCGGCGCTGCAGTTCGCTCGCGCCTACGGCGGCCGCGAGGTAGCCACGGTGGTGGCTTCAAATTTTCTATGCGGTCCGATGGAAGCGGCGCTTACGAACGGCATGCTCTCCCACGCCGACGAGACCGACGATTCGCACTCCCCTTCGCAATCCCATCCTGGCTGTGCGGTCATTCCTGCTGCTCTGGCGGCTGGCGAGCGGTTTGGCATTAGCGGAACGCATTTTTTGCGCGCCGTGGCCCTTGGCTACGACATCGGTCCGCGCTTCACCATGACTTTGGGCGGTCAGCGCTTTGAAGCCGAAAGCCACTGGAGCACCCATAGCATTTCTCCACTTTTTGGCGCGGCGGCAGCGGCAAGTTGCGCCGCAAGCTTAAACGCCCGGCAGATGCGCTGGATGCTGGGCTACACCGCGCACCAATCCTCCGGGCTCGGGGCATGGAATCGCGACACCGAGCACGTGCAGAAAGCCTTTCACTTCGGCGGCATGACTGCGCGGAGCGGGGTCACTTCCGCGCTGCTCGTGCAAGCGGGTTGGACCGGCGTCGACGACATCCTCTCCGGAAAAGATAATTTCTTCGCCGCTTACAATCCCCAGGCCGATCCCGCTGGGCTGATCGACAAGCTCGGCGAGCGCTACGAAGTGACGCGTACGAACATCAAGAAATGGCCCGTGGGCTCGCCGATCCAGGCTGCGCTCGACGCGCTGGAAATCCTCAGCAAACAGCGCCCGTTGGAAGTTTCTCTCGTGCAGCACGTGTCAGTCCGCCTTGCCACGGATGAGGCCGCCATCGTCAACAACCGCGAAATCCCGGACATCTGTCTGCAGCACATGGTCGCCGTGATGCTTCTCGACAAAACGGTGACCTTTGCTTCGGCGCATGACACGAGGCGCTTGAAAAATTCTGCGACCCTTCGCGAGCGGTCTAAAGTGCAGCTGATTCCAGACGCGGAGCTGGAACGTCTCATGCCCTTGCGTGTGGCCATCGTCGACATGACGCTAACAGACGGTTCCCACGTCAGCCAGCGCGTTGACAACGTTCGCGGCACTCCCGAAAATCCAATGACTCGTGACGAGATCATCGCCAAGGCCAGCGACCTCATTACACCCATCCTTGGCGCAGCGAAATGCTCGAGCCTGATCGAAAAAGTGTTTCATCTCGAAAGTGTAAGCGATATTCGAGAGCTTCGGCCCCTGTTGCAGCGCAACTAGCCGATTTTGATTTTTTCGGAAAGGAACTCCGTGCGGATCGTCGATATCCGTGAGACCATTGTGCCCATCAAGTCGGAGATTCGTAACGCCTATATCGACTTTAGCCAGATGACCGTGAGCGTCCTGGCGCTCGTCACCGACATTGTGCGCGGCGGCAAACCCGTCATCGGCTACGGCTTCAACTCAAACGGGCGCTACGCGCCCAGCGGCCTCTTGCGCGATCGCTTTCTTCCTCGCCTCCAATCCGCGCCTACGGAATCGCTGCTCGACGAAACAGGCCAAAACTTCGATCCTCATCGCATCTGGGCCGCCGTCATGCGCAACGAGAAGCCTGGAGGCCATGGCGAGCGCTCTGTAGCCGTAGGTGTTCTTGATATGGCCGTGTGGGACGCCGTCGCAAAGATCGCCGGCCTCCCTTTGTATCGCCTCCTTGCGAATCGCTACCGGGCGGGGCGCTTCGAACAAAAAGTGTTCGTCTACGCTGCTGGCGGTTACTACTACCCCGATAAAGACCTCTCCGCCTTGCAGGACGAAATGCGCGGCTATCTCGCTCTCGGCTACTCCGTCGTGAAAATGAAGATTGGCGGCGCGCCGATCTCCGAAGACTTGCGGCGCATCGAGGCCGTGCTCAAAATCTTGAAAACACCGGATCAATTGGCGGTCGACGCAAACGGCCGCTTCGACCTGGACACGGCTATCGCCTACGCGCGGGCTCTCGCTCCCTATGGTCTTCGCTGGTACGAAGAACCTGGTGATCCTCTCGACTACGAGCTTCAATCCAAACTGGCGGACCACTACTCGGGGCCCATGGCCACCGGCGAAAATCTTTTTTCGCTGCAGGATGCGCGCAACCTCATTCGTTATGCCGGTTTGCTCCCTGATCGCGACATTTTGCAATTCGATTGCGCTCTCAGTTATGGGCTGGTGGAATACCTTCGCATTCTCGAAATGCTCGAGGATTACGGCTGGTCTCCGGCGCGCTGCATTCCTCACGGCGGGCACCAGATGTCGCTAAACATCGCAGCAGGTCTCGGTCTCGGCGGCAATGAATCGTATCCAGGTATCTTCCAGCCTTTCGGCGGATTCGCGGATGGTATCCCGGTGGAAAGCAGTTACGTCGGATTGCCCGAAATTCCCGGAGTCGGCTTTGAAGCGAAGAACGAGCTATATCGTGTCATGAGGGCACTTTCGGAGTAGCGGGCAAAGCCAGGGTCAAGTTCGATGAATGCCCACATTCTTTCTAAAGCAAAATTAATCCTTTTTTCAGGTACTAAAGTTCTTGGTGATCTATCGTCAATACGCAGCGGAGCCCTCGTCTTAGCACTGCAGTCACGAATCAATTTCTTCCGGGCGCCTTCTGCCCGCAAAGGAGAACCGTATAATGGGGTCTGACCGACGGAGCAACGAGCTAGCCGCCAACGCACCTGCAATTCTTACGCGGCGCGGATTGTTCGAATTTGCAGGCCTGGCCATTGCCTCCGCAGCTCTTCCTTCCGGCGCCACTCTTGCCCAGAGTTCCGCTCAACAGGACCAGCCTCTTCCGTCTCTGCCGATCAGCCCGCTCATGGACAGACTCAGCAGCTACATGAGTGAGGCCGCCACACGCCAGCTGCCCGAAGCCGTGGTCGAAAAAGCCAAGCATCATATCCTGGACACCTTTGCCGCCATGATCTCCGGCGCCGGATTGCCGCCTGGCCGCGCGGCGTTGCAGTTTGCGCGCGAGTACGGCGGGAGAGAAATCGCAACCGTAGTGGCTTCAAAGATGATGTGCGGCTCCATTGAAGCCGCATTCGCCAATGGCGTCCTCGCGCATTCCGACGAGACCGACGACTCCCACGGTCCGTCCCGCTCGCACCCCGGCGCCTCCGTCGTACCGGCCGCATTCGCCGCCGGTGAGCAATTCGGCATCAGCGGCGCCCACTTCCTGCGCTCCGTGACTCTCGGCTATGATGTCGGGCCGCGCATAACCATGAGCATGGGCGGTCCCGCTTATCAAGCGGCCACGCATCGCAGCACGCACGGCGCTGTTGCCGTGTTTGGCGCGGGCGCAGCCGCCGGTTGCGCAGCCGGTTTGAACGCGCAGCAGTTCCGCTTTCTGCTCGACTATACCGGCCAGCAGGCTTCGGGAATTGGCGCATGGGCGCGCGATGTGGAACACATGGAAAAAGCCTTTCTTTTCGGAGGGAAACCCGCCGCTGGCGGCGTGGCCACGGCCATGCTCATTCGCTCGGGCTGGACCGGTGTCGACGACATTTTCTCCGGGCCTGACAATTTTTTCGATGCCTACGCACCCAGGGAGAATGGCGTTCTGAAAGCCGATCCGGCGCAACTCATCGACAAACTCGGGGAGCGCTACGAAATCACCCGCACCAACATCAAGAAATGGACTGTGGGCTCTCCAATCCAAGCCCCCCTCGACGCACTCGCCGGCTTTTTCAAGAAACGATCTTTCGCTGCCGACGACGTGCGAAAAGTGGTCGTTCGCATCGCCAGCGATGAAGCTAATACCGTCAGTAACCGCGAAATGCCCGATATCTGCATGCAGCATATGGTGGCCGTCATGCTCCTCGACAAAACGGTTTCCTTCGCTTCGGCGCATGACAAAGCACGCATGCAGGATCCTGCCGTTTTGCACCAGCGCGCCAAAGTAGAAGTGCTTGCCGACCCGCGCATCGATGCCCGCCGCCCGCGCCGCGAAGCCATCATCGAACTTACGCTTGCCGATGGCACACAGCTCAGCGAGTGGGTTCGCGACGTGCGCGGCACCGCGGAAAATCCCATGACCCGCGACGAAGTGGTCACCAAGGCTCGCGACCTCATCACTCCCGTCCTTGGAGCCACCGCCTGCTCCACTCTCATTGACAAGCTGCTATCACTGGAGGCGCTGCGCGATATCCGCGAACTCCGCCCGACGCTTCAAAAGGACTGAGCGATGTTGATTCCTGGTGCTACCCCACCCCCGAGAGTCTCGCCTCCGCGCAAAAAGCCCTTCTACGCTGGCCTGTCTTTCCAAGTGCTGCTTGGTGTGGCTATTGCGATCGTCCTCGGCTATTTCAGCCCGCCGACGGCCGTAGCCATGAAACCGCTTGGCGATGCGTTTATTCGCTTGATCACCATGATCATCACGCTGGTCATCTTCTGCACCTTGGTAACCGGGATTGCCGGCATGGAAGACATGAAGAAAGTCGGCCGCGTCGGCGGCAAAGCTCTTCTGTATTTCGAAGTAATCTCCACGCTTGCCCTGCTTATCGGACTGCTTGTCGGCAACGCGGTACGTCCGGGCAGCGGCTTCAATGTCAACCCCGCTACCCTGGACGCCAAGGCGGTCGCCGAATACGCCGGACAGGCCAAGGCTCAGGGCGTCACCGAGTTTCTGATCCACATCATTCCGAACACGGTCTTCGATGCGTTTGCCAAGGGAGACATCCTGCAGGTTCTCCTCGTTTCTCTTCTCTTCGGCTTTGCGTTGTCTCTCGCCGGCCAGCGCGGCAAACCGCTGGTCGACCTCTTGGACACCTTGACCCATATTGTCTTTGGCGTCGTAGCCATCTTGATGCGCTTTGCCCCTCTTGGCGCTTTTGGCGCTATGGCTTTCACTATCGGCAAATATGGGCTGGCTTCCCTGGGCCCTCTGGTCAAATTGATCGCCACGCTTTACATCACGTCGCTGCTGTTTGTTGTTGTCTTACTGGGGGGTATTGCTCGCCTGGCGGGCTTTGGTATCTTCCGCTTCCTCTGGTTTCTCCGCGAGGAGCTTCTTCTTGTGCTGGCCACGAGCTCTTCGGAACCCGCGTTGCCGTCGCTCATGGCCAAACTTGAAAAACTCGGATGCTCCAAGACCCTGGTCGGCTTGGTGGTTCCCACCGGTTACACCTTCAATGCCGATGGCACCAGCCTGTACATGACTCTTGCCGCGCTATTTGTGGCTCAGGCGACCAACACGCACCTGACTCTGACTCAGCAGTTCACGATCCTGGGTGTAGCCGTGCTTACCTCCAAGGGCGCAAGCGGCGTGCAAGGAGCTGCCTTTATCGCCCTCGTTGCCACGATGATGGTCATTCCCACCATACCCGTCGCCGGAATGGCCCTGATTCTTGGCATTGATCGCTTCCTCAGCATGTGTCGCGCCCTCATCAACATGATTGGCAACGCCGTCGCCACCTTGGTGATCGCTCGCTGGGAAAATGAACTCGATCGAAGCGCTCTGCGGTATCGTCTACTCGGAGAAATTCCAGAGAAGTGAATCTCTGAGCAGCCCAGGCTGCTTGATTTCACCTGGACGATAAAATGAACCGTCTTGCGGGCAAAACGCCAAAGATTTTTCAACCCGGTCGGATCTCGAGAGCACCTCTTGGGACGAGGTGCGCGTTAGCTTTTGCGCTCCTGATTCCTCTCGGGGCTTTCAGCCAAACACCGGGGAGGCATCTTTCGGGCACAGTGAAGTCGGTTTCCGGTTCTCCCATTCCGAACGTGCGAGTTTCCGTCAAGAACCTGGCGAATGGCAACACTCTTTCGGCGGTAACCGGGGAGGATGGAACCTACAAACTGGCGCACCTGTCGCCCGGAAATTACGAGGTTTCTGCCTCCGCAACAGGATTTGCAGCCGTCCGCACCTCTGTGGCCATGAACGCGGAAAAGGACCAGGTGGCCGATCTTGTTCTGCTTTCTGCCAACGAGCAGGGAGCTTCGTCAACCGTCAGCGGCGTTGTAAGTTCTCAGAGTGTGCGCGAGCTTCCGTTGAATGGGCGCTCTGCATCCGATCTGGCCGCACTTGAGCCTGGAGTGGAAACGACCCGCACGCAATCTTCAGGACAAGGTAAATATGGTTTCGGAACGCAGATGACTATCTCCGGTGGACGGCCTCGCCAGAACGATGCGCGTCTGGATGGCATCAGTGTCAACGACTATGCCAACGGTTCTCCGGGGAGCGCTCTGGGAGTAAATCTCGGTGTAGATGCGGTCGAGCAGTTCACCGTCCTGACCAGCAACTACCCTGCGCGCGTCGGCCGCTCTTCCGGCGGGGTCGTAGGCGCAACCACCCGGTCCGGTACCGACAATTTCCACGGTGATACATTCGAATTCCTCCGCAACAGCGCACTAGATGCAAGGAATTTCTTCGACACCGTCAAGCCTCCTTTTCGCCGCAATCAATTTGGCTCGTCTGCGGGCGGGCCTATCTGGAGACAGCACACATTTATTTTCGGGGACTACGAAGGATTGCGCCAGTCTCTGGGCATCACTCAGGTGGACACGGTTCCCTCGGCTTCCCTGCGCGCGGGAAATCTTTCCACCGGCACAATTTCCGTAGATCCAGCCGTGCTTCGCTTTGTCAATGCCTTTTACCCTCTGCCTAACGGCGGATTGCTCGGATCCGGCGACACGGGAATCTATGCCTTTTCAGGACAGCAAGTGACTCCTGAGAATTATTTTACGACGCGCCTCGACCACAAATTTTCGACCGACGACACGCTGTCCGGAACCTACATGTATGACAGTGGAACCGTCCGGCAGCCTGATGAGCTGAACAACAAACGAACCGGCTATGATTCGGGCCGTCAATTCTTTAGCGCAAGCGAAGCTCACGTTTTCAACCCGCGCCTATTCAATTCCTTCCGGTTTGGGCTCTACCGTGTCGTGGCCACCACGGGACTGACGTTTCCTGCCGGAAACCCGGCCGCCGCCGATTCGTCTTTCGGCACCGTGCCCGGCCTCAACGCTGCGGCTGTCACCGTCCCTGGGATAACTGCCTTCCTGGGCGGATTGAATTCCATCACTAACTTCCATTTTCACTGGACGTCGCTGCAAGCCTACAACGACTCGGCCTGGACAAAAGGGACCCACGCGCTCAAGTTTGGCTTGGGCTTCGAGCGCATCCGGGACAATGAGCTTGGCGTTTCCACGCCGGGAGGCGAATTTCTCTTTAATTCCCTCTCGGATTTTCTGAGCAACAAGCCGTTTTCCTTGGCGGCCGCACTCCCCAGTGCCGTCAGTCCTCGTGGAATTCGCCAAACTATCGCGGCCATTTACGTAGAGGACGACTTGCGCTTGCGCGCGAACCTGACGATTAACCTGGGCATTCGCTACGAAATGGGCACCGTTCCCACCGAGGTCCATGGCAAGCTGACAGTCCTCCGGCATCTCATCGATGCGTCACCGCGCTTGGGTGACCCGCTGATTGCCAATCCCACGCTCCTCAATTTCGAACCTCGCACCGGCTTTTCCTGGGATCCCTTTCGCGATGGCAAAACGGCGGTGAATGGAGGCTTTGGAATTTTCGACGTTTTGCCCTTGCCCTACTTGTTTCAGATGAACGAACTTTTCTCAGCCCCCTTTTTTGCATCGGCAAGCTCCAGAAGCGTGCCGCCCGGCAGTTTTCCGCGCGCCTCGTATGCCTCCTTGATTGTTTCGCCGAACACCCTTCGCCAGGCGTACTTCGAGCCGAATCCCAGCCGCAATTACGTAATGCAATGGAACTTGACGATTCAGCGCCAACTGGCTGCGGACTTGAGTTTGCGCGTTGGCTACGTGGGCTCCCGCGCGATCCATCAGCCTTTTCGTACCGAAGATGCCGACATCGTCCTTCCCACCCTCACTCCTCAAGGATATTTGTGGCCAAGCCCGGTCGGCAGCGGAACACGTCTGAATACGAATACTGGCCGGATCACCGCCGGCTACTGGGATGGCCGCTCCTACTACGACGCCCTCCAAGCACAACTCAAGAAGAAAATTGGACGCGCCTCCCAGTTGGCCGGTTCCTACACTTGGGGCAGGACCATTGACACCGGCTCCGGAAGCATGGTCGGCGATGAATACGCGAATTCAATTTCCAGCCCCCTGTTTTTCGATCTCCGGCTGAATCGAGGGCTGGCGGATTTTAATGTCAGCCACAATGTGAATGTGCATTACACCTGGATTCTTGGCGCACCGAAATGGAGATCCCAGTTTGCAGACTGGGCGTTGGGTGGATGGGAAATCAGCGGAGTTTTCCAGGCAAGCACAGGCGTTCCTTTTGCCCCGGGTTTTGCGGGAGACACTCTCGGTGTCTCCAGTACGGACCCCAGTATTGATGTGCCCAACGTGATTGCCGCTCCAGGTTGCGGCTCGCTTGTTAATCCAGGTAACCCGAATCACTACATCAAAACGCAGTGCTTTGCCGTCCCGACGGCTCCCAACCAAGCTTTCTTCGACGCCAACTGTGACCCCGCTCCGCCCATCGGCCCAAATGGAACCCCACTGCAGCTTCTCCCCGGGGATCTTCGCTGCTTTAACCTTCGCGGCAACTTGGGACGCAACACCCTGATCGGTCCTGGACTGGTGAATCTCGATTCATCTTTGCTGAAAAACAATCACGTTAAGCGCATCTCCGATACGTTCAATGTCCAGTTTCGCGCTGAGCTTTTCAACATCGTGAACCATACGAATTTCGCTCCACCCCTCAACAACCGGAATATCTTCGACTCGGCGGGAAACCCTATCGGCAACGCCGGCCTTATCACCTCCACGCAGACGTCATCGCGTCAGATTCAATTCGCTCTCAAATTAATCTGGTGACCTAGCTGAAACGCGCATCGCGAATTGAGCCCGACAGGGAGCCGAAGCCGCCCTCTTCTGAATTTGCCGAAAGAGAAAGATCCCCGCCGTCAGGCTTGTAGGGAAGGGTGGGCAGGAGACGGTCAAGCATAGATGGAATGCAATTTGTCGGAAACAGAGGAGATCCATGCTGCATCGGGTGGCGCAGGAACGATTGGGTCCCTCTCGCGCCGAAACAACCATGAAGCACTCCGTGCATCTCTCGCAGCAAGCGGATGCGGAGGCCGCAAATACGGTGTCCCGGCGCTTGCGCTTGCTCCTCAGGAAGCCCCTGGGAGCGAATCCCGTTAGCAGAAACTAGGCAGCAAGTGCTTGGAGGCGCGGGTGGGATTCGAACCCATAGCCCTTGTTGACAGCACGTAACTTATCGTATTCTCAGCACGGCAATAAAGGCCAGACTAGGCACACTTCACGGATTGAGGTACATGGCGAGTACACGTAAACGAACCCGAAGTTAGCGTCAGTCTGGTATTGTTTCCAAAACCGTGATCAAGCAGATCCATGTGTCTGGCTATAGGTCTGTTCGGGACGTCGACCTTGAACTGAAGCCAATTAATGTCCTCACCGGCCCGAACGGCTGTGGAAAGTCAAATCTTTACAACTCCCTTGTCTTGATGGCGCGCGCGGCGCAAGGGCAATTGGCACGAGCGATAGCCGAGGAGGGCGGCACACCAAGCGTATTCTGGGCCGGAGGCGAGCGCGTTCGCTATCAGCGTAAGAAACCTCCAAAACGAGTTGTGCTTGGCTTTGAGGCGGAGAAGTTCGGGTACGAGCTACAAATCGGGCTCCCGTCGCTAAACGAGCATGCACTGGAAACCATGTTCACACTCGACCCTCGCGTAAAGGAAGAGTATATCTGGTATATCTGGCCCTCTGAAGCAAAACGTCGCGTGGCTATGTTGAAACGGGACGAACCTACGGCGTGGTTGCGCAACGCTGAAGGCAATATGGTCACCTATCCCTCCCAGATTTCGAAACACGAGTCCGTCCTGTCGCAGATCATTGACCCGCACCTCTATCCAGAAATATCCGCAATACGCCAGCAGATCTTGAGCTGGCGTTTTTATCATCATTTCCGTACTGACCTGGAGTCCCCTGTGCGGCAGCCGCAAATTGGTGTCTATACACCAGCTCTTAGTCATGACGGCTCGGACCTTGCAGCGGCTCTCCAAACAATTCTTGAAATCGGCGATGGTACAGCCCTTCGCCAGACCGTCGCGGAGGCCTTTGGCGGCGCGACTCTTGTTATCGAAGCTATGAATACCCTGTTCAGCATAAAGATGAAAATTCCCGGGCTGCTCCGTCCCTTGCAGACGCAAGAATTCTCGGACGGACAAGTGCGGTTCTTATGCCTTTGTGCGGCGCTGCTTAGCCCTCGTCCACCGTCGCTATTGGCGCTCAACGAACCAGAGACTAGCCTGCATCCAGACATTCTGGGTGCCCTGGCGCACTTAATCGTTCGCGCAGCGAGAAACATGCAGCTCTGGATTACCACGCATTCGAAGCCCTTGGCTGACCGGATCGAGCAACATTCCGGCGTACCGCGGGTCCGCCTCTGCATGTCAGATGGTGAGACCCAAGTCGAAGGGTCTCGGAAAGGCGTCTAAATCAACCTACAAGCCATATTAGGAGCAAAGATGAGAAGAAGCTGTTTTCCCAGTTGTTCCCAAGTTGTGGATTCCGGCAAAGAGACGAAAGCTATAATCCATGGTTGGAAACGAAACCCCTCTCTCCCACATGGGCCACTTCGATCCCGGTTAAGCAGAACGAAAGGAGGTACCGTCTTGCGTAGGCGCAGGCGTCGAGGGGAACCCGACGCTCGCACGGCATCAATCAGATGGGCTCAAGTCTGTTTGATGCTGTTCAGGGAATGATGTTAGGGCGCGCTCTTCCGTGAAGACGGTAGACACTAAAATCCTTGCGGTCCACGGTGAAGATTTGTCGGATACCTGCGCGCTCAGCAACCCTAATGAGTGCCGCATCGGCAAGATCCATCGGACGGTCGGCGTACTTGCCCATCAGCTCGCGCATTCGAGGAACGTCAGCGAGGTCGAGTGGTAGGAGCTGCAATACTCCTCGCGCTAGCATCTCCCAGAGAGCTTCTTGGGCTTTGGGCAAATCAGCTAGCAAGTACATCGCTTTCGTCACTGGAGGCCAAACCGTGACCAACGGTTCTCGCAACCCCTTCAAGGCGGCGACACATTTCTTGTGGAATTGATCATCCTTATCGACCAAGGCCACGAGCGGCCCTGCATCCACCAGAATCACAGGCGTTTCCGCCGGCTCTTTAGGACTTTTCTAAAGCGACGACCTGTTTCCGGCGAGCGCCTTGGCTTCCCACCGTTGACAACCCCGATCAAATCAGCCATTGCTTCATAGGGCGCCGCGACCTGGCTCCCTTACCGCGGTCATGCGCCGCTGCGGCAAGCCGTCCTGCCACTGCGCCAAACGCAAAGACCCGGGACATGACCCGCAATTCCGTCTCACTCGCCGCGTGGCCGGCAAGACCGTGACGGAGACCTTTCCCAATCCCACCGCCCTGCGCAAAGCCCAGCAGGAGGTCACCGAGTTTCACCGCTTCCAGAAGCTCAGCCAGGACCTGGTGGCCCTCAACGAAAAGATCTGTCGACTCCGCCCGGTCGAGCAGCAACGGGGCGGCTGGACGGAGCAGGAAAAAAAAACTCTGCTGCGATCCATCAGGGAGTAACGCGAGAAGTAAACCGATTCCTCGGCCTTGTTTTTGCACAACGCCATAAGGACGGTCGGACCGATCTGGAAGCCGTGGAATCGGCCTTGCAAGCCGCTCTGCACCAAGCGGGGGCCGCGGCCTTAGCCGAACTGCTGAAGTTCGAGGCCCCGGCGGCCGAGCAGCGCCAGTTGCCGTGTCCGTGTGGCCATCACGCTCAATACCAGGAACTCCGCTCCAAACCCGTCGTGACGATCGTCGGTCCGGCAAGCGTTTCCCGTCCTTACTTTTTGTGCGCGCAATGCGGCGTCGGCCAATTTCCGGTGGATGCCGAACTGGATATCGAGAATACGGAGTTTTCTCCCGGAGTGCGCCGCATGCACGCCTTGGTGGGCCAGGAGGCGCCCTTCGATCACGGCCTCCGACAGATGAAAGTTCTGGCCGGCCTGGAGGTGACCACCAAATCGGTGGAGCGCACAGCGGAGGCCATCGGAGCCGATATCGCTCAGCGCGAACAAACCGGGATCCAAAAAGCCCTGCAGTTGGACCTGCCCGTCGTGGCCGGCGAGCCGACTCCCTTCCTGTACGTGAGATGGACGGGACGGGAGTTCCGGTGGTGAAGAAAGAGACGGTCGGTCGGCAGGGCAAGACCGAAGGTCAACCGGGCACATACTCGGAAAGCCAAGTTGGGATGACAATTTGCTCGAACAGGTTATCCGCCCCACTGCCAAGAAACTTGGCATCAGGCGCGTGACTTGGCACTTGCTGTGCCACTGGCATTCGACCGTACTGCACGATGAGGGCGTTCCCATCAAGGTGGCGCAGGAATGATTGGGTCACTCTCGCGCTGAAACAACCATGAAGCACTACGTGCATCTCTCGCAGCAAGCGGATGC
>Ga0209577_10000459_pt1 | contig 41295 bp, 46 predicted proteins | sample GraSoiAngelo_109_FD_185874 | JGI IMG/M metagenome (GOLD analysis project Ga0209577, IMG submission 185874) | Grasslands soil microbial communities from the Angelo Coastal Reserve, California, USA - 14_0903_12_20cm (SPAdes) (version 2) | ecosystem: Environmental > Terrestrial > Soil > Grasslands... | reverse complement strand
GAATATGGGCGATGTCGATGCGGGAGGTGAGCACCGTGGTGCGCCCCCAGTGGATCGCTCCCATGTAGCCGAAGATCTGGCCGGCGTTGTGCACGATCGGCAGGCTCCAGATCGCCACCGAGCCTTCGTCCATGCCGTGCATCTTGTTCCACGAGTCGCAGTGCGCCAGGTACTCGCCGTGAAAGCGCGGGATGATCTTCGGCACGCCGGTCGAGCCGCCCGAGAGCTGGAACACGAAGCAGTCTTCGGAGCTGAGCGGCACCTGCGCCAGACGCCTTCTCGCTTGCTCAAGGGAAACGGACTGAATCAACTGCTGCTGGTGGTCGTTTTTCCCTCTGACTACGATCAAATGCCGCAGCGACGGCACCTTCTGCTGCATTCCCCTGGCGAACCCCACCAGGTCGAACGCGCCGAAGTCCGCCTGCACGAAGTAAAGCGTAGCGCCGGAGAGCCGGGCGAGCTGGCCGATCTCGACCTCGCGGTACTGCGGCACCGAGCACACCGGGATGATGCCCGCCTTGTAGCACGCCGAGAGCGCGACAACCGTGTCGAGCACCGTACCCATCTGGAATATCGCGCGCTCGCCCGGCCGCACTCCCAGATCGAGCAGCGCCGCGCCTAGCCGCTCGGAGCGCTCGTCGAGCTGCCGGAAGCTGAGCTCGCCCTCCTCGGAGGCAAAGGCGATGCGGCTGGGCACGCGAGCGGCGGTGCGCCGCAGCGCTTGGCCGACCGTGAGGTCGATCCACAGTCCTTTTTCGAAGAAATTCCTTGCCTGCTCGGCCGGCGTGTAGGTCACGCCTTCAATCATTTTTTGCTCCGGAGGCCCGCACGATCGGACCCCATCGGCGCAACTCATCGCCGACGAACGCCGTGAATTCCTTCGCGTCGAGCCGGTTCGGCACGATACCGTCGTGCTTCACGCGTTGTCGGATCTCCGGAAGCTCCAGCGCCCGGCGCACTTCCTCGTTGAGCCGGCTCACGACCTCGGGCGGCAGGCCCGCAGGTCCCGAAAGCGAGAACCACACGGTGGCGACGAGCTCGGGGAAGCCCATCTCGGCGAAGGTCGGCAAGTCCGGATAGTCCGGCAGGCGCTGCGCCGCGCTGATCGCCAGAGCGCGCGCGCGGCCGGCACGGATCTGCCCCGCCGCCGTGGAGAGCGTAGTCGAGACCGCCGTGATCTGTCCGGCCATGAGATCGGTCAGCGCTGCCGAGGCGCCCTTGTAAGGCACGTGCAGCAGATCGATTCCCGCCAGCTGCTTGAAGAGCTCGGCGACGAGCTGCCCCTGCGTGCCATTGCCCGGAGAGCCATACGACAGCGTTCCGGGCTTCCCCTTGGCGAGGGAAACGAATTCTTTGAGGTCCTTCGCCGGAACGGACGGGTCGACCGCGAAAACTGCGGGCGGCCCGCCGAACAGCGCGATATGAGTGAAGTCGCGCAGCGGATCGTAGGGCGTCCCCTGCGGAAGCAGCGGCGCGATGACGTGCGAGGCGATGCCGGAAACCACGAGCGTATAGCCGTCGGGCAGCGCCTTCGCGGCAAGCTCCGAGCCGAGCACGCCGCCGGCGCCAGGGCGGTTCTCCACGACAAAGCTCTGCCTCAGCGCCTCGGAGAGCCTCTGTGCGACCAGCCGCCCGAGCGTGTCGGCGCTGCCGCCCGGGGCGAACGGCACGATGATCTTCACCGGCTTCGCCGGCCACGCCTGGGCCGAGGCGAGCGGCGCGGCGAGAGCGAGCAGCGCGATGGCGAGGAGAGTTTTCATCGGGCGGATTTCTAGCATAACGGACGGCCCACGCGCGACTGTATCGATATTCACCATCGCCCGAGGAAAAGCGCGCATCGACGCCGGCACGCTCGCCGCGATCAGTTCAACGAACGCGAGGCGCTCGCTCGGGCTGAGCTGAGAGCGCAGATCCGCGGCAGCACGTCGCTGATCGACCCGGGCAGGACCGCGTCGGCCACGCCGTCAAACGGCGTCGGCTCGGCATTGACGATGACGATCCTCGAGCCTGCGGAGCGCGCCACCTCGACGGCGCCGGCGATCGGATAGACCTGGAGGCTCGAGCCGACGGCGAGGAACAGCTCGCCCTGCCCCGCGGCCTGCATCGCGCGGTCGATCACTTCAGGCACAAGCTGCTGGCCGAAGCTGACGGTGTCGCTCTTCAGGATGCCGCCGCAGGTCCTGCAGTGCGGATCTTCCTCGCCCGCGCGCACGCGCTCGAGGACCGTCTGCATCGGCCCGCGCATGCCGCAGCCCCAGCACATGAACCGGCGCATCGAGCCGTGAACTTCGATCACGCGCTCGGGCGAATTGCCGGCGATCTGGTGCAATTCGTCGATGTTCTGGGTGATCAGCGCGTGGAGCTTGCCCGCGCGCTCGAGCTCCACCAGTGAAAGATGCCCCGGGTTGGGCTGCGCGCTCCATGCCGGGCTGCCGAGGCGGTTCCGCCAGGAGGCCTTGCGCACCTGCGGATCGGCGAGGTAGTAATGAATGTTTGACATCTTCTCGGCGAGCGGATCCTTGGTCCAGACGCCTTGCGGGCCGCGGAAGTCCGGGATGCCCGAGTCGGTGGAGATGCCCGCCCCGGTGAGCGCGACGATGCACTGCGCCTCGCGCACCCAGGCGCGGACTTCGGCTATGATTTTCGAATCCATTTCCCCATCTTAACCCCATGATCAGCGCCAATATCCAGCGCTTGATCGGCGTCGCCGCGCCGCTCTGGGCGGGCGAGGCCGAAGTGGTCCGCACCTACTGGAGCTCGCCGAGCCGCAGCCTGCGGACCGACCTGCTCTGGCTGCAGCGCCAATGCTTCAAGGAATTCTGGGGATCGGGCGTCGGCAAGTACGATCGCGGCGGCGTATTTCTCGGCCAGCTGCGCAACCTCGCGGACAAGGCGCTCGAGATCGACCTCTCGATCGACCGGCACGAGATCCTCGATGTCGTCGAGGGGCTGAAGGCGGAGTTCAGCCATTACTGCCACTTTGCCGATCTCTACGACTCGATCCGCCCGGCGGGGGCGCCGAAGATGCATCCCAAGGGCCTCGACTCCTGGCCCGAGGACGACGCGCTCACTGCGCTGCGCTACCGGCATCAGGACGAGCATGGCGCGCTCGGCATGCGCGCCTGCAGGCTGAGCGAAGGCGGCTACTGCACGCTCTTCTCAGAAGGGATGAAGCTGAAAGGCAGACCCGGCGTCGACGGCAAGATCGCCGAGGCCTGCGCCAGGGTGTACGACGACGAATTCGAGCACATGCTCGGCGGGGTCGCCGGCATCGCCCAGGAAGGGCTTGCCGAGGCCGACTGGCGCCTGATGGAAAAGCTGATCGCCGAGCAGCTCCAGCAGCGCATCCACATGCGCAACGCCCAGTTCAGCGCTCCGCTGCCGCAGGAGCGCGTGCAAGCGATCTTTCGCGGCGAGATCCGGCCGATCGAGTTCGATTACCGCCGCGCGCGGCTCGCCGCTTAGCTCAGGGAATCTGGATCTTGCCGGTGCCGGGGGCGCCGGGGACGACGATCGACGACGCAGCCTGGCGACGCAGCTCCTGCAACTCTTTCACGGTGCGCTCGATCGCCTCCTTCGCGAGCGGGCCGAACTTCTCCGCCGCCTCCTCGAGCGAGCCTGCGCCGATTTCAAAGCCGATCGGCAGCGCGCCCGCCGGCGTGAGCACCTGCGTCTCGCCGACGTAGAGCACCGCGCGCGCGGTATCGCGCGCGCCGTCCTTCTTGATCGGGGTAAGGCGTCGGATGGTGCCGACGCGCCGGTCGGTGAAGATCTCCTCCTGGTACAGCGACGCAGGATCGACCTTCAGCTCACCGGTCGTTTGCTCGGGTCTGGTAGCCATGTTCAACCTGGTGCAAGGATAGCACCGCCAGGCGACAAACCGTCCGGCCCTACTTTGAGCGCAGCTTGAATCTTTGGATCTTCCCCGTGGCCGTCTTCGGCAGTTCGCTCAGGAACTCGATCCATCGCGGGTACTTGTGGGGCGCGAGCTTTGCCTTGACGTGCTGCTGCAGCGCGGCCTTGAGCGAGTCGCTCGGCGCATGACCCGCCTTCAGCACGATAAAAGCCTTGGGCTTAACCAGCTTGTTTTCGTCCTCGGCACCCACGACTGCGGCTTCGAGCACGACCTCGTGGGTAATGAGCGCGGCCTCGACCTCGACCGGAGAGACGTAGATGCCGCTCACCTTCAGCATGTCGTCGGAGCGGCCGCCGTAGGTGTAGTAGCCCTGCTCGTCCACGGTGTACTTGTCGCCGCTGCGGGTCCACGGTCCCTGGAAGGTGCTCTTCGTGCGCTCGCGCTGGTTCCAGTACATGAGCGCGCTGGTCGGCCCGCTGATCTGCAGCTCGCCGAGCTCGCCCGGCCTGCTGATCACGCTGCCCTGGTCATCGACCAACCGTACCTGGTATCCCGGCACCGGCTTGCCGGTCGTGCCGTAGCGTACTTCGCCCGGGCGGTTGGAAAGAAAGATGTGCAGCATCTCGGTCGAGCCGATGCCATCCAGAATCTCCACGCCGGTGCGCTCGGTCCAGCGCTTGCCGATGTCCGCGGGCAACGCTTCACCGGCCGAGGTACAGATTCTCAGCTTCAGTCTTGAGCGTTCCGGAAAATTCGCACTGGCGAGGAGCGCCGCGTACAAGGTCGGTACCGCATAAAAAATCGTGGGTTGCTTCTCGGTGAGCCGCTTGAAAACCGCCTCCGGCGTAGGCCGCTCGGCCATGAGAATCGCCGTCGCGCCGACCGCGAGCGGAAAGCTGAGCGAGTTGCCGAGGCCGTAGGCGAAAAACAGCTTCGCCGCCGAGAATACGACGTCGGATTCGCGGATGCCGAGAATCGGCTTGGCGTAGAGCTCCGCAGTGGCGATGAGGTGCGAATGCAGGTGCACGGTGCCCTTCGGCGCCCCGGTGGACCCCGACGAATAGAGCCAGAAGCACATCTCGTCGCGGGTGGTGGGGGCGGCGTCAGCCCTCCCCGGCGCGCAGGCAAAGAGATCGTTGAGCTTTGATTGAGGAATGACGTGCTTCAGGTCCGGGCAGTTCTTCAGGATCGGCTCGAAGTTCTTCAGCAGCGCGTCAGAGACAAAGAGCGCCCGCGCCCCGCTGTCGCGTAGCTGGTATTCGTAGTCGGCCGGCGTGAGCAGCGTATTCATCGCCACCGGCACGATGCCCGCCTTGATCGCTCCCAGGAACAAAGCGGGCCAGTCGCGGCCGTCGAGCATGGCGATGGCGATGCGCTGCTCGCGCCCGATGCCGAGGGCGCGCAGGGCGTTGGCGGCGCGGTCGACGCGCTCGGCGAGCTGCGCGTAGGTGCAGCTGCCTGCATCGTCGATGAAGGCGGCCTTGGCGCCGCGCCCGGCCACGAGGTTGCGCCCGATCAGGTCGACGGCGGCGTTGTAGTCGCGCGGAACGTCCGTCATGCCGACCGATTTTAACCTTCGGGTTATGATCGCCGCCCATGACATGGTCGATCATCGCGCGCGATGCGGCAAGCGGCGCGTTCGGCGTCGCCATCGCGACGCGCTTCTTCGCCGCCGGCGCCTTGTGCCCGCACGCCGAAAGCGGCGTCGGCGCGCTTGCGACCCAGGCCCTCGTTAACCCGCACTACGGGAGACAGGGTTTGCAGCTGTTGCGCCAACGCGTGCCAGCTGCCGAGGTGGTGCGGCGCCTGATCGCACCGGACGAGGGCCGCGACCAGCGCCAGTTGCACGTCATCGACAGCGCGGGTGGCATCGGAGAGCACACCGGGAAGGCCTGCATCGACTGGTGCGGGGCGCTCGCCGGAGACGGCTACTGCGTGGCCGGCAACATGCTCGCCAACGAACGGGTCGTCCGCGAAACGGCGCGCGCCTATGAGCGCAACCGCAATCTTCCATTTTCAGAGAGGCTCATTGCTGCGCTCGAGGCAGGCGAGGCAGCGGGCGGCGATAAACGCGGCAAGCAGTCGGCCGCCCTCCTCGTCCACTCCACCGAGGAGTACCCCGAGCTCAGCCTGCGCGTCGACGACCACGCAGAACCGCTGGCAGAGCTCAAGCGCCTGTACGAGAAGGCTCACGAGCGCTTCATCCCGTTCATGCGCTGCGGGCCGAGCAAGGCGCGGCCGTGGGGTATTCTCGACCGGCAGGCTATAGAAGAAGAAATTGCCCGCTTCAATAAACCAGGTGGACGTACCCTTACTTGAGGTGCGCGGGCTGCGCACCGTGTTCGCCTCACCGAGGGGCGAAACGCGGGGCGAGGTGAGCGCGGTCGACGGTGTCGGCCTGCGGCTGGAGCGCGGGCGCACGCTCGGCATCGTCGGCGAGTCCGGCTGCGGCAAGAGCGTCATCGCGCTGAGCATCATGGGGTTGGTGCCGCCGCCTGGCCGCATCGCGGCAGGCGAGATACTGTTCGAGGGCGAAGATCTGCTGAAGCTCTCGCTCGAGCGGCTGCGCAACCTGCGCGGCGACAAGCTGTCGATGATCTTCCAGGAACCGATGACCTCGCTCAACCCGGTGTTCACCGTCGGCGAGCAGATCGCGGAAGCCATCCTGCGCCATCGCGACGTCACGGCCCGCGAAGCACGCGCGCAAACAGTCGAGATGCTGCGCCGCGTGCGCATCCCTACGCCCGAGCTGCGCGTGGGTGACTATCCGCACCAGCTCTCGGGCGGCATGCGCCAGCGGGTGATGATCGCGATGGCGCTCGCGTGCAATCCGAAGCTGCTGATCGCCGACGAGCCGACTACCGCGCTCGACGTCACCATCCAGGCGCAGATCCTGGAGCTGATGCGCGCGCTGCGCACCGAGCTCGGCACCGCAATCATCCTCATCACGCATGATCTCGGAGTCATCGCCGAGCTCGCCGACGACGTGGTCGTGATGTACGCCGGACGGGTCATCGAGCGCTGCGCGGTGCCGGCGCTGTTCTCCGAGCCGCAGCACCCCTACAGCGTGGGGCTCCTCGGCTCGATTGCGCGCCTCGACCGCGAGCAGGCGCGGCTCTCTGCCATCGCCGGCTTTGTCCCGGATGCCGCCGCGATGCCCGCGGGCTGCCGGTTCCATCCGCGCTGCCCGTTTGCAGTAGAGAAATGCTTTCATGAAGTACCTAAGCTGGTCGAAGTACGCAAACACCACTTCGCCGCGTGCTGGAGAGCGCCGCTGTGACGCCGCTGCTGCGCGCAGAACACCTGGTCAAGCACTTCAAGGCGGTTCGCGCGGTCGACGACATCAGCTTCGAGCTCTACCCCGGGGAAACTCTGGCGCTGGTCGGCGAATCGGGCTGCGGCAAGTCGACCGCCGGACGCCTCGCGCTGCGCCTGATCGAGCCGACTTCGGGGAAGGTCTGGTTCGACGGGCGCGACCTGCTCGGCCTCGCGGAGCGCGAGGTGCGCTCGCTGCGCCGCGAGATGCAGGTGATTTTCCAGGACCCGTACGGCTCGCTTAACCCGAGAATGACCGTCGGCGCCATGCTCGCTGAACCCCTCGCATTGCACGGTTTGGCCAAAGGCAGGGAACGCGAGAGGGTGGCGGAACTCCTGCGTCTGGTCGGCCTTGCGCCGGAGCACGCGGGCCGCTACCCGCACGAATTCTCCGGCGGGCAGCGCCAGCGCATCGGCATTGCGCGCGCGGTCGCGGTGGAGCCGCGGCTCATCGTCTGTGACGAGCCGGTATCGGCGCTCGATGTCTCGATCCAGGCGCAGGTCATCAACCTGCTGCAGGACCTGCAGCGACGCTTCGGGCTCGCGTACCTGTTCATCGCGCACGACCTCGCGGTGGTGAAGCACATCGCGACCCGAGTGGCGGTGATGTACCTCGGCAAGATCGTGGAGCTCGCCGACAAGCGCGCGCTGTTCGCCGAACCCCGGCACCCGTACACGCACGCGCTGCTCTCCGCCATCCCGATTCCCGATCCCTCGCTCAAGCGCGAGCGCCTGGTGCTGCAGGGCGACGTGCCGAGCCCGCAGCGCCCGCCGCAGGGCTGCCGCTTTCATACCCGCTGCCCCCACGCCCGCGAGCGCTGCCGGCAGGAGGAGCCGCCGCTCGCGAGCGCAGAGGGCCATTGCGTTGCCTGTCACTTCTGGAAGGAGATCGAGCCCTTCGCTTCGGCGTCACGCCCGACTCCGGTCAATGAGAGACTGGCGCGGCTTCAGGCAGCGTTTCACACTTGAGGAGGTTTCCAATGAGGCTCCTGGCGCTCTGCGCGCTTTCATTGCTCGTTTCCGCGGCGCAAGGCCAGACGCTGCGCATCGGCCTGGCGGAAGACCCGGATGTCCTCGATCCGACGATGGCGAGAACCTTTGTCGGCCGGATCGTGTTTTCCGCGCTGTGCGACAAGCTGTTCGACCTCGATGAAAAGCTGAACGTGGTTCCGCAGCTGGCGTCCGCCTACGAGTGGTCGGCTGACAACAAGGCGCTCACGCTCAAGCTCCGCCCTGGCGTCACCTTCCACGACGGCGAGAAGCTCGACGCCGCGGCGGTCAAGTACAGCCTCGAGCGCCACAAGAGCATGGCCGGCTCCAACCGCCGCGGCGAGCTGGCGCCGGTGGCAAGCGTGGACGTGGTGGATGCCCAGACAGTCAGGCTCAACCTGTCGGCGCCATTCGCGCCGCTGCTCGCGGTGCTCACCGACCGCGCCGGCATGATCGTGTCGCCCAAGGCGGCGCAGGCCGCGGGCGAGAAGTTCGGCGCGAGGCCGGTGTGCGCGGGCCCCTTCCGCTTTGTCGAGCGCGTGGCGCAGGACCGCATCGTGCTCGAGCGCTTCGCGCAGTACTGGAACAAGGGCGCGATCCACTTCAACCGCATCGTGTATCTGCCGATCGTGGACTCGACGGTGCGCCTCGCCAACCTGCGCTCGGGCCAGCTCGACTTCATCGAGCGCCTGGCAGGTTCCGACGTGGCCGGCCTCGAGGGCGACAGCCGCTTCAAGATCGAGCGCATCGTCGAGATCGGCTACCAGGGCATCACCATCAATATCGGCAACGGCCGGCGAGCGCAGAACAATCCGCTCGGCCGCGACGCCCGGGTGCGCGAGGCGTTCGAGCTCTCGCTCGATCGCGATGCGCTGGTCAAGGTCGCGATGGACGGCGAGGCGGTCACCGGCAACCAATGGGTCTCGCCGGCCAACCGCTACTACGCGAGGAACGTTCCGATCCCTAAACGCGACGTTGCGAAGGCGAAAGCGCTGCTCGCCGCAGCCGGCGTGCCCAACCCGAGCTTCACGCTGATGACGCCGACCACCTCCGACGCGCAGCGCATCGCGCAGGTGGTGCAGGCGATGGCGAAGGAGGCGGGTTTCGACATCAGGATCCAGTCGACCGAGTTCTCCACGTCGCTCGACATGGCGGACAAGGGAGAGTTCGAGGCCTACGCGCTCGCCTGGAGCGGGCGCGCCGATCCCGACGGCAACCTGCACATCTTCAACGCCTGCAAGGCGCCGCTCAACTATTCGGGATATTGCAAGAAGGAGGTCGACGAGCTGATCGGCAAGACGCGCACCACGCTCGATCCGGCGCCGCGCGCCAAATTCTACGAGCAGATCGCGGCCGAGCTGGTGAAGGACCGGCCGATCGTGTACCTGTTTCACCGCAACTGGCTGTGGGCGCACACCGCGAAGCTCTCCGGCCTGCGCACGGTGCCCGATGGGCTGGTGCGCGTGCAGGGCCTGAGAATGAATTGAAGTGCAGAACTACCTGCTGCTGCGGCTGGCGTCCCTCGTTCCGACGCTGTTCTTCGTCTCGATCCTGATCTTCGGGCTGCAGCAGCTGCTGCCCGGGGATCCGGCGATCGCGCTTGCCGGCGAGGAGCGCGATCCGGCGGCCATCGCCTATTTGCGCGCGAAGTTTCACCTCGACGAGCCGCTGCCGCTGCGCTATTGGTACTGGCTAAGCGCAGTGCTGCACGGCGATCTCGGCGACTCGGTGCGCATCCAGAAACCGGTGACCGAGCTGATCCTCGAGAAGCTGCCGGTGACGATCCAGCTCGCGGCGATGGCGATGCTGATCGCGCTGGCGATCGGCATCAGCGCCGGCGTGGTTTCGGCGGTGAAGAAAGACACGGCATGGGACTACGCCGCCAACGCGTTCGCGCTCTGGGGCCTGTCGACGCCCAACTTCTGGCTCGGCATCCTGCTGATCCTGTTTTTCGCGGTGCATCTGGGCTGGCTGCCGGCCTCGGGCTACGTCAGCCCGTTCGAGGACCTCAAGGCCAACCTGGCGGCGATGATCATGCCGGCGTTCGTGCTCGGCAATGCGATCGCCGCGGTCCTCATGCGCCACACGCGCAGCGCCATGCTCCAGGTGCTGAGCTCCGACTACGTGCGCACGGCGCGGGCGAAGGGACTCAACGAGCGCGCGGTCGTGCTCAAGCACGCGTTGCGTAACGCGCTTATCCCGATCATCACGCTGGGAGCGCTCGAGTTCGGCACCCTGCTCTCCGGAGCGGTACTCACCGAGCAGGTGTTCTCGATTCCGGGCTTCGGCAAGCTGATCGTTGACGCGGTATTCAACCGCGACTACTCGGTGGTGCAGGGCGTGGTGCTGTTCACCGCAACCATGTACATCACGCTCAACCTGCTGGCGGACATGGCGTATTTCCTCGTCAATCCCAGGATGCGGGGTTGACGCAGTGCGTCAGCTCCTGCGCCGCAGCGGCGCCATGTTCGGCCTGGCGGTGGTCATGTCCTTCGTGCTGATCGCGCTGCTCGCGCCCTGGATCGCGCCGCACGACCCGCTCGCGACGAGCTGGGGCGCGGTCCGGCAGGCGCCGGGCGCGGCCTACCCATTGGGGGCAGACGAGCTCGGCCGCGACGTGCTGTCGCGCATCATCTGGGGAGCGCGCGCCTCGATCCTCGCCGGCGTGGTGTCGGTGTCCATCTCGCTGTCGCTCGGCGTGCCGATCGGCATGCTCGCCGGCTACCTCGGCCGCTGGGTCGACGCGCTGATCTCGCGCATCACCGATGCGATGCTCGCCTGCCCATTCCTGATCCTCGCCATTGCGCTCGCCGCCTTTCTCGGCCCCAGCCTCACCAACGCCATGATCGCGATCGGCGTTTCAGCGACGCCGGCGTTCATCCGCCTGACGCGCGCGCAGGTGCTTGCCGCGAAGTCGGAGGACTACGTCGAGGCGGCGCGCGCGCTCGGCAACCCCCACCTGAGGATCGCGCTGCGCCACATCTTTCCGAACATCGTGGCGCCGCTCATCGTGCAGGCGACCCTCGCGATCGCCGCCGCAGTGATCGCCGAGGCGAGCCTGTCATTCCTCGGGCTCGGACAGCAGCCGCCGGCGCCGAGCTGGGGCAGCATGCTCAACACCGCGCGGAACTACGTCGATCAGGCGCCATGGATGGCGATCTGGCCCGGCCTGTCGATCTTCCTGCTGGTGCTGTCGTTCAACCTGGTCGGCGACGGCCTGCGCGATGCGCTCGACCCCAGGCAGAAATAATTCCCCTGCTACGACTTCATCAGCTCCGAAGCCATCAGCTCCGGCTGAATGCCCTCCGCCTCGGCGGCGTCGTAGTTGAGTTCGATCTTGATGCCGTTCGGATCGTAGAAGAAGAGCTGGAACAGCGCCTGCCCGTTCGCGCGGCGCTGGGTAAAGTGGACTTTTGCCATTTTGAGATGTTCCAGCATGGCGCGCAGGCCTGTCGCCCGAAAGGCGATGTGGTCGAGCGCCCCGGTGCCGCTGCCTGCATCCTGCGAGGTGCGGCCGAGATACTTCTTCTGGATTTCGCCCGCGCCCCTGGCGCTCGGTCCGATGTGCACGATGTCGCGCTCGCCGAGGTACATCCAGTGCACCGGAAAGCCGAAGTCCGGGTGCGGGCCGGGCTTCATGCCCAGCACTCGCGCGTACCAGTCTCGCGTCGCGTCGATATCATCCGCGGCGACCAGGAAGTGCTCGATGTGCGAAAGAGGCATGCACTAATATATAACGAAGGAGGAGCGCATGGACTTCGCGGACAGCAAGCGGCTTACGGCGGCCGGGGCGAGGAAGATGATGGCCACTGCGATCGCCCGCGCGCAGGAGGCGGGCATCGCCGTGACGGTGGCCATCGCCGACGCGGGCGGCCACCTCCTGCTGCTCGAACGCATGGAGGGCGGCCGTTTCCACACCGTGCACTCGGCGACGACGAAGGCCGTTTGCGCCGCCTCGAACAAAAGGCCGACTTCACCGAAGGGCGCTCAGGGGCAGCCTCTTGATACGGCGCACGCTCTCGGGCTGGCGCTCGCCGCCGGGCCGGATCGCTGGACCGCGATGGAGGGCGGCTGCCCGATCATCGTCGGCGGCGAATGCGTCGGCGGGGTCGGCGTCGCCGGCGGCAGCTGGGAGTTCGACGAGCGCCTCGCGCGTGAAGCCGTGGAATCGATCGGCGCATCCGCGCAGTGAAGGTCGCCTGCCTCGGCATGGGCTGGTGGTCGGACGTGCTCGCCGACGCCATCCAGCGCTCCGGGAAGCTGAGCATCGCCGCCTGCTATAGCCGGTCTGCGCAAAAGAGACGCAAGTTCGCGGAGAAATACCGCTGCCGCGCCGCGGGCTCGTACGAGGAAATCCTGCACGACCCGGAGATCGAGGCGATCATCAACACCACGCCTAACGGGGTGCACCGCGAAACCACTCTCGCCGCGGCGGCGGCGGGAAAGCATGTGTTTCTCGACAAGCCGATCGCCAACACGATTGCCGATGCGCGCGCGATCACCGACGCGTGCCGCCGGGCGAAGGTGGTGCTCGCCCTCGGCTACCAGCGGCGCCGCGAAAGCCACTTCCGGTGGATAAAAGAGCGAATCAATGAATTTGGCAGGCTCGTGAACGCGGAGGCGAACATCAGCCGCGATCGCCTCGGCAAGATCGATCTCGGCTCGTGGCGCTATACCGCCGAAGGCATGCCGGGTGGCGTGATGCTGCAAATCGGCATCCACTACAGCGACGTGCTCGAGTATCTTCTCGGGCCGGTCAAAGCCGTAAGCGGCCGGTTCGTGCGCCTTGTTCTCCCGGGCGATAATCCGGACGTCGCGAGCCTGGTCCTCGAGCACGAGAATGGCGCGCTCTCGACCCTCAACGCGAGCTACGCCTCGGCCTCCGAGTACTACCTGATGAACCTCTACGGCAAGCAAGCGAGCGCGTATTACGACCTCCATCAGGGACTGCGCTTTCTCAAGCGCGGCGGCACGCGCGCCGATCCTGTCGCGTGTGCCAGGAACGACCCCATCGTCGAGGAGCTGGAGGAGTTCGCCGCCGCCTCGCGCGGCGACGCCGAGCCGGAGATGGACGGCGAGCGCAGCACCGCTTCGCTGGCAGTGATCCTGGCTGGAATTCGTTCAGCGAAGGAAGGCAGAAGGGTCGAGGTCACGGAGATCCTTGCATGAAGCTCTTTCTGTTTTTGCTTGGCTTGTTCTCCTTCACCCTCCATGCACAGGAATTCCCCAAAAAGGGACCGCTTGAGTTAACCGTGCTCTTCCCCGCCGGCACTTCAGCGGATGTCACTGCGCGCATGCTCGCCGACGGCATGTCGAAGGCCCTCGGCCAGCGCGTGCTGGTCGTCAACCGCCAGGGCGCGGGCGGCGCGATCGGCTACAGATACGTGGCGAGCCAGAAGCCCGACGGCTATTCGCTGGTGTGGAATTCCAACTCGATCTCGACCACCTACCACTCCGGCTTGCTGGCGTTCGACTATCAGGCGTTCGATGCCGTGGCGCGCGTGCTGGTCGAGTCGCCGGTCATCGCCGTGCGCGCAGATTCCAGATGGAAAACCTTGAATGACCTGATTCTGGAAGCGAAAGCAAGACCCACACTCATCACCGTGGGCCATTCGGGCATCGGCAGCCACACGCATCTCTCGCTCATCGCCCTGTTCCATGCTGCGGGCGTCGAAGTGACTGAAGTGCCGTTTGGCGCTGCGCAAGTCGTCCCCAGCCTGATCGGGGGCCACGTCGATGCGCTAGTACAGTTGCCGGCCGCGCTCTCGGGACCCGTCAAGCAGGGGCAGGTGCGGCTGCTTGCCGCGCTGATCCCGAACCGCGACCCCGCCCTGCCCGAAGTGCCGACGGCGAAGGAGCAGGGATTCGACGTGTCGGTGGAAGCCTGGCGCGGCATCGCCGTGCCGCGCGGCACGCCCCGCTCCGCGGTTTCGATCCTGGAATCCGCCATTCGCCAGGCGATCGAGTCGAGTGAGTTCCAGAGGGGCAGCGAGAAGCTGTTCGTTCGGCCCGCATTCATGCGGGCCGAGGAGTTCGGCACGCTGATTGCGCAGGAGGATGCCGCTTTGGCTCGCCTCATGGAGAGGGTCGGCTTGAACAAGTAGCCTGTGCGATCAGCTTGCCGCAGTTGCTGTCGCGCCCCTTGCCTTCGTGGGATCAGCGGCAGCACCGCACCCGCGCAACTCGCGGCCGGTCGCGTTGGTCACGGCGCGCCTGATCGGGCCGCGCAGCGTGTTCAGTCCGAACGCGATGAACAGGACCGGCGCGACGACGAGCAGCAGGACGAACCCGCCGCGCACCTTCGCTGGAGAGGTTAAACCGCGGCTCTGTTGCCTTGCTGGAGCTGGGCAAGCCACTGCCGGCACCACTCGAGCGCGGTCTCCTCGGGCAGCACGCCGCTCGAGGCGTCGTGCTTGTGCCGCTCGCCGATGCGGGTTGCGCCAAGTTCGGCCAGGATCTCGTCGAAGCGCTTGCCGCCGAAGTTGAAGGTTTCGGCATAGGTCCGGTCGCCAAGGCCGAAGACGCCGTAGCGCACGCCAGACAGGTTCGGGCGCCTGGCTCGCAGGTCATCGTAGAGCGCCTTCGCGTTGTCCGGGACGTCGCCCTGTCCGTACGTCGAGGTACAGATCAGAAACGCGCCGTCGCGCAAGAAGACCGAGCTGTCGAGCTGGTCCATCAGGAGCGTCTCGACCCGGTGCTCGCCGTCGTCGAGCGCCAGTTCCATTTCCTGCGCGCACAGCTGCGCCGTGCCGGTCATGGTGCCGACGAGAATGCTGATCTTCATTGACAGTCACTATATTGCATCATAAAATGCCAGTCAAGCACTATAGTTCATGAATGCTCCTCTGACCGCTCCGCAACAGGAGCACGCCTATCTCTCCCGCCTCGGCGAGCGCGTGCGCGCCTGGCGCACGGAGCGCGGCGTGACGCGAAAAGCGCTGTCGCTCGCCTGCGGCGTGTCCGAGCGCTATCTCGCCCAGCTCGAGTCGGGCCGCGGCAACATCTCGGTGCTGCTGCTGCGCAAGGTCGCCCGCGCCATGGGCGTCGCGGTCGAGCACCTGGTGCGCGAAGAACAGGGCACCGCGCGCAGCGGGCGCATCGCGCTCATCGGCCTGCGCGGCGCAGGCAAGTCGACGCTCGGGGAGAAGCTCGCGCAAAGCCTGGACCTGCCGTTCGTCGAACTCGACCGCGAAGTCGAGAAGGAAGCCGGCGCGAAGCTCGGCGAGGTATTCGCGATGTACGGCCAGGACGCCTTCCGGCGCTTCGAGCGCCGCGCCCTGGAGCGCGTGCTGAACCAGAACGAGCGGGCGGTGATCGCCGCAGGCGGCAGCCTCGTCACCGATCCGGACAGCTACAAGCTGCTGCTCGATCGCTGTCTGTGCGTGTGGTTGAAGGCTTCTCCCGAGGAGCACATGGCGCGTGTCGTCGCCCAGGGCGACATGCGGCCCTTCAAGGGCCGCTCGGCCGCGCTCGACGAGATCCGCAAGCTCCTCGCCGACCGCGAGCGCCTGTACGCTCGCGCCGACCTTGCGCTCGATACCTCCGGCAAATCCCCGCGCCAAAGCCTGGCCGAAATCAGAAAAGCCCTCCAATGATTAGTTTCGAAACCCATCCCGAGCGCTACAGCCACTGGAAGCTCTCCTTCGAGGCGCCGGTGGCGACCCTCAGCCTCGACGTAGCCGAGGACAAGGGCCTGGTGCCCGGGTACAAGCTCAAGCTCAACAGCTACGACCTCGGCGTCGACATCGAGCTGCACGATGCGCTCAACCGCATCCGCTTCGAGCATCCGGAGGTGAAGACGGTGGTGATCACGAGCGGCAAGAGCCGCATCTTCTGCTCCGGGGCGAACATCTACATGCTCGGCACCAGCAGCCATGCGTGGAAGGTGAACTTCTGCAAGTTCACCAACGAGACGCGCAACGGCATCGAGGACTCGAGCGCGCATAGCGGCCTCAAGTTCCTCGCCGCGCTCAACGGCGCCACGGCGGGCGGCGGCTACGAGCTCGCGCTCGCCTGCGACGAGATCGCGATGATCGACGACCGCTCCTCGACCGTGAGCCTGCCCGAAGTGCCGCTGCTCGGCGTGCTTCCGGGCACCGGGGGCCTTACCCGCCTCGTCGACAAGCGCAAGGTGCGGCGCGATCTCGCCGACGTCTTCTGCACCACCGCCGAAGGCGTGCGCGCAGACCGCGCCAGGCAATGGAAGCTCGTCGACCACGTCGCCAAACCGCAGCAGTTCGCCGAGACGGTCAAAAAACGCGCGCTGGAACTCGCCAGGCAGTCCGACCGCCCAGGCGGGGCGGGAGTTGCGCTCACTCCCCTAGGGGAAAACCGGCTCATTGCGGTCAAGCTGGAAGCAGCGGCGCGAACAGCGGAAATCACGCTCAACGGCCCCGAGCAAGTCGCGCTTGAGAGAGATGCCGACTGGTACCCGCTGCGGCTCGCGCGCGAGCTCGATCGCGCCATCCTCGACCTGCGGCACAACCAGCTCGACATCGGCTTGTGGGTTCTGAAAACAAAAGGAAACCCGGAGCAGGCGCTAGCGCTCGATGCCGTGCTCGAAAACCATCAAAACGACTGGTTTGTCCGCGAGGTGATCGGCTATCTGCGCCGCACGCTGTCGCGCCTCGACGTCTCGTCGCGCTCGATGTTCGCGATCATCGAGCCGGGCTCGTGCTTCGCCGGCACGCTTCTGGAGATCGCGCTCGCCGCCGACCGCAGCTACATGCTCGACGCAGAAGGCGGGCCGAAAATTGCGCTGTCGCCGCTCAACTTCGGCACCTACCCGATGGCCAACGACCTGTCGCGCATCGATGCGCATTTCTGCGGGGAAGCGCCCTCGCTTCCCCAAAACGAAATGCTGGATGCCGAAAAGGCAGGCGCGCTTGGTCTGGTCACCTCGACGCCGGATGACATCGACTGGGAAGCTGAAGTGCGCATCGCGATCGAGGAGCGCGCGAGCCTGAGCCCCGACGCGCTGACCGGGATGGAAGCCTGCCTGCGCTTCGCCGGCCCGGAAACGATGTCTGCTCGCGTCTTCGGTCGGCTCACCGCGTGGCAGAACTGGATCTTCAACCGACCCAACGCGGTGGGCGAGCAAGGCGCGCTCAAGGTCTACGGCACCGGATCGAAAGCAAAATTCAACTGGGAGCGGGTATGAGCGCGATCGACTACGCGGAAAAGATTCCGAACAACGTCAACCTCGTCGGCGACCGCACGCTGCAGCGCGCGCTCGAGCACTGGCAGCCGCATTTCCTGCAGTGGTGGCACGAGATGGGGCCGAGCGACTTCGAAGGCGCGCAGGTCTATCTGCGCACCGCGATTTCGGTCGACGCGCAGGGCTGGGCGCATTACGGCGCGATCAGGATGCCGGATTACCGCTGGGGGATCTTTCTCGCCGACCCGGTCGCCGATCGCAAGATCGGCTTCGGCGAGGCCATGGGCGAGGCGGCGTGGCAGCAGGTGCCGGGCGAGTACCGCTCGACGTTGCGGCGCCTGATCGTGACGCAGGGCGACACCGAGCCGGCGTCGGTCGAGCAGCAGCGCCGGCTCGGGCATACCTGCCCTTCCCTCTATGACCTGCGCAACCTGTTCCAGATCAACGTCGAGGAAGGCCGTCACCTGTGGGCGATGGTGTACCTGCTGCACGCCTACTTCGGCCGCGACGGCCGCGAAGAAGCCGAGCAGCTGCTGGCGCGGCATTCGGGCGACGCCGACAAGCCGCGCATCCTGACGACGTTCAACGAGCCGATCTCGGACTGGCTGTCGCTTTACTGCTTCACCTACTTCACCGACCGCGACGGCAAGTACCAGCTGAAGAGCCTCGCCGAAAGCGCCTTCGACCCGCTGTCGCGCACCTGCCGCTTCATGCTGACCGAGGAAGCGCACCACATGTTCGTTGGCGAGACGGGGATCAGCCGCGTCGTGAAGCGCAGCCTCGAGGTGATGAATGAGCTGGGCAGCGACGACCCGGCGCGCATCCGCGCCGCCGGCGCGGTCGACCTGCCGCTGCTGCAGAAGTATCTCAACTTCTGGTGCTCGTCCTCGCTCGACCTGTTCGGCTCGGAGATCTCGTCCAACTCGGCGGCCAACTTCGCCAACGGCCTCAAGGCACGCCCTGACGAAGACCAGTACCCCGACCATGTCCTGAAAGAAGCCTCCTTGACGCTGCAGACCCCGCAAGGCGCTGAAACCGTACCGATGTTGAATGCGCTGAACGAGGTCATGCGCGAGTCCTATCTCAAGGACTGCGAGATCGGCGTCAAGCGCTGGAATCGCTCGATCGAGCGCGCCGGCTCCCAGTTCCGCCTGAGCCTGCCGTCATCGCGCTTTCGGCGCTCGATCGGCGCCTGGGCGCGACAGCCCGTGAATCCTCAGGGCAATCTGATCGATCAATCCTTATACGAGAAAAGCCTGCCAGGCTGGATCCCGAGCGAAAGCGACAAGGCGTTCGTGCACTCGCTGATGCACCAGGTGATCGAGCCCGGCAGGATGGCCGGCTGGATCGCGCCGCCCGAGCGCGGCATCAACAACCTCCCGCTGGAGCACGAGTACGTCAAGCTTCACTGAGCTCGAGCTGAACGCTTTCCTGAACCGCATGCTCGAGGCCGAGCGCGCGGGGGCGAAAGCGCTGGTCGCCTTCATGGACGACTGGCCACGCCAGAGCGAGCAGTGGAAGCTGCTGCGCAACATCCAGGCCGACGAGGCGCACAACTGCGTGCTCCTCGGCGAAATTCTCAAGCGCACGCAGGCCGACTACAGCCATGCCACGGGCGAGTTTTACGACAAGGCGGTCGCGGTGAAGGGCAACCGGCAGCGCATCGAATTCCTGATACGGGGATTGCGCTGGGCAGTGCAGCGCTTCGAGGAATCCTTGCCCAGGCTGAACCCCGAGGCGCGCAGCGTCCTCATCCGGATGCGCGATTCGCACCTGCGCAGTATCGCCGCCTGCGAGCGGGTTGTTCGGCTGTTACCGAAGTAATGCTCCAGTCAAGCCTCAGATTCGCGCCGGCGAAAGTCGACGTCGAGAAGCGTCCCGACGGCAGCATCGTGCTGCGCTCGCCCCAGAAGCTCGGCGCCTATTCGCGCTGCGTGACCGAATGGCTGGTGCATTGGTCCGATCACCAGGCGGAGAGGATTTTCCTTGCCGAGCGCTCGGCGCACGGCTGGCGCACGATGAGCTACCGGGAGAGCTACGGCGCCGTGCGCAGGATCGGACAGGCGCTCCTCAACCTCGGGCTGAATCAGGAGCGCCCGGTCGCGATCCTCTCGGACAACAGCGTCGATCACGCCCTGCTCGCGCTCGGCGCGATGCACGTCGGCGTGCCGGTGGCGCCGATCTCCCCGGCGTACTCGCTCTTGTCCAAGGACTTTGCCAAGCTCAGGTCCATCTTCGAGCTGGTGCAGCCGGGCCTGGTCTATGCCTCGGACCCGCAGAAATTCGCGCCGGCGCTCGCCGCGGTCGGCGCCAAATCGATTTCCGTGGCCGAGCTTCTGGAGACGAACCCCGGCTCGACGATGGAAAGGGAATTTTCAAAAGTAAAGCCGGAATCCGTCGCCAAGATCCTGTTCACCTCGGGCTCCACAGGGACCCCAAAGGGCGTGATCAACACCCATCGCATGCTGTGCGCGAACCAGCAAATGCTCGCGCAGGCCTGGCCCTTCGTCGAGGACCGGCCGCCGGTGATCGTCGACTGGCTGCCGTGGCACCATACCTTCGGCGGCAATCACAACTTCAATCTGCTGCTGCGAAACGGCGGCACGCTGTATATCGACGGCGGCAAGCCGGCGCCGGGGCTGGCCGAGGTCACGGCGCGCAACCTGAGGGAAATCGCGCCGACGATGTACTTCAACGTGCCGCGCGGCTACGACCTTCTGTTGCCTTTTCTCGAGAACGACGCGCAGCTCAGGCGCAAGTTTTTCAGCGAGCTCGACGTGCTGTTCTACGCCGCGGCAGCGCTGCCGCAGAACCTGTGGGAGCGCATCGAGCGGCTGGCGCAGAACGAGAAAGGCGGCCGCCTGGCGGTCCTCTCGGCGTGGGGTTCGACCGAGACCTCGCCGCTCGCCAGCTCGGTGCACTTCCCCATGGAGCGCGCCGGCGTCATCGGCCTGCCGGTCGCCGGATGCGAGCTGAAGCTGGTGCCTTCGGCGGGAAAGCTCGAGGTGCGGGTGCGCGGCGCCAACGTCACGCCGGGTTACTACAAGCGCCCCGACCTGACCGCCGCAGCCTTCGACGACGAGGGCTTCTACCGTATCGGCGACGCCGTGAAGTTCGCCGACCCGGCAGACGCGGCGAAAGGCATCGTCTTCGACGGCCGCGTCGCCGAGGACTTCAAGCTCTCCAGCGGCACATGGGTGAACGCCGGCGCGGTGCGCATCAGGCTCATCGCGGCGGCCGACCCGCTCATCCAGGATGCCGTGATCACGGGCCACGATCGCGACGAGCTTGGCGCTCTCGTGTTCCTCAGTCCGGCAGCGAAGGATCTCAAGCCGGAGGAGATCCGTTCGCGCCTCGGAAGCGTGCTGCGGGGTTTTTCCGGCGGCAGCTCGACCTCCCCCGCCCGCTTGATGGTCATGACCGAGCCGCCGTCGATCGACGCCAACGAGATCACCGACAAGGGCTACATGAACCAGCGCGCGGTGCTCGAGCGACGGGCGGCGCTGGTGGAGAAGCTTTATTCGAACGACGAAAGCGTGATCAATGCTTAGCCGCGCCGAGCCAGGCGATGGCGCCGACGACGATGAACGCGCCAAGGATCTGCAGCGACGTGACCGACTGCCCGAGCACCAGCCAGGCCAATCCAAGAACCGCGATCGGCTCGAAGTTGAGCGCGACGGTGCTCGCGGCCCCGCCGAGGCGCGGCAGCACGATGAACAGCGAAGTGATCGCGGCGCCGTAAAGCAGAGTCAGCAGCGCCAGGCCGAGCCAGCCCTTTCCGTCGGCAGGCAGCGCAAGCGCGTCCGCGACGGCGCCGCCGGCGAGAACCGTCGTGGCGGTCACTGCCATCATCAGGAAGGTCCGCAGCCGCCCGTCGAGTGCCTTGAGCCAGTGGGCATTGAAGAAGAATACGAGGGTGAAGCTGAGCGCGGCGCCGAGCGCCCAGCTCGCGCCGGCGCCGATCTCAGCCCAGCGCCCCGAAAGATGGCCCAGCCTGACGTCCAGCGCCAAAGCAAGGCCGACGAGCGCGAGCGGCATCGCGAGCAGGGCGCTTGGCCGGGGCTTCTCCTTGCCGGTGGCCCAGGAAAGCAGCACGAACAGCATGGGGCAGGTCTGGAATACGAGCAGCGCGAGCGCGACCGGGATGCGCGCCACGGCGGAATAAAGACAGAAGCTTTGCGTCGCGACCAGTAAACCGACAAGAAGGGCGCGCAGCAGAGTTGCCCGGGATAGCGCCAACGAAACGCCCTGAAGGCGCAGCAGCAGCAGCAATACCAGCGCCGTGACCCCGGAACGCGTCGAAACGGCGGCGGCGACGCTCGTGCCGTGATCGAAAGCAAAGCGCGCCGCGACGTGATTCGCGCCGAAGGTCGTGGCGACCGCGAGCAGGATGACGATACCGAGTCGGGGTGGTAACTTCGACGTGATGCGAAACTTGGGACCTAGGTCGACGAGGACTTCTGCTTCTGCTTCTGCTTCTCCATGGCTTCGAGCTGCGCGCGCACCTCGGCGATGTTGAAGGTGCCGGTGAAATCGAGCTCCTCTTCCTTGTGCGAGACTTGGCCGGCCGCGGTGCGGCGGTAGTGCCGGTCCCTGCTTGCCATGCTCCCCCCTGAGGCGGTGCGCATAGTAAAGCACCACCTAGAAAATACTTCAATCTTCCTGAAACTCTTTTGCATCGGCACTTGTCTTGCCGCTGCGCCGGGCCGTGATAAAAGCCGCAGTGTCAAAGTGCAATACGCGCTGCGGCTCGCTGCTCAGGAAACGAACTGCCGGTCGACCGGGACGCGCAATCCGTTGGCCAGGCGGTTCGTTTCGTTCGCGAGGCCGACTACCGCCAGCAGCTCCATGGGCATTGCATCGCTCATGCCTTTCTTGCGCGCGGCCGCGGTGTGCGAGCGCGTACAGTAGCCGTTGGTGGCGCAACCATCTCCTTCACCAGCGCGTCGAGCGCTCCGGGCGCGATCACATGCTTGACGTTGCCTCAGATGCGCCTGAGCTGCGCCGGGTCGTTCGCCAGCGCTTTCCAGAAATTGTTGATCCAGTCGACGCCGCGCGTGCGCATGATGTCGTCGTACACCGCCTTCAGCTCCGCGCTCGCGTCGGAGTATTCGATGAGTGTGACCAGCGACACGTTGCCCTCCATTCGTTTTGGCTATATTAACAAGGTGATCGAATGGCTTGCCGGTCTTGATCCCCAGATCCTGCTGCTGGGCTTTGCCGCGCTCGGCATTGCGCTCGCGCTGCCGCTCGAGGTCGTCGCGCTCGGCCGCCTGCGGCGGCTGCGCCTCGCGGCCGGCGCGTTCTACATCCTGCTCGGCGCCTTCGTGGTCCTGCTCGGCGTCGCCGCCGGGCTGACAGCGGCGTCCCTGCGCACGTATCAGCGCCTGACCCACGAACAGCTCGCCGCCAGGGTTTCGATCCGCCAGCTCGGCGAGCGTCACTTCGGCCTGACCCTGGAGCCGCCGGCGGAGAAGCCGCGGCAGTTCGAACTGCGCGGCGACGAATGGCAGATCGACGCTCGCGTGCTCAAATGGCGCGGGCTCGCGAGCGTCGCCGGGTTCGATACGGTCTACCGCCTGGAGCGCCTCTCCGGACGCTACGCCGACATTTCGCAGGAACGCTCCGCCGCGCGCACGGTATACGCTCTGTCGCCTGAGCCCGGCATGGATGTGTGGAGCGTAATCAGGCGCTACCACCGCTACGTGCCCCTTGCCGACGCGCTCTACGGCAGCGCGGCCTACGTGCCGCTCGCGGAAAACGCCGGCTATGTGGTCACGGTGTCGGCCTTCGGCCTGGTGGTGCGGCCCGACAACAACGCCGCCCGACGCGCGGTCAGCGACTGGCGCTAGGCACTGGTAGAATCCCGCGCCACATGAAGTTTCTTTTCGACCTGCTTCCGGTCGTGCTTTTCTTCGCCGCGTTCAAGCTCTGGGACATCTACGTCGCCACCGCGGCCGCGATCGCGGCGACGTTCGCGCAGGTCGGTTGGCTGAAGCTGACAAAGCGCCGCGTCGAGCCCATGCTGTGGGCGAGCCTGGGCATTATCGCGGTGTTCGGCGGCGCCACCCTGCTGCTGCAGGACGAGACCTTCATCAAGTGGAAGCCGACGGTGCTCTACTGGCTGCTCGGCGCGGTGCTTGCGGGCGCGGCGCTCCTGTTTCGCCGGAACCTGATCCGCTCGATGCTGTCGGAGCAGGTGCAGCTGCCCGAGCCGGTGTGGTCGCGGCTCAACTGGAGCTGGATCGGATTCTTCGCCTTCATGGGCGCCGCGAACCTGTACGTGGCTTACAACTATTCCACCGACCTGTGGGTCAATTTCAAGCTGTTCGGCGGCATGGGCCTGATGCTCGCCTTCGTGGTCGTGCAGGCGCTGTTGCTCGCCAAGTACGTCGAAGAAAAGCAATGAGCGTGGCCGAGACAATCCGGCAGCGCCTCGCGGCGCTCGAGCCGGTATCGCTCGAGCTGGTCGACGAGAGCGCACAGCACGCCGGGCACGCGGGGGCGCGCTCCGGCGGCGGCACGCACTGGCGGCTGCGCATCGTGTCGCCGCGCTTCACGGGCCAGCCGACCGTTGCGCGTCACCGCATGGTGTACCATGCCCTCGGCAAGCTGATGCAGGATCCCATTCACGCGCTTGCCATCACCGCGCGCAGTCCAGAAGAACTGAAAGGAAGCCGATGAAGATTCGAATCCTCGCAGTCGCCCTGCTCGTGACGCCTGCGCTTGCGCTCGCTCAGGCCGAGCCGAAAGCAAGCGACAAGCCCGCCGCCAAGGCGGGGGCAGTCGCCACCGTGAACGGCGTGGCGGTGCCGCGCTCGCGGATGGACTTAATGATGCAGCAGCAGGCCGCGCGCGGGGCTCCGGACAACGACCAGACGCGCACCATGGTGCGCGACGAGCTGGTCAACCGGGAGATCGTGGCGCAGGAAGCGCAGCGCGCGGGGATGGGGAAGACCCCCGAGGTGCAGACCCAGCTCGACCTGGCGCGACAGGAAGTCCTGGTGAGCGCCTATATCCGCGACTGGGTGCGCAAGCACCCGATCACCGACGACGACGTGCAGAAGGAATACGACCGCGCGAAGACCCAGACCGGCGATAAGGAGTACAAGGCGCGCCACATCCTGGTCGAGACCGAGGAGCAGGCGAACGGCATGATCGCCGAGCTCAAGAAGGGCGGGAAGTTCGAAGAGCTGGCGACCAAGAATTCGAAGGACAACGGCACCAAGGACCGCGGCGGCGACCTCAACTGGAACGTGCCGAGCGTGTTCGACCCGCAGTTCGCCAGCGTCATGGTGAAGCTCGAGAAAGGCAAGTACACGGAGACGCCGGTGCACACGCGCTACGGCTTCCATGTCATCCAGCTCGACGACGTGCGGGATGTGAAGTTTCCGGCCCTCGCCGAGGTCCGGCCGCGCATCCAGCAGCAATTGCTGCAGAAGAAGGTCGAAGAGCTGGTGCGGGGGCTTAGGGCAAAAGCGAAAATCGAGTAGCCGGGCGGGAAAGTGCCACGACGCAAGAAGCGCTCTTCCACGAAGAAGTAGCCCCCGGCCGGGTCTTCGAGGTCGTCCGCGGCAACCTGCTGGAAGAGCCGGTCGAGGCCATCGTCAACGCCGCCAACGGCGAGCTCGCGCACGGCGGCGGCGTCGCCGGGATCATTTCTCGCGCCGCAGGAGCGGCGCTGCAAGAGGAGTCCGCTCGCATCGTGCGAAGCCGCGGCCCGATCCCGACCGGCAGCGCGGTGGTCACTACCGCGGGAAAGCTGCCCTTCAAGGGGGTGATCCACGCCGTCGGTCCGCGCTTTGGCGAGGGCGAGGAGGAAGACAAGCTCAGGCAGGCGCTGCTCGCGGCATTTCGCTGCGCCGAGGAGCGTGGCTGGCAGTCGGTGTCGTTCCCGGCGGTCTCCAGCGGCATCTTCGCCGTGCCGCTCGACGTGTGCGCCAGGGCCTACCTGGCGGCGGCGCGGCGCTCGCCGCTGCGTAAGGTACGGCTGTGCCTGCGCGACCAACCGGTCATCGACGCCGTTCTCGAGGAACTTGGGAAATGAAGACGATCGGTCTGATCATTTTTGCCCTGTGCATCTCGCTGCCGGTGTTTGCACAGCAGAAGCTTGAAAAAGCGACCTTTGCCGCGGGCTGCTTCTGGTGCACCGAGGAGGCCTTCGACAAGCTGCCTGGCGTGGTCTCGACCACTTCCGGGTACACGGGCGGCCAGAAGCCGCACCCCACCTACGAGGAAGTGTCCACGGGAACCACCGGGCATGCCGAAGCGGTGCAGGTGCTCTACGACCCGGCCAGGCTCAGCTACGAGCGGCTGCTCGAGCAGTTCTGGCTCAACCATGATCCGACGGTGACCAACCGCCAGTTCTGCGACGCCGGCTCGCAGTACCGGCCGGCGATTTTCTACCACAGCGACGAGCAGAAGCGCCTCGCCGAGGCCTCCAAGGCGAAGTGGGAGAAAGACAAGCCGTTCAGGCAGCCGATCGTCACGCCGATCGTCCCGGCGGGCGAGTTCTGGCCCGCCGAGGACTACCACCAGGATTACTACAAGAAGAATCCGACGCGCTACAGGTTCTACGTCACCGGCTGCGGCCGCTACGATCGCCTCGATCAGCTCTGGGGCGCGCTGCGCAGGAAGTAGCGCAGATCTACTGCACCTCGTCGATCCAGGCCATCTGGATCGCTTCGAGAATCTTCTCGCCGCAGCGCTTCGGATCGTCGCTGAAATCCCGCAACGCGAGCACCCATTCGTACAGGTCCACGAAATTCACCGACCTGGGATCCTTGTCGGGGTACTCGTCCGCGAGCGCGATCGCGATCTCCAGCGTGTCGGTCCACTTCATTTCTTCGCCCCTCCCTCGCGCTCGTAGTTGATGGTGTACTTCGGGATCTCGATGGTGAGGTCCTCAGCGCCCACTTTTGCCTGGCAGGACAGCCGCGAGGTGGCTTCCAGCCCCCAGGCCTTGTCGAGCAGGTCTTCTTCCTTTTCTTGCGCATCGGCGAGCGACTCGTAGCCCTTGCGCACGACCACGTGGCAGGTGGTGCACGCGCAGGATTTCTCGCAGGCATGCTCGACGTCGATGTGGTTCTCGAGCAGCGCGTCGCAGATCGATTTCCCGCTCGGCGCCTCGATCTCGGCCCCCTGCGGGCACAGCGTGGCGTGCGGCAGCACCTTCAGCTTCGGCATCAGAGGCTGCCGATCTTGCGCCCCGCGAGCGCGCGGCGGATCCCCTCGTCCATGCGGCGCCCGGCGAATTGCTCGGTGGCGCGGTTGAGCGCGTCGGCAGCCTGCTTGATCGCGCGGTGATCTGCGCTCTTCATCAGCTTCTCGAGACATTGCGCAGCGCTCTCGATGACGGATTTTTCCTCCGCGGACAGGAGATGCCCATCTGCCTGAAGCGCCGAACGCGTCGCTTGCAGCAGGCGTTCGGCTTCGACGCGGTGCTCGGCGAGCGCCCGCGCATGGACGTCCTCTCTCGCGTGCTCGAACGAGTCCCGCAGCATGCGCTCGATGTCGGCGTCGGCGAGGCCATACGAAGGCTTGACCGCCACCGATGCCTCCACGCCCGTGGTATTTTCCCTTGCGGCGACAGAAAGCAGGCCGTCGGCGTCGACCTGGAAGGTCACCCTCACCCGCGCCGCGCCGGCGACCATCGGCGGGATGCCCTTCAGCTCGAAGCGCGCGAGCGAGCGGCAGTCGGAGACGAGCTCGCGCTCGCCCTGCACCACGTGGAAGCTCATCGCGCTCTGCCCGTCCTTGAACGTGGTGAACTCCTGCCCGCGCGCCGCCGGGATGGTGGTATTGCGCGGAATGATTTTCTCGACCAGGCCGCCCATCGTCTCGATGCCGAGGGAGAGCGGGATCACGTCGAGCAGCAGCCAGGCATCGCCCTGCGGCCTGTTGCCGGCGAGCACGTTCGCCTGCATCGCGGCGCCGAGCGCCACCACCTTGTCGGGATCGAGATTGTTGAGCGGGTCGCGCCGGAAGAACTCGCCCACGGCGCGCTGGATCTGCGGCATGCGCGTCGCGCCGCCGACCATCACCACGCCCTTGATCTCGTCCACCGTCAGGCCGGCATCGCGCAGCGCCTTGCGCACCGGGCCGAGCGTCTTGTGCACCAGCGTCTGCGTGATGCGGCAAAAGGTCTCGGTGTCGAGCGCGACATCGACGAGCTCGCCCGAAGCGAGCTTGGCCGTAATGTTTGCTTCCGAATGAAACGTCAGAAACTCTTTCGCCTCGCGAGCTTTCATCAGCAAAAGCCGCATGTCCCTCGGCGTGAGCGGCGCGAGCTTCGCCTGCTCGACGCTCCAGCAGAACACGCGCTGGTCGAAGTCATCGCCGCCGAGCAGCGAATCGCCGCTCGTTGCGACGACCTCGAACACGCCGCGCGAGAGCCTGAGGATCGACACGTCGAAAGTGCCGCCGCCGAGGTCGTAAACCGCGTAGACGCCCTCGGAGGCATTCTCCAGGCCGTAGGCGATGGCTGCGGCGGTCGGCTCGTTGAGCAGGCGCAGCACGTTGAGGCCGGCGAGCCGCCCGGCGTCCTTCGTCGCCTGGCGCTGCGCATCGTCGAAATACGCAGGAACGGTGATGACCGCGCCGCTCAAGTTGCCTTGCAGGGACAGCTCCGCGCGCTCGCGCAGCACTTTCAGGATTTCGGCAGAGACTTCAACCGGGCTCTTGACGCCCGCCGCGGTGCGAATCTGCAGCATGCCGGGGGCGTCGACGAAATCGTAGGGCGCGTTCTCGATGTGCGTCACGTCTTTGACGCCGCGCCCCATGTAGCGCTTCACCGAGACGATGATGTTCTTCGGATCCTCGGCCTGGCGCGCCTGCGCCGCATAGCCTACCTCGGCGCGCCCGTCGGGCAGGTAGTGCACGATCGAGGGCAGCAGCGGCCGTCCGCGCGCATCGGGGAGCACGGTCGCAACGCCGCTGCGCACGGTGGCGACCAGCGAGTTGGTCGTGCCCAGGTCGATGCCGACCGCGAGCCGTTGCTCGTGCGGCGCGGGCGAAGCGCCAGGTTCGGAAATCTGCAGCAGTGCCACTATTCGAGCGCCTCGTAGGCGAGACCGATCTCGGTGTCGAGCTTGTCCAGGAACATCAGTTTTCTGACCAGCCCTGCCGCGCAGGCATAGTCTTTTTTCGCGTCGATGCTCTCGCCGATTCGCCTTTCGAGCGCTCTTTTCTCGCTCGCCAGGTTTTTGCGCAGGGTGTCCAGGGCAGCGGCATCCTTGGTCTGCACCACCTCCTCGAGCGATTCCCGCAGCGCCATCTGCTGCACCAGGAAATCGGCGGGCATGGCGGTGTTGGTCTCAAAGGCGACGTCGACGCCGCGCAGCTCGAGCAGGTGCTTGGCGCGCTGTAACGGGTCCTTGAGCGTCCGGTAAGCCTCGTTCACGCGCGTGGTCCACTGAAGAGAGGCGCGCCGCTCGGCGTCGCCGGCGTGCGCGAAGCGGTCGGGGTGGACCCTGGACTGGACGTCGCGGTAGGAGCGTTCGAGCGCCTCTGCCTCCAGCGCGAACGCCGGCACCAGGCCGAAGAGTTCGAAGTGGTTCTGCAACCTGCTAGACGTTAAACGATTCTCCGCAGCCGCACTCGTCCTTGACCTTGGGATTGCGGAACTTGAATCCCTCGTTGAGGCCTTCGCGCGTGTAGTCGAGCTCGGTGCCGTCGATGTATGGCAGGCTCTTCGGGTCGACGAACAGCTTCACGCCGTGGCTCTCGAACTGCTGGTCCTCCGGGTTCACCGTGTCGGCAAACTCGAGCTTGTAGGCGAGCCCGGAACAGCCCGACGTGCGCACGCCCACGCGCAGCCCGACGCCCTTGCCGCGTCTGGCGAGGAACGACTGGACGTGGCTCGCGGCTTTTTCAGTCAGCGTAACGGCCATCAAGCAACCTTTTTCTCTTCGTCTTCGGAATCCAGGCCGCGCTTCTTGCGATAGTCAGCCACCGCCGCCTTGATCGCATCCTCGGCGAGGATCGAGCAGTGGATCTTGACCGGCGGGAGCGACAGCTCCTCGGCGATCTGCGTGTTCTTGATCGTTACCGCCTGGTCGAGCGTCTTGCCCTTGACCCATTCGGTGACCAGCGAGCTCGACGCGATAGCCGAGCCGCAGCCGTAGGTCTTGAAGCGGGCGTCCTCGATGCGGCCGTCGCTTCCGACCCGGATCTGCAGCTTCATCACGTCGCCGCAGGCCGGCGCGCCGACCATGCCGGTGCCGACCGACTCGTCCGACTTGTCGAACGAGCCGACGTTGCGCGGGTTCTCATAATGATCGATGACCTTGTCGCTGTATGCCATTTTCCGCTCCTAGTGTGCAGCCCACTGCACAGAGTTTAGATCAATCCCCTCCTTGTACATCTCCCAAAGCGGCGAGAGCTGCCTCAGCTTTTCCACTTTGCGCCTGATCAGATCGGCGGCGAAATCGATTTCCTCCTCGGTCGTGAAGCGGCCGAGCGTGATACGGATCGAGCTGTGCGCGAGCTCGTCGGAGCGTCCGAGCGCCCGCAGCACGTACGACGGCTCGAGCGAAGCCGACGTGCACGCCGAGCCCGAGGACACCGCGATGTCCTTCACCGCCATGATCAGCGATTCGCCCTCGACGAAGTTGAAGCTGACGTTGAGATTGTGCGGAATGCGCCGCTCGAGGTCGCCGTTGACGTACACCTCCTCGATGTCCTTGACGCTGTTCAACAGCCGGTCGCGCAGCGCGCGCACGTGCTCGTTGTCAGTCGCCATCTCGAGCTTCGCGAGGCGCGCCGCCTCGCCGAAGCCGACAATCTGGTGCGTCGGCAACGTGCCGGAGCGAAAGCCGCGCTCGTGGCCACCGCCGTGAATCTGCGGCTCGATGCGCACGCGCGGCTTGCGGCGCACGTAGAGTGCGCCGATGCCTTTCGGGCCGTAGATCTTGTGCGCTGTAATCGTAAGCAGGTCGGCCTTGAATTTCTGCAGGTCGATGTCCACCCGGCCCGCGCCCTGCACGGCGTCGCAATGAAAGATGATGCCCTTGCCGCGGCAGATCTCGGCGATCTCCCACACCGGGTGAATGACGCCGATCTCGTTATTCACCATCATGATCGACGCAAGGATGGTGTCCGGACGGATCGCCGCCTTGAATTTCTCCAGGCTGACGATGCCGTTTGCCTCGACGTCGAGGTAGGTTGCCTCGAACCCTTGGCGCTCGAGCTCGCGGATCGTGTCCAGCACCGCCTTGTGCTCGGTCTTCTGCGTGACGATGTGCTTGCCCTTGGTCTTGTAGAAGTGGGCTGCGCCCTTGATGGCAAGGTTGTTGCCCTCGGTCGCACCCGAGGTCCACACGATCTCCTTCGGGTCGGCGTTGAGCAGCGCGGCGACATGGCCGCGCGCCTGCTCGACCGCCTCCTCGGCCTTCCAGCCGAAAGCGTGCGAGCGGCTCGCCGGGTTGCCGAAGTTCTCCGTGAGGTACGGAATCATCTTGTCGGCGACGCGGCGATCGACCGGGGTCGTCGCCGAATAATCAAGGTAGATCGGAAGCTTCATGCCGCGACTTTCTCGGAAGGCCTGAAGTCCTTGATGACCGCCACCGGCTTGCCGCTCTGGTGTGCCACCAGATCGGCAAGCGTCACCGACGAGAGGTAATCGTGCATCTTCTCGTTCAGCGTCGCCCACAGGTCGTGCGTCATGCAGCGCTTGTCGTCGTGGCAGTTCTCCTTGCCGCCGCACTGGGTCGCGTCGAGCGGCTCGTCGACCGCGGTGACGATGTCCGCCACCGAGATCTCCTGCGGCACGCGCGCGAGGTTATAGCCGCCGCCCGGACCGCGCACGCTGGAGACCAGCTTCGCGCGCCGCAGCTTGCCGAAGAGCTGCTCCAGATAGGAAAGCGAAATGTGCTGGCGCTCGCTGATCGCTGCTAGCGTGACTGGGCCGCGATTCTGGCGCAGCGCCAGATCGACCATCGCGGTCACTGCGAACCTGCCTTTTGTGGTGAGTCTCATGGTGGGCTTTCTAATACCCGATTAAGATAGTCAAGTATATCTTATTCCGACAAATTCACTCGACTTAAGTTCTGATTTGGAAACAGCTACTTGACTGCCCGGAGATGGTCCCGGGCGGCCGCTTCGGCGGCGCGTTCCAGCTGGGCGAGCTTGTCGGTGAGCGCGCCGAGGGCGCGCTCGAGCTCCTGCGAGTGCTCGACCAGTTTTTGGATCGCCTTGGCGTAGGGGTCGTCCTGTTCCTGCACGACCGCATAAGCGGCAAAACGCGCCGCCTGTTCAGTTCCTTCTTCAACCATCCTGCCGGGGATTCCGACCACCGTCGCGCCTGCCGGCACTTCCTTCACCACGACGGCGTTGGATCCGATGCGAGCCCCGTCGCCAACCTTGAAACCGCCGAGCACCTTGGCACCGGCGCCAACGACCACGCCCTCTCCCAAGGTCGGATGCCGCTTGGCCCCGCGGTAGAGCGAGGTGCCGCCCAAGGTCACGCCCTGGTAGATCGTGCAGCCGTTGCCCACCTCGGCGGTTTCGCCGATCACGACTCCCATGCCGTGATCGATGAACACGCAGCGGCCGATCTTCGCACCCGGATGAATCTCGATCCCGGTCGCCCAGCGGCCGAACTGGGACATGAAGCGGCCGAGCCAACGCAGGCCGTGAAGCCAGAACCAACGCGCGAGCTTGTGGAGGTAGAGCGCGTGCAGCCCCGGATAGCAGGTGAGCACCTCCCAGCGCGTACGCGCCGCCGGGTCGCGCTCCAGGATGCATGCGATATCGTCGCGCAGATGTTTGAACATGAAAGGATTCTAAGGGTGTCCGACTGATTTGATCAACTATTTGCCGGAGCGTTTCGCGAGCAGCGCCCGCAGCAGCCCGCGCAGGATGTTGACCTCCTCGCGCTCGAGAGCGGGCACGCGCGAAAAGAGCCGCCGCCAGCGCTCGCGCAGGCGCGATCCGGAGGCCGGCACGAAAAACTCGCTGTCGAGCGCGGCTTGCTCCAGATGCGCGTAGAGACCTTCGATGTCTTCCACCGTAGCGAGCTTTTCGGTTCTCCCCGACGGTGTCGCCGCGCCGGCTGCAACAAAAATTTCATAGGCGACCACCTGGACGGCCTGAGCGAGATTAAGCGAGCTGAATTCGCGGCTGGCGGGAATGTGAACCAGAAACTGGCAGGCGAACATCTCTTCGTTGGTCAGGCCGGCCATTTCGTTACCGAACACGAAAGCCACCTGATCATTCAACTCGATTGCCCGCGCGGCGGCCTGCCTGACCCCGAGCACCTGCGGCGACCATTCGCGCGGCCGCGCCGAAAGCGCGAAAGCGGCGGCGCAGTCTTTAATTGCGTCGTGCAGGCCGGAATGAACTGTGGTCTTCTGCAGAACATCCACCGCGCTGGTCGCCATCCATTCGGCCTCCGGCGCGGGGAAGCGCTCGGGTGCAACCAGGCGCAGATCGGACAAGCCCATCGCCTTCATCGCGCGCGCCGCCGCTCCGATGTTGCCCGGGTGGCTCGGCCTGCACAGCACGATGCGGATTCGCTCCATGGCCACAGTCTAGAATACGCGGCCCATGCATCCGATGCTCAACATCGCGGTTCGCGCCGCGCGCCGCGCCGGCTCGATCATCAACCGCGCGTCGCTCAACGGCGGGGCGCTCAACGTCCGCTCGAAGCGGGTGAACGACTTTGTGACGCAGGTAGACCAGGCAGCCGAGGAAGCGATCATCGAGATCGTGCGCAAGGCGCATCCGGACCACGGCTTGCTCGCCGAAGAGTCGGGCAAGACCCCAGGCGAGGCCGAATACGTCTGGATCATCGACCCGCTCGACGGCACCACCAATTTCATCCACGGCTTTCCGCAGTACTGCGTGTCGATCGCGGTGGAGCATCGCGGCGTGCTCGCACACGGCGTGGTCTACGACCCGGTGAAGAACGAGTTGTTCACCGCCTCCAAAGGCCGTGGCGCCTTCCTCAACGACCGCCGCATCCGCGTCTCGAAATGCACGCGCTTGAAGGAATCGCTCGTCGGCACCGGATTTCCGTTCAAGGAGCTCTCGCGCCTCGATCTCTACACCGGGCAGCTCAGAAACCTCATCCAGGGCAGCGCGGGCGTACGGCGTGCCGGCGCAGCGGCTCTCGACCTGGCCTATGTCGCCTGCGGGCGACTGGATGCGTTCTGGGAGATGGGGCTCTCGCCGTGGGATATGGCGGCCGGAGCGCTCCTGATTCAGGAAGCGGGCGGGTTGGTGGGTGATTTCAGCGGCGAAGCGCGCTACCTGCAGTCCGGCGACATGAGCGCAGCGACGCCGAAGGTCTTTCCCCAGCTGCTCGAAGCTCTGCGCTGAAAGTTGCTGTAGCATCCACCTTATAAGAACACAAGTTGCCGCAGAACTTGCCGGGAGTATTCAGGGGCAGTCTAAAGGAGGCGTCTGTGCGCATAGTCGCCACAGCAGTTCTGGTGCTTGTGCTTCTGCCGTCCGTCTCGGCGGCCCGGTCGGAACAGGCGAGGCTGGATAAGGCAGTCGATTTGCTCCAGCAGCAGTCGCAGACGGGCAAAGGCGAATTCATCGCCTTCATCAACGCGGCGGGCAGCGCGTACAACTGGGTCAACGCCGAGCTGGAGACCAAAGATGCCGGCCACCGGCTCTTCTGCCCGCCCCCGGGAAAATCGTTGACCTCGCGCGACTACGCACATATCGCGGTCGACGAATACAGAAAAGCAAAGCACGATTACGCGCAGCGAACCGAGTACCCGCTGGATGTCCTGTCGCTTGCCTTGCTAAGGGGGTTGCAGGACACGTTCCCCTGCAAATGACTCAAGGCGTGGCGTCACGACAAGAGGCAAAGACAGAACGCGCTAGGCGAAATGGCAGGCCACCGCATGCCCTTTGCCCAGGTCGCGCAACGGCGGCTCGGACGCGGGGTCGGTGCACACGGCGGGGCGGCCCTTGTCTTGGTAGAGCGGGCAGCGCGGGGCGAAGCGGCAACCGTTGACCGGCTGCTCGAAGTCAAACACGCCCCAGGCGCGGGCTGCGCGCTCGACTGTCGCGCCGCCGCGGCCGCTCAGACTCGCCTCGGTGTTCTGTTTGTCCGCGAGCGATGACCACAGGATGCGCGTGTAGGGATGGCGCGGTTGATGCGCGATGCTCTCGGCCAGACCCATCTCGACGATACGTCCGAGATACATCACCGCGACTTTCTGGCTGACCAGCTCCACGACCGGGAGGTCGTGCGAGATGAATAGATACGTAAGCCCCAGATGTTTTTGCAGGTCGCGCAGCAGGTTCACCACCTGCGCCTGGATCGAGACGTCGAGCGCGCTCGTGGGCTCGTCGGCGACGATCAGGCGCGGGCGCACCGCAAGCACGCGCGCGATGCCCACGCGGCGCTTTTCGCCTCCGGAGAGCTCCGCAGGAAAGTTCGCCAGCTTGCTGTCCTTGAGATTCACCTGCTCCAGCAGCTCGCGGATGCGGCTCGCGATCGCGGCGTCGCTCGGGCGCTCGTAAACGGTGAGCGCCTCGTGCAGGATAGCGTGCACCCGCATTTTCGGATTCAGGCCGGCGTCGAGGTCCTGGAAGATCATCTGCATCTCGCGCCGCAGCGGGCGCAGTTCGGCTCGGCTCAGGTTCGTGATGTCGCGCCCGTCGAATACGATACGCCCGCTGCTCGGGTCGGTGAGCCGCAGGACGGTGCGCCCGATGGTGGTCTTGCCGCAACCGGACTCCCCGACCAGTCCGACGGTCTCGTTCTCCCTGAGATAGAAGCTCACGCCATCGACCGCGGGGATCACGCGCCCCTGGCCGGTCAGCACCGAGACCAGGCCGCGACGCTGACTGTAGTGCTTGCGCAGATCGGTGACCTCGAGAATGCTGCTGCTCATTGCCTGGGCTCCCGCGCCGGGTTTAGGCTCGACGGCGTGGATGAGTACAACCAGCAGCGCACCTTGTGACCGGGGGCGACCTCGGCGAGCGGCGGCTCGACGCCGGCGCAGCGATCGCGGATCGCCTCGGTCACACGGTTGCAGCGACCGTAGAAGCGGCAACCGCGCGGCACGTCAATCGTATCGAGCGCCTCGCCTTCGATCGCCTGCAGATAGCTTTTCCGGCGGATCGTCTCGGTGCTCGGGATCGAGGCGAGCAGCGCCGCGGTGTACGGATGGCGCACCTGCGCCTGCGGTGCGAGCGCCTGCGTGGCGCGTCCGGTCTCCACCACCGTGCCGCCGTACATCACCGCGACCCGGTCCGACAGGCGCCGGATCACGCCGATGTCGTGGCTGATGAGGAGCGTCGCGGTGCCGGTTTCGGCCTTGAGCTCGGCAAGCAATTCCACGATGCGCGACTGGATGGTGGCGTCAAGGCCGGTGGTCGGCTCGTCCGCGATCAGCAGCGACGGCTCGGCGGAGAGCGCCATCGCGATCATGGCGCGCTGGCACATGCCGCCGGACATGCCGAAGGGGAAGTTGTCGAAGCGCAGTCGCGGCGAGTCGATGCGCACGCGCTCGAGCCAGTGGATCGCGCGTTCCTTTGCCTCGCTCTCGCCCTTGAGGCTCGTGTGCAGGCGGATGGCCTCCACGAGCTGCGTGCCGATCGTGGAGTAAGGGTTCAGCGCCGAGCGCGGATTCTGGAAGATCATGGCGATCTCCTTGCCGCGCACGCCTTCCATCAACGCCTCGGCGCGCCTGCGCCAGCCGCGGTTGTCCTTCTCCACCGCCATGACGCGCCCATCCTCCTCTTTGACGCGCACGTAGCGCTCCAGGCCGTCGAGCAGGTTGCGACGTGCTCGATGCGAGTGCAGCTCGATGCGGCCGCCGATCACGCCCGGCGCGGCGCTGACCAGACCCGCGGCCGAGAGCGCGGTGACGCTCTTGCCGCTGCCGCTTTCGCCCACGATGCCGAGCGTCTCGCCGGGCCCGACGTGGAGGCTGACGCCGTCCACCGAGCGGATGAAGGCGCGCTTGGCGCGCGAGTAGAAGTAGGTCCGCAGGTTCTCGATGGCGAGCAGCGGCGCCTCCATCATCTGCCCCGCTTGCCTTCGAGGACGTTATTAAGCCCGTCGCCGAGCAACTGGAACCCGAGGATGGTCGCGAGGATCGCGAGCGCCGGCGCGGTCGAAGGCCAGAAGTTTCCCTGCAGGAAATAGTTCGCGCCGGCCTGGACCATGTTGCCCCACGAAGGCGTGGGCTCCTGCACGCCGAAGCCGAGGTAGCTGAGACTCGTCTCGACCAGGATTGCCTCGGCCATGCCGAGGGTGGCCTGGATCACGAGCAGCGCGCGGCAATTGAACCACAGGATGTGCTTGAGAATGACCGTGTGCGCCGGCAACCCGAGCGCATGCGCGGCCTCGATGAAGTTCTTCTGCCGAAGAAACGCGATCTTGCCCGCGATCAGGTTGGCGATCACCGGCATGCCGGTGATGCCGACCACGACCATGACGTAGTAGATGTCGGGTTTGAAGGTGGCGATCACGAGCAGGATCAGCACCAGCCGCGGGAACGAGTCGAGCAGGTTGTTGAAGTAGGTGATGATCGTATCGAACCAGCCGCCGCGGTAGCCCGCCAGGGTGCCGAGGACGCTTCCGCCGACGACGGAAATCGTGATCGCGAGCAGTCCGGGGAGGAAGTAGGCCTGGATGCCGAGGATGAGCCGCGCCTGCAGGTCGCGCCCGAGGAAGTCGGTGCCGAGCATGTGCCCGGGCGTGAACGGCGCCGCGTTGATCAGCCCGATGTTCATTGCCTGCGGATCATGCGGCAGCCAGCCGAGCGCCCCGAGCAGGTACGAAGCGAGCACCAGCGCCACGACCAGCAGACCGTAGCCGACATAGACCAGGTCGATCGTCTCCGTGCGCTGCCACAGCGGCAGCTGCGAGAACTCGCCGACGGGACCTGAGCTCTGGATGTAGCGGCGCACGCGCGCTTATCGCCCTATTCTTTCGACGCGCGCGGGTTGACGGCGGTGAAGACGACGCGCTGCAACAGATTGCCGAAACGCACGAACGCCGCGGCGACGAGGGCAATGCCCATGATGACCGGGAAGTCGCGGTCCTGCGCCGCCTGCCAGGCCATGCGCCCCATGCCGGGCCAGTTGAACACCTGCTCGACGATTACCGCGCCGCCGAGCAGGAACGGGATCTTGGCGCTCATGATCTCGGTGACCGGAATGAGGAAGCCCTCCTTGAACGCGTGGCGCCACACCGGCGCGCCCTTGGCGCGCGCGGTGCGGATGTAGTCCTCGGCGAGCACGCGCGACAACTCCTCGCGCAGGTGGCGGATCATCTCTGAGAGCGTGCCGCTCGCCGTCCCGAGCACGAAGATCGGCACGAGGAAATACAGCCACGCGTGCGTCTGCTTCGCCGCGGTTCCCGAGATCAGCGGGAACATGCCGAATTGATGGATGAAGACATAGACCACGATGTAACCCAGCCAGAACACCGGCACCGCCGAGACGATGTACGCGCCGATGGTCGCCGCGGTGTTGCCGGCGGTGTCGCCGTGCGCGGCCGCGTGCACCGCGATCGGCACCGCGATGAGGAGCGTGAGCGCGAGCGAGCCGAGCGTGAGGGCGAGCGTGTTGACGCCGACGCGCGCCAGCTCCGGAAGCACCGGTAGGCCGGTGCGGATCGAGTTGCCGAAATTGCCCTGCAGCATCTTGCCGAACCACACCGCGTACTGGCCGTACCAGGTCCGCGGCACGCCGAGCGCCTCGCGCATGCCTAGGGTGAGCTCCGGGCGCGGCAACTGGCCCTCGAGCAAGACGTTGAGCGGGTCGCCGGGTGCGAGATAGAGGATGGCGAACACCACCACGCTCACGCCGAGCAGCAGCAGCGCGGTCATGGCGAGCTCGCGCACAAGCACGCGGCTGACGGGCTTGATCGCGGAGAGCTTCATGGCAAGCGCCGTCCTCCAAGACCTGTCAGAAAAATGACGCCCTCGCCCTTTCCCCGCGTCCTCGGGGAGAGGGGGTGCAACGGTGCTCTGAAATTATCCCGGCGTCACTTCTGCTCGCTGGCCGGAATGAACCATTCGTCAGCGAACGAGAAGAACTTGTACGGGTGGATCTGCACGCGCCGCACCTTCCTGTGGTACGCGCTATAGTTGGTGAGCGTCCAGAGAAAAGCGTACGGCTGCTCCTCGGCGAGGATCGCGTGCAGCTTGCGGTTGATCGTGCGGCGCTTCTCGTGGTCGAGCGTGAGCTTGCTCTCGACGATCAGCCCGTCCACTTCGGGGTTGGAGTAGCCGCCGAAGTTGTTCTTCCAGGAGCCGATTTCTGCAGAGTGAAACAGCGACGAAATGTCGGCCGAGTCGTCGAACACCCAGGACGCGAACATGATGTCGAAGTTGTGCTCGAGGAAGACGTCCTCCTTCCAGGCCTGCCACTCCTTGAACTCGACCGTGATCGCGATGCCGACGCTCTTGAGGTAGTTCTGGAACGCGAGCACGACGCGCTTCACCGCTTCGCTCTCCTTCTCGATCGGAACCTTGAGCGACAACGCCAGTTTCTTGCCGTCCTTCTCCATGATGCCGTCGGCGCCGGGCTTGAATCCGGCCTCCGCGAGCAGCGCGCGCGCCCGCTCGGGGTTGAACGGCAGCGGCTTGACGTCGAGGTTGTACGCCCAGCTGCCGGGGGCGAACGGGCCGGAGATGACCGTGCCCTGGCCGTTGAAGAACGAGTCAAGCATCTCCTGGCGGTTGACCGCGAGCGCGATCGCCTCGCGCACGCGCCGGTCCGCGAGCAGGGGGTTACGCACGTTGTAGCCGAAGAATGAGTACGACAGGGCGTTGTAGGGCTGCAGCACGAAGCGCTTGTCGCCCTGGACCTCCGGCAGGTTGCGCGGGTTGACCAGCACGATCATGTCGACGGCATTGAACATCAGCGCCTGGGCCATGATGTTCTGGTCGGCGAACGGCTTGGCGATGAACTTGTCGATGTGCGCGCGGCCCTTGAAGTAGTCGGGGTTCGCGACGAGCACCACCTCGCCGTCGCCGGTCACGGTCTTGAGCATGTACGGGCCGGTGCCGATCGGGTTGCGCACGAACGGGTCCTCGCGCGTCAGGAACTGCGAGTTCGCCGGGCCGTGCTTGGGGATGATCTTGAAGCTGAATTTCGCCAGCGCGTTCAGGATCGGTCGCTTGAGCGTGCATACCACCGTGTAGTCGCCGGTCTTCTCGATCTTCTCGATGAACTCGTAGCGCACCTTGAGCGGCGTGATGGTCTTCGGGTGCATCATGATGTTGTAGGTGAACACCACGTCGTCGGCGGTGAACGGCCTCGACTCCTCGCCCTCGCGCGGGTGCCACTTCACGTCCTTGCGCAAAAAGAACGTGTAGACGCGCCCGTCCTTCGACGCCTCCCAGCGCTCGGCCAGCTCGGGCACGATTTCCTGCTTCTCGTCGATGCCGACCAGGCCGTTGAACACGAGCTCCGTGATGCGCAGCGAGATCGTTTCGTTGCTGGTGATCGGGTCCAGCGTCGCCGTCCGGCCGTACTCGCTGTAGTTGAGGACGCCGCCGTCGGGGCGCCCGTCGGCCTTCGGCGCGGCATGCGCCGCAATGCACAGCGCCGTAGCCGCGCCCAAGCCCAGTAAGGCAATAGTCAGGATCCGTTTCATACGTCCTCGCTTGTCACCTCTGACAGTAGTGATGGTTCATCGTGCGGCTGCTCAAAGTATCCTCACGTCGCCGGCGCTGCGCTGCTCCATGGAGTACACGCCCTGCACGGCCTCCTGGATCTGGCGCACCACGGGAAACTCCTGGCTCATCTCGAAAAAGATCTCGAGGCCCTCGGAGAACTTCTTGATCCGATAGTAGGCCTCGGCCAGACCGGCGAGCATTTCCGGGTCGTTGGCCTCGATCTTGTTCTTGTTGCTCTTGTCGCGACCGGCCTCCATGCAGGCGATGGCGCGTGCGTAGTCCTTGTTCCGAAGATAGTAGCTGCCGAGCGCAAAGTTGAGCCTCTGGTAGCGCCGGCCGTCACCCGCTTCAGTCACCTGGCCGGCGCGCGCGAGCACCTTGGCGCACTGGGCCTGGGCATCGGCGCAGCCGAGCACGATGTCGGCCAACACCTCCGGGTCGCTGCTACTTTGCGCCATCGCGGTCCAGGTGCTCTCCGCCTCGGCGCCCCGACCCTGGCGGTGCGCGATCAGCGCCTGACGCGCCCGGGCACGCTCGCGGTACTGCGCCGGCGCCTGCGGCCGGGCAAGGAAGGCTTGCACGAACGTCAGCGCCTCATCGTTGCTGCCCAGACCGTTCAATGCCTCGGCAAGATAGTACTCGGCGCTCGGCTTCATGCGCGCGTCGGCGGCGGCCTGCTCGAGCTCGCGCCGCGCGAGCTCGCGATAAAGCTGCGCCAGGTCCGTGAGCAGCGCGAGATCGTAGAAGGCGATGCTTTTGGCCGTTCCCACGCCGACTTTGAACCTCTCGACATAAGAAGCCGCTCCCAAGTCGGCGGCGCGCGCCACGGCGAGCGCCTTGTCGGGCGCGCCGGCAGCGAGATAGATCTCGATGAGATAGCGTCGCGCACGCGGCGAGAGCTCGCGTGCGCCGCCCGCGTCGTCGGCCACGCGCCGCAACAATTTCAGGTCCACGGCGCGGGCTCGGGCCTGGGCGGCGGCGCGCGCCAGCGCGATCTCCGCCGCGCCGTCGGCGCCGTGCGCGCCGGACCAAAGGCCGCGCGCCCGTTCGGCGTCGCGCTGAGTCCACATGGCGCTCCCGAGGCCGATGCTGGCGATCGCGCGGTAGCGGCTCTCGATCGTCGGGTCGGCGCGGACCTGCTCGAAGTGCCGCTCCGCCTCGCGCGCGTTTCCGCGCGCGAGCAGCGCCTCGGCGAGGTACAGCCGCGCGTAGCGGCTGCGGCCTTCGGTGCTGGTATTGAGCAGCTTGTCGAGATAGTCCAGCTCGGCCGCGGCGGCGGTGCGCGCGAGCACCTCGTGCAGATCGGCGTTGCGCAGGTAAATCGTGCCGAGCACGAGTTGCCCCTGCCCCCGACGCTCGGCATCGAGGCGGGCGAG